>Ga0302210_10000561_pt1 | contig 16682 bp, 10 predicted proteins | sample II_Fen_E3_2_FD_198793 | JGI IMG/M metagenome (GOLD analysis project Ga0302210, IMG submission 198793) | Peat permafrost microbial communities from Stordalen Mire near Abisko, Sweden - II_Fen_E3_2 | ecosystem: Environmental > Terrestrial > Soil > Wetlands > Permafrost | place: Sweden: Abisko... | reverse complement strand
TCAACTGACATGATAGGTGAAAATTGGAATTATCCCGAAGCAACTTATGACGAGCGGGCACGGATAATTAAAGTTCATGAAGATTATACAAAGGGACTGTTCTATTTTATTGGTCATGACGAAAGAATACCTGAGCGCATACGTAAAGAAATGCTGCAATGGGGATATCCAAAAGATGAATTTATAGATAATAATAATTGGACACCACAGCTTTACGTGAGAGAATCACGTAGAATGATTGGAGAATTAGTGATGAATCAACATCATTGTCAGGGAGAAGAAATTGTTAATGATGGTATAGGAATGGCTGCCTATACTATGGATTCTCATAACTGTGACAGAGTTGTTGTAAATGGAATGGTAAAAAACGAAGGGAATGTAGAAGTGGGTGGTTTTCCGCCTTATCCAATCTCCTATAGGGCACTCATTCCAAAAAAGAAGGAAGTAAATAATCTCTTGGTTCCCTATTGTATGTCAGCCTCGCACATTTCTTACGGATCTATTCGTATGGAGCCTGTATTTATGGTGTTAGCTCAATCAGCTGCCATTGCTGCTTGTTTGTCCATTGATGAAAACAAAGGTGTTGTTCAAGATGTAAATGTTGCAAAAATTCAGGCCATTTTCAAAAATAATCCCTTAGCGGATGGTAGTGTACCTGATATTTTGGTTGATAATAATGACAAAGAAAATGTTGTTTTAACAGGAGATTGGAAACTAGAAGGAGGAAAAGCTTATGGTTCTGATTTTTTATCAGATAACTCAAAAGGTATTCAATACAAATCAATCAAATATAAACCGAATATCATTCATAAAGGAGAATATGAAGTTTTTGTTTTTTATCCTAAAATGGATGATATTACAACTAAAACATCAATTACCATTTTTGATGGTTATAAACAAAACGATAAATTGATAACTTCAAAAGATATCATAATAGAAGGACAAACGTCAGGTGAATGGGTATCGGTTGGTAATTATAATTTCCCGGAAGGTAAAAACGGATATGTAGAAATCTCCAATAAAAACTCAGATGGGCGTGTAATTGCAGACGCTGTATTATTTATCAAAAAAAGGAAAAAGTATATAAAATAATTATGAGTATCCGCTTGCGTACCTAAACTAATTTAATTACATTTTTTGTAGACAAATCTATATTGACAATGAATTTAATCAAGTAATGCTAAACGGCAATTATTGGATATACACCTTGATATTGAACCACATTGTATCAAAAAAACTACTTAAATAAGTTTTGTTATTTTGGAGATAACCTCTTTGATAGGTTACTTATAGCCTGAATTAGTTATAAAAATGAATATTAGGTATCCAAACGGATACTCATAAAAATAATTTCAAATATTAAATTTAAATCGTAAAAAGACAATCATTTATTTTCAGTTAGATAAGTAAGTTGAAAATGAAATTGACATTTCTTTATTAAAAAAACAAAATACTCAAAATGGTATCTTATAAAAAAACAGTTCTTTTCCTTTTTATCATATGTTTAATGTTTAGTGCAAAGATATATGCTGTTGATTCATATCCCGAAATTGGTGCACAGATTTTTATTGAACCCGGACAAACGGATGCAGATATTGATCAGTGGTTTAATCTTTTGAACAAAAGTGGAATGACTGTTTGTCGTATAAGAATGTTTGAACAATATATGAAAAAGGCCGAGGGTACATGGGATTATACATTATTCGATAAGGCTTTCAAAGCAGGTGAAAAATATAATATTAAAATATTTGCAACTTTGTTTCCTTCAGCTGAGAATATGACAATTGGTGGATTTAAATTTCCTTATAGCGAAGGTCATTTAGGACAAATATCTCAGTACATTAAAAATGTTGTGATCCATTTTCAAACATTCAAATCGTTATATGGTTGGGTCCTTATTAATGAACCGGGAACAGGAGGTTATGTGCCTCAAAATGATTTCACCAATCAAAAAATGCAGGAATGGAAGAAAAAACAAATAGAATCAACCTACAATAGTAAAGGCTACACAAAACTAATTGATTTTAGTAAGGAAAAGTTTCTGACTGATTATAATACATGGTATCTAAACTGGATAGCTCTGGAGATTGCTAAATATGACACTAAAAGTCAAATTCATGTTAACAATCATCAGATATTTGAAAATGTATCAGAATATGATTTTCCTTCATGGAGAAAATTTTTGACTTCACTTGGTGCTTCCGCCCATCCAAGTTGGCATTTTGATTATTTTAAACGAAATCAATATGCATGTGCATTATCTGCAAATTGCAGCCTTATTCGTTCGGGTGCAGGGCCTCTTCCTTTTTGGTTAACAGAACTTCAAGGTGGAAATAACACATACAGTGGGAATAGACCATTTTGTCCTACACCTGATGAAATCACTCAATGGTTGTGGACAAGTATTGGATCAGGGGCAAAAGGTATTATTTTTTGGTGTTTTAATCCACGTTCTATAGGAGATGAAGCTGGTGAATGGGCATTGGTGGATTTCCAAAATAACCCAACTGATAAATTAATTGCGATAACAAAGATTACAAAATGTTTAGCAGAAAAAAGAAATATATTTAGCAATTCAAAACCAGATAAACCAAACATAAGCATTCTATATAATCGTGAGTCTCTTTGGTTGGAGAAAAGAAATCAGATTGGGAGCATTGATGAAAAACAATATGAAGGAAAACTAACAGGAGGAGTTATGAAGTCGGCACTTTCCTTTTATGAAATTCTATTGGAGAATGGAATAAATTCAAATTTTCAGGAGATGAATGAATTCGATTGGACAAAAAATGATTATACCGGGCAGATGGTTATTTTATCAGGTCAAATTTCTTTACCTTCAAAATATTGGGATAATTTAAGAAGATTCGTAGAAGAAGGTGGTAAACTCTTTGTTGAAGGATTGACAGGGTTTTACGATGAGAATATGCTTTGCTTACAGAACACAGGTTTTCCTTTAAAAGATGTTTTTGGAGGCTCGCTTAAGGAAGTAAAATGTATTCCTGGAGATTTTGATATGAATATAATTCAAACTCTACCGGTACATCTTTGGAAAGCATATATCTATAACGTATCCGGAAAAATTTTATCTCAGGAAAAAGATTTAGTAACAGCTACAAGGAATTCCTATGGAAAAGGAGAAACTGTATGGATACCATCAATGATCGGATTAGGAGCGCGTCGCTCTGGTAACAGCGAATCATTATCACGTTTATTGGTGTCAGAAATAGATGTAACTTGTAAAGTTAAATTTAGATTTAATGAGCAACATAAGGGAGTTTTGATGCACACATTGGAAAATTATAAATCATTTGTTACAATTATTGTTAATAAGAACACTGAAATTCAGAAGATTAAACTTCAGACCCCCGATTTAACTCCAAATGTTATTTTTGCAAGTAAAGAAAGTTCGATCAAAAATAAAACAGTAACTATTTATCCTGAAGAAACTTTAGTAATCGAATGGAAGTAGAGCCAAGATTTTGCAATATGAAAATAATAAAAATAACGATATTATTAAACATCTTACTGATTTCAAATTATGGGGACTTGCAAATATCTGCTCAGAATACTTGGAAAAGTTTTAGTGGAGATAAGATAATTGAACATAAAGTTGATTCGATATTAAAGTTAATGACTCTGGATGAGAAAGTTGGACAAATGACTCAGTTTTCTTGTAATTGGGACGTGACAGGTCCAGTTATGAAAGATAGTTATGAATTATATTTGAAGAAAGGTTTAGTTGGCAGCATATTGAATGCATATACTGTTGATGGCGTGCACAAATTGCAAGAAATGGCACTCAAAAAAAGCCGTCTTAAGATACCCGTGTTATTTGGTTATGATGTTATTCACGGCTATCGTACAATTTTTCCTATTCCTTTAGCAGAATCTTGTTCATGGAATTTGGAGTTAATGAAAGAAAGCGCCTCAATTGCTTCGAAGGAAGCAACAACCGATGGGATTCATTGGACTTTTGCACCGATGGTTGACATTAGTCGGGACCCTCGTTGGGGAAGAGTTATGGAAGGAGCCGGTGAAGATACTTACCTTGGAAGTTTAATAGCAAAAGCGCGTATTCAAGGTTTTCAGGGAGGAAGTGATTGGCATTCATTAAGTAATCCAAATACTTTACTGGCATGTTGCAAACATTTTGCTGCTTATGGGGCAGTAGAAGGTGGTCGGGATTATAATAGTGCAGAACTCTCACTCAACACATTAATGGAATATTATTTACCACCTTACGAAGCAGCAAAAGATGCAGGTGTAGCAACATTTATGGCAGCTTTTAATGAAATTGGAGGTGTACCATGCACTTCAAATAAGTGGTTAATGACTGATTTCCTTCGAAATCTATGGGATTTTAAAGGTTTTGTGGTTTCTGATTATAGTGGAATCAATGAACTGGTTTATCATGGAGTTGCGAAGAATGAAAAAACTGCCGGAGAATTATCTGCAAACGCGGGTATTGATATGGATATGTCAGGTTCTGTATATTGTAAATATCTCAAAAATTCAATTGAAGAAGGAAATGTGTCCATTGAAAAAGTAGATAACTCAGTTCGAAGAATTATTGAAATGAAATTCTTATTGGGTTTATTTAATGACCCATACAGATCTTTAACTGAGAAATCTCAAAAAGAGATGACTATGACCCCGGAATTTCTTGAAATCGCTCGCAAAACGGCTCAACAATCAGTTGTATTACTGAAGAATAGCAATAACTTCTTTCCAATTTCTAAAGATAAACCTATTACAGTTGCCCTTATAGGTCCATTGGTAAAAGACATAAACAATCAGATTGGAGCTTGGTCTGCAAGAGGTAATACAGATAAATGTATTAGTCTGTACGATGGATTAATTAAAAAATATAAAAACACGCAAGTTAAATTTTTGTACGCAGAAGGTTGTAGTCTTGCTGAAAATGATAAATCTGGTTTTGACAAAGCTATAAAAATTTGTGGCAAAGCTGATATTATTTTAGCAGTTATGGGTGAGCCATCAAATTATAGTGGAGAATCAACTAGTCGTTCAAATATTCAAATTCCTGGTGTTCAAACTGATTTGCTTAAAGAATTGAAGAAGTTGAATAAACCTGTTGGTTTGGTATTAAGCAATGGTCGTCCACTTGATATTACTTGGGAAGATGCTCACTTGGATGCAATACTGGAAGGCTGGTATTTGGGAACCATGTCAGGTTATGCAATGGCAGATATAATAAGTGGAGATTGTAATCCTTCTGGGCGTTTAACTATGTCTTTTCCACGAACAGTGGGACAAATACCTGTTTATTATAATCATAAAAGCACAGGGAGGCCATTACCTGCTGGGAAAAGCACAGCACGTTATTCATCATGTTATACAGACATTAATAACACACCATTGTATAATTTTGGATATGGATTGAGTTATACTACATTTGCAATCAGTAACTTAAAGCTGGATAAAACAGTCATGTGTAAAGGTGACAAGATAACTGTCCAAATGAATGTGGTCAATAACGGGAATTATGATGGAGAAACAGTAGTACAGTTATATATACGTGACTTGGTGGGCAGCGTAACACGTCCAGTGAAAGAATTAAAAGGCTTTGAAAAGTTAGCTCTTAAAGTGGGTGAAATGAAACAAGTCAATTTTGAAATTAACGAATCATTACTCGCTTTTTATGGACTAGATTCAAAAAAAATGGCTGAAGCAGGCGATTTCGTACTTTGGGTGGGATTTAATTCTGGCGATGAAAATAATAAAGCTGAATTTACTTTAAAATAATAATATGAAATTATGAATAAAATTTATGTAGCCATTATGGTTTTTATGTTGGCTAATTCAGTCAGCCAGGCGCAAACACAAAAATGCGTTCTCATTGGTGGATCTTCTGCCGACAACACAAATGGTTGGTTCGAACTAGGTTGTGAGAAGATGAATGCACAGTTTGTAAATAAAGCAGTCGATGGTGAAACCATTGGTGATGCTGCAAATAAATTGTTTGCCGGTAATCTATATACAAGACAAGAATTGGAAACGATGACAGTATTAATAATAATGTATAATCAAAATGTGAATGTTTTTGATCCATCGTTGATAAATGAAAACTTTACAGAATATACAATACCCCTTAACCCTCAAACCGATCAGGTAATTGCTTACGATTATGTAATAAAAAAATATATAAGTGATTGCTTCAACCTAAAGAATGACCCAACATCGGTTTATTATCAGTCACTTTCGGGAAAACCGGCTGTTATTGTTCTTTGCACCGATTGGCATAATGGTTCCAACATATATAATAATTCAATAAGGCTCTTAGCTCAAAAATGGGGATTGAAAATCGTAGAATTTGATAAATATGTAGGATTTTCTTCTGAACATTTACATCCGAACACAAAACAACAATACAGTGTTATGTACGGTCGGGATACCCAAGTGATTAATGGAACTGTGTTTGGATCAAATCCTGAACGAAGCAGATATTCTTTTATTCAAGGGAAAATGGCTAAGATATTTAAAGAAAAGATGGAAGATCTACCCGATTTTCAGGCTCCGGTTAATGGATGGAATCTTGTTTTTGAAGATAATTTTGATGGAAATATTGTAAATGACGCAAATTGGGGAATATATTTGTCAGCAGGTCATGTTGGAAATGGATTACGCAGTCCTTCGGCAATAAGTGTCGAAAATGGAAATTTAGTTATTACTGCTCAAATGAAGGATGGCCAAATCGTTTCAGGAGGTATGGCTCATAAAACCAATTATTTATATGGTCGGTTTGTTTTTAAAGTACGCACGGATAAAGATCCAAGTATGGCAATGAACGGAGTTGTATTAACATGGCCACAAAGTGGTAGATGGCCACTTGATGGAGAAAATGACATATATGAAACAGGAACTAAGGCTGAACGTGAAAGTTTCGAAACATTTATCCACTTTGGTAATGGAGTAGGAACAATATATAATCAACAATTTCATTATATACATCCTGCTTCAGCTAATGACTGGCATATAGTAATGATGGATTGGAGCGCCAATAGCCTTAAAATATACAGGGATGGAGTAATGGTTTGGGAGTTGACTGACAAAAAAGGAATTCCACAAGTACCTCATCATCTATGTTTACAACTAGATGCTTTCAAGGCTGTAATTGGGGATCCTGTAAAGATGTACGTGGATTGGGTTATGATTTATCAACCTAAATAATAAATTAATAAGAATATAAAATATATACTATTATGAGAAAAGTTTATTCCATTATTTTGGTGTTGTTGTTCTATATTATGAGCAATGCACAAACCCAAAAAATTATTTTAATTGGTGGCTCTTCAGCCGAAAGCACCAATGGTTGGTTCGAACTGGGATGCGATAAGTTAACTGTTCCCTACACTAATAAAGCTGTTGCAGGCGAGTCCATTGGCGATGCTGCTAATAAAATGTTTGCAGGCACTCTTTACACAAAAGCAGAATTGGAATCGATGACAGCATTAGTACTAATGTATAATCAAAATGTAAATGTATTCGATCCTTCTCTCACAAAAGAAAACTACACAGATTATACAATGCCCTTCAATTCGCTAACTGACAATGTTATTGCTTTCGATTATATTTTAAAAAAATACACAAGTGATTGTTATAATCTTAAAAATGATCCGATATCAACATCTTACCAGAAGCAATACGGAAAGCCTGCAGTTATTATTCTTTGTACTAATTGGCATGATGGTACTGCAATTTATAATAATTCTATTCGATTATTGAGTGCAAAATGGGGATTAAAGCTCGTAGAATTTGATAAATATATAGGGTTTTCATCAGCCTCGGTACATCCAGTTACAAAACAACAATATAGTTTGCTTTACGCAAGTGATACTATCGCAATAAATGGAGTAGAATACGGATTAAACCCCAATAAAGGAGTATATTCATTTATTCAGGGGAAAATGGCAAAGATATTCAAAAGTACTTTGGAAAGTATTTTGCCATAATATTAATCATTCAAAAAAAGCTTATAAAGATGAAAAAAATAATTATTGTTTTATTCTTACTAATAACTCCTTATATTGTCTTTTCGCAAGAAGAGGTAAAAACGTATACTATTCTACTGGCAGGAGAATCATTTGCAGAACCAGCTAATGGTTGGTTTGAGGATGCGTGTATTAAACTAAATGCAACACCGCTTAACAGGGCAATTGGGGGATTAGCAGTTGGACATACAGCAAATAGAATTGCAGAAGGAAGTTTGTATACTACGGACGAATTAGAACAGATTGATGCTTTTGCAATTATGCATTGTCATGATTTTGATGTTTATGACAGATCACAGATAAAAGTAAATTATACTGATTATGTTACACCATTTAATCCATGGATAAATTTTGCAGCATCGTTTGATTATATAATAAAGAGATACACATCAGACTGTTATAATTTAAAATTCAATCCTAAATCAAAGTATTATAATACTCCTAACGGTAAACCTGCTGTTATGGTACTTTGTACCGACTGGCATGATAGTCGGGAATTGTATAATCCTTCCATCCGAAGATTGGCCGAATCATGGGGATTTCCTATTGTAGAGTTTGATAAAAATATTGGATTCTCAAAACATCAATTACATCCGGTTACAAAATTACAATACAGCTGCATATATGCATTTAACAATTATCCACCTGATTCAATTTATGGATGGCATCCTATTCGTGGAAGAGGTGAATATATTCAAAAAAGAATGGGTGCAATTTTTTCAGATGTGTTATCAAAAGTACTTCCTTATAAGTTCAATGCACCAAATGCACGTGTATTGACAAAGCCAATTAATATTGATTTTGGTACAACTTTAACAACAAATCCAAGCTGGAATAATCTATCAGATTATACTAAAGGGAGTATATCCAATCTTTTTGATACAGATGGTGTTTCAACGGGTATTTCGATAGTGGTTGATGATGCTTTTAGTGGAGAAAGTTCATCCGGTCCATTGGCAACAAACGTCGCTTTAAATCTCCCTTCAACTGCTACTCAAGATATGTTTTTTGGATATACGTCAGAACCTACAGGTGGTTTTATGATTTCAAAATTAAATGCTGCTCAGAAATATAAACTTACCTTATTTTCTTCAAGAAAAGATGTTACAGACAATCGTGAGATTTCATTCAATGTCAAAGGTATTAATGAAAAAACAGTTTTAGTGAATGCTTCAAATAATGTTGATAATGTAGCTATTGCCAATGATATATCTCCAACAACTGAAGGAACAATCAAAATAGCATTTAAAGCTGGACCTTCGAATAATAATGCAAGTAAGTTTTTCTATATTAATTCTCTACAGATTGCATCAGGTGAATTAACTGATATAAACGAAGAAACAGTATTGTCTAATGTCCGAATGTTCCCTAATCCGGTAGCTGAAATAGTGGAGATTGTTTGCAACGAACCAATCAAAGATATTTCTATCATTGATGTTTACGGTAAGCCGATCAAACATTTTAATGCTATAAATACAGAACGCACTCAGTTGAATGTAGGCTTTCTTTCCAAGGGGATATATTTGGTTAAGGTAGAAGATAATATGAATAAAATAGCTTACTTACGCTTAATTAAAAAATAAATAAAATTATAATTGCCCGGGTGTGGTAATAAATGAGTCATCCCTGGTTATATCTTTGGCTCTATAACGTTATATGCTTCATGATTATATGTTTGTATTAGTTTCTTGCGAACTATTAATGTTTACTGTGTTTAAATTAACATAATGTTTAAAGGACTAATAACTTATTTGTGTTGATTAAATAATGCATTCCAAATGGAGTAATAATAACTTACTCTGGAATACCAGGTTTTATGTGGATTGATCAAATTTATTCATAGAATACGAATAATAACACATATTTTAATTATTAACTTTGTTACATTCATAAATTTAAATTATGAAGAAAATAAAAATTTCATATTTGATAATATGTCTTATTATAATACTTGCTTCAATTATTCCATTTTTATACAATTCTATTTTAGGTTTCATAATTGCAGTTTTTTTTTGGTGTATTATCGAGATATATAATTATTTATTTGCATAAATCATAGTTTAAGGAGCTTAATAAAAAAATCAGTTCGCCGATTAATAAAGGAACTATAGTTGACGCGTTTTTGTTTTTTATCTCCACTTCTGGAACTAATTGTTTTCAGCTTTTGATTATTTTAAAATTTAGTATTTTAAATATTCTGTAATAAGTGAGAGGGAGTCATTCAAAACATTCCTCTCACTCCTTTTACTTCTATGCAAAAAATAATATCATTATCCCTATCTAGTATCTTTGCTTTAAGTTTGTTCGTAGTTTTAAAAATATTTTCAAATTCTATTACGGCTTCATATTTTACTTCGGGTGGAGGTTGTTTAATGTTGGTAATTATTGCTTTGATATTGAATTATAAGAAACAATCATTTAGTTTTGCAGCATCGGAAATTCTATTTGCTTGTTTTCTACTATTTGCCAACCTCTACGGAGTATGTTTAGGAACTATTAATCCCGAATGGGTTCTCTCAGGTATTTCGCTTTTGTTTTTTTATACGCTTGTCAGAAGAATCCCATTTAATCTGGCATGGATATTTGGAGGTATTGTGTCACTTGGTATTATACAAGCAGCTTATGGTATAGCACAATATCTGGATTGTTTAGAAAACTACATTAATAGTTTTCGCATTAACAGATGCTTCGATAATCCGGCGGGTTTTGCGGCTGCCTTGTTGGTAGTGTTTCCGTTCGCATTGTTTTTGGTTTCTAAAAAGCAAATTTATTGGAGAATTGTTGGAGGATTAACTGCTGTACTTTTTATAGTGGCGGTGGTTCTGTAGCAGTCACGTGCAGGTATTTTTTCCATTATTGTAATAAGTGATATTTGGATAATCAGGACTCTTAATTTGAAATGGCTTAATGGCTGGAATAAACGAATAAAGACAGTGGGAAGCGGCACACTTATCATTGCCATACTAGTTGGGCTGTATTTCGTAAAGAAAGACTCAGCTGATGGGCGTATATTAATCTGGCAATGTTCTGCTCACATGTTTGCAGATAAACCATTATTAGGTTATGGTATTGGAGGTTTTCAGAGGGAGTATATGCTTTATCAGGCAGAATACTTTAGGAATCATCCGGGTAGCTCTTTTATCATGCTTGCCGATATTGTAAAACATCCGTTTAATGAATATCTGTTGTTTTTGGTGGAGAAAGGTTTGATGGGTGGCTTAATATTAGGCTTTTTGTTTTCTATCTTATTCGGGAATACCGTAAAAATAAGAATTTGGATACGTTTTTTGCCATGCTTTGCCTTGTTGGTACTGGTGTATTTGCCTGTTTTTCTTATCCGCTGAATTATCCGTTTGTCAGACTTATGGTAGTTTTCTGTGCTGCACTTATTATGAAGCATGAAACAAGAAGTTTGAAAATATCAAAAGGTTTTTTCTCTATTATAAAGTTGGTTGTATTGGTAGTTACTGTTGCCTTATTAGTTCTTACGCGCAACATGTTCTACGATGAGTATCGTTGGAATACAATTGCACAGCGTTCGTTGGCAGGAGAAACTAAAGCTGTAATGCCTGATTATACCCATTTATATAAAACTATGAACCGGAATGGTTTATTTCATTATAACTATGCAGCCGAATTAAATTTTATTGATGAAAATAAAAAAAGTAATAAATACTTTCATGAAGCTTCGCATTATATGAATAATATTGATCTTCAGTTGCATATGGCTGATAACTATCAGAAAATGAAACAATATAAAGATGCTGAAAAGTGTTTATTAGAAGCTCATTATATGATTCCAAATAGGTTTATCCCTCTTTATAGATTGGCAAAGCTATACGAAGAAACCAACAGACCAGAAGATGTAAAAAAAACAGCAGAAGAACTTATCGTCAAACCAATAAAAATTTTGTCACCGGAAGTATTGACTATAAGATTGGAAATGAAAGAACTTATAAATAAGTTGAATTAACAAAGTGAGCTGATAACAATTAAAAACGGTTCGGAGTACTGTAAGTTTCGTGATTTTAAGTTTGGTCGGTTATTTTTCCTTCTGTTGTAGCTAAAAGGAAGTATACTGCTCCCCATATTTATAAGCTAAACATTTAAACTTGAAAAGCATGAGTTCATACGTTTTTTCTAAAGCTGATAAGGACGTTGGCTTTCAATTTTGTATTGCATTGGGACAATTTAAGAAAAATCGAATGTTCATTTACTCATTATATACATCAGATATAGTAAATAATATCCTTTCTGCAAATGCAAATATATTTTAAGGTTACACTGAGTCTTCATTTTTAGATTTTAAAAATGATTTATCTTAATCTTAAAATTCTACTTTATAAAAATTATACTTACAACATGTGAGATATTGTCTAAAAAGAAGAATCATTTATTTCTTTCAATTTTGAAGAGTCGTATTTTCTTTTTGATACTCGTCAATGAGAGTATTTGACAACAAAACATCAAAAAAGGATAAATTATTTGTAGGGAAAAGCAGTTAATTTGTACTATCTTATTTGAAAAAGCAATTCTATTTTTATTTAGTATGAAAATGTAAGAAGAAAAATTTATTCATTTTTTCAAAGTAGACTTAGTGGTATTTTATTTGACTTCCAAAGATCATGTTGATTGCAAATTTTCATTGTAATTGTAAATCTTGCCAGTGTGACTATATCAAACTATGTTTTATCCCAAAATAATGAGATATTGCTAACGAAAATAACAAAAATCAATTTCAACAAACTACATTATACAATCAATTTTAAAAACAATGTTATGAAAACAACTAAACTCTTTTTTGCTGCCATAGCCATGCTATCGGCAAGTTCATTAATCGCTCAGACAAATTATATCCCAAACGGGGGATTTGAAGAGTTAACCTGGATTGATGGAACACAACCTCAGGAGTGGCCTTCAACGAATGGAAACAATGAAACTCAAAGCTGGGATGTTGCCGCTATTAATGGAGTGACTCCGGCAGAAGGTAGCCGGATGTATTATATCGAGTGCTTAAAAGCGACTACTTATGCTTGGCAGACCCTAAACAAAGTAAACGGATCTGTAAAACTTAAAAATGGGGGAAAATATATTCTTAAATTTAAAACTTATTCTGTTTTAGGTTCGGGTCAAAGTGCAAATCCAACTATTAGAATCTTTGCTGAGATGAGAGAATTTGGATGGCCGGTATCAATTAATAAAACGACCATAATTCCTGTAGTTCCAGGTGCCTGGCGTTCGTTTAGTATTCCTTTTACTTTTAATGATGCCGCTGCTCCTAAGGATCAGTTAATCGTTTTGGGACTTAATGTTTATCTTCAGGGAAATGCTGCAGGTACCATATTCTATTTAGACGATTTTATTATTAATGATGATAATTCAACGGGCATTGAAGAAAGTAAAGTTTCAACAGTTGCATTCTTCCCTAATCCGGTAGTTGATCGCTGTAAGGTAATGAATGGCAATTTTAAAAGTGCTAAAGTACTTAATCTGGCTGGTATGACCGTGTCGGAACAACTCATCAATGCCAATAATGAAATTGATTTATCTTCATTGACTGCAGGATGCTATATTGTTAAGCTTAATGGAGCAACACAAGCGACATTTAAAGTAGTAAAGAATTAAAACAAATTTCCTGATCGGGATATGTTCAATTGCCTGTTTTATAGTAGGGCAATTGAGCATATTCTAATCAACGCAATAAAAGAGAATCCTGTTTATTGCAACAATTGCTAACCTAATAGTTTGGATATTATGAAACTTCACAAAATTTTATTTGTCATTTTAGTTACTGTATGTATAAGTAGCCAAAACATTCATGCTGCGCAAGAAAATATATATATGAACAATGGACGACTTTATTTTCCGGATGGAAAAGAATTGTCGTTGTGGGGAGTGAATTTCCAGCCCTGTCTTAGTTGGGAGTATAATGGTCGGCTCAGACCGGCAGGAGTGCAACTGAATAGCGCCGATTTGAAGAAAGTAACTGATACCAGTCTGGACGAACTGCAACGCATGGGAGTAAATATGATACGTTGTCATCTCACCCCTGCCGACTTTACCGATGCTAATGGTAATCTTGTACAGACTGTTTATCTCGATATTCTGGATTATATGGTTGCAGAGGCTGCCAAACGAAATATATACGTCTATCTTACCTTCATTAACCACATGGGTAATTACTTTATATCAACCTCTTTTCTGAATAACAATGCAGCGGAGTACAGACAGAAGTGGATATTTGATAAGAGCGTCGTGGCTAAATCAAAGACTTATGTCACCCAACTGCTTAATCGTACCAATCCCTACATGGACAAACCCTATAAGTCAATTCCTGCAATCGCACTTTGGGAGTTGATTAATGAACCGGATTACTATAGTTACACTGCTATTCAAAGCACAGCTTATTACAGTGATTTTTTAACCTGGATAACCGCAAACAGATCAGGTGTAAATAATGCCAATACATACTACGATTACCGTAAACAACTTGTTTTAAATTATATCAACGAGATGCATACACTTATCCGGGCGCAAGGTGCATTGCAACCAGTAGTTTGGAATTGTAACTGGAATGGATTTCGTACAGGAAACGAAGATGTTTTCGAAGCAATAGCTCAGTCGGATGCGGAAGTTGTTTCATTTTGTAATTATCCGGGGCAAAATTTAGTTCCACAGGATTACTGGAGCCATCCGGTTGACCTGACAGCTAGTGATTATTCAAGCTATTTTAAAAACCTTTCCGATACCTATAATGGGTACGGTTGGGCTAAATCATTTGAGTTTGAAAATAAAGCCAAAGTGGTTTACGAATTTGAGGAATTATTCAACCAAAGCAGTTATCTCTATCCGGTAATGGCTCAATATTATCGTTCATTTGGTGTGCAGGCAGCCACCATGTGGACTTATGCCTTAGGCAAATCTGCCCCTTATATCAACGGATCTCACTTTCTCAGTTTGACTTGTACTCCTGCCAAAGCAGCTAGTTTCATGGTAGCACATGAACTCTTTGATAATACTCCTTTATATACAGTTTATAACTCCACTTCCACGAATGAGCAAACCGGAACCAACTTTGCGCTTTCTAAATCTAAGGATTTAAGCATGTTCGTAACGGCTGATAAATTCTATTATTCCGGGGATGTTACTAATTGGTTACCCTTCACTGTGAGCAAAAAAGTAAAAAATATCATTGGGCGTGGTAATTCTCCCCTTGTTTCATACAACGGTACGGGAGATTATACCCTAAAAGATATTAATAATGAACTTTTCATTACAATTGAACCTAATTCTATCTGGTTGCGATTACCCTGGAAAAATGATACTTCAAATTCTTTAGTAACACAGTTAGACTATACTACTTCAAACACGATGAGCATTACACTTGATAATTGGGGAAGTGCAGTTTATACCTTGTTGCGAATAAATGGTACTCAGCGCGAAAAAGTAGTTGTATTGTCAGATCTCAAAAATATATCCATCATTCCAGGTAATTATGTTGTAGTTCGCGATGATAATACTGCTGTGTCTCAGACTTCATTGCCTGACAATATACATTGGTCAAATGGCCGTTTAATGGTAGAACAAGGCAAATTTGATTCTGTACGTATCTATTCGCTAAATGGTAAAGTGTTGTTAAGTCATTCAATGACCAATCAAAATGAAGTGCTGCTTTCAACACTATCTAAAGGAATATATTTAGTATCTCTTGTTGGTAAAGAGAGTGTTACCCTTAAGATAAATATTTAAGAACAAAAAACTACTCTGTTTCTAGGGTTTACCTTAAAGATAGATCATGCTGCTGAAAATATAAAAAGGCCGGTTACTTTAAAATACAAGTACCCTAACCAGACTTGATACATTGAATATCTGATTCTTTTATTTAATAATTTCTTAATCCGCTTTACATTCAATTTCAATATGCTGTTTAGTAAATAATAATTTTATCACAAAGTACTGATATTATTTGATATACACTTTAAAACAGTAACCTATTAAAGCAAGTAATAAATTTAAAAACGTTATGAATAGATCTTGTAATAACAAAACCCGGGCAAATAATTATCATAAACAAAAGCGAAGAGTACTTACGGTGCTAATTGTTTTGTTCTGTTGTAATTGGCTAACATCTTTCGCAAATCCTATTAAAGGAAAAGTAGTTGATGCGAAAGGAGAATCAATTATTGGTGCCTCTATTCGCATTAAAGGAGGTGACAAAGTAGGTACTATTACTGATTTTGAAGGAAATTTCAACTTAGAGGTTTCTGACAATGCCATCCTGAATGTGACTTACATCGGATACAAAGCTGCCATGCTTCCGGTGAAAGGCTTATCTTTTTTAAAAGTAGTGCTGTATGAAGATGCAAGCATATTAAATGAAGTCGTTGTTGTTGGATATAGCACTCAGAAAAAGGAGACTCTCACGGGTTCAATCGCTACGGTTGACAACAAAGACTTAATCGCGTCACCAATGGCCAATATATCTAATTCGCTTGTTGGGCGTGTACCGGGAATTGTGTCCAATCAGTCGAGTGGTGAGCCGGGTGATAATACATCTACAATACGGATACGAGGTGCTTCTACCTTGAATACCGGTGGACAAGATCCTCTCATCGTAATTGATGGAATTCAGTCAACTACTCAAACTATGAATTCTCTTGATCCAAA
>Ga0302210_10000557_pt1 | contig 16741 bp, 13 predicted proteins | sample II_Fen_E3_2_FD_198793 | JGI IMG/M metagenome (GOLD analysis project Ga0302210, IMG submission 198793) | Peat permafrost microbial communities from Stordalen Mire near Abisko, Sweden - II_Fen_E3_2 | ecosystem: Environmental > Terrestrial > Soil > Wetlands > Permafrost | place: Sweden: Abisko... | reverse complement strand
CTTTGGCATCAGAACTGGAGTCAAAATAGTGCCACAATGTGATTTCAGTTGCCCCGTTGGTATTTGGCTCCACAGTAGCTGCGGCCTCTGCCGTCGAACCCTGCGCCGCTTCTTTTACAGCTGCCTTTGAAGAAGCCGCAGACGCGGATGCTGTCGATGCTGTCGATGCTGTCGATGCTGCTGTCGATCCACAGCCAAACAGACCAACTGTCATAATGCCTGCCAGAAATACGGATATAATTCTGTTTTTCATGATATTGCCTCCCTTGTTTCAACATAGTTTCAGCCACACTGGTTATATTGTATATTTTTCTGGCTGTTAATGATATTTTATAGGTATTATGACGGTGTCTCAACCTACGCAATTAACAGGAAAGGAAATATTTTAGGATATGATTTTAATATATGGAGATTATTTTAATATTTTTTGTGTATTATCACAGATTGCGGGTAAAATCAGTCAGACTTTCACCCGTCACTTCATGAAAGACCTTTGCAAAATATTTTGCATCTGAGAAACCTACTTGATATGGAATATCCCTGGATAAGATCTGTCCTGATTTTAAAAGACTGCAGGCAGTCTCGATTCTATACTCACGGACAAATTTTGAAAATGGTTTTCCGATGTTTTTTGCAAAGAGATAGCTCAGATACTCCGGACTGACTCCCAGTTTAAGAGCAATTTCCTGCTGATTCAGATTTCCGGCATAGCCTGTTTCAATGATATCCAACACGTCTCTGATGATCGGATTTGCATCCGTGTACTGTTCTTTCAGGGAATCGTTCCGTGAGGTTCTGGTTCCGTATTTTATGATATGCTCCAGATTATTCAGTGTTTTCACCAGTTCTGCTTTTGTCGGCGGTTTCAGCAAATAATCATCTACACCAAGAGAAAGTGCTTCTTTTGCATATTCGAATTCGGCGTATGCTGAAACCAGGACAAATCTTGCCTTGCTCTTCTGCTCTTTTGCAGCATTTACGAGGCTCAGTCCACTCATATAAGGCATTTTGATATCGGTAAAAACAACATCAGGCTTTAATGCATTGATCATTTCCAGTGCTTTCTGGCCATTGGATGCTTCTCCAATCACCTCATAATCACCGCCTAAGGACCGGATCAGATCTCTCAGACCGATCCTTGCTCTCTGCTCATCTTCAGCTATCAGAATTTTCATCTTTCTCGTTTTCTCCTTTGAGTATCTCCGGTATCGGAAGCTTCAGTATAAATATCGTTCCACTACCTGTCTGTGTCCTGAAATCTATCTCAAAACCACTGCCATAATACAGCCGCATTCTGGCAGTCACATTTTCGAGACCGATCCCTGTGCCTTTCAGGTTTATGGCAGCTTTTTCGGAAATCAGTTCACGCACTTTTGCATTCTGCTCCAATGTCATTCCGCAGCCGTTATCCTCGATGGTCAGAACTAAACGATTCCCTTCAGAACAGCCGCAGACATCAATCAGACACCTGCTGTCCTTTTCGGCAAATCCGTGTTTGATCGAGTTCTCCACAAATGGCTGCAAAAAGAGTTTACAACAGGGCCAGTCTCTGTATATTTCTGGAAAATTGATCCGATAATCAAAGCTGTCCATCTGCCTGAACTTTTGCAGCGACAAATATTGTTCCAGCCAGTTGATCTCATCACCCAGCGTCACAAATCTGTAGTTTCTCGAAAAAACGTACTGCATGATATTTGACAGCTTTTTCAGCATATCCGAAACCTCTTCATCGCCGGCTTCAATTGCGCTGTAATTGATCGCATTTAAAGTGTTGCACAGAAAATGCGCATTGATCTGCGACTGCAATGCGTCCATCTCCGCTTCTCCGGCACGTTTGACAGAAAGCATCTTCCCCTGATACTCCCGCTCTGTCTCCTGTTTTTGCTGGGAAAGAGAATCTGCCATATTATTATAACGCATGGCCAGCTGCCAGATCTCATTTTCTCCGTCGATCCGGATCCTGTTATCCAGATTTCCCTTCTGCACGCGTTCCATGCCCTTTGTGATCTCATGAACCGGGCGCAGGGCGCGTCTGATAAACAGGATCTGCAGAAACACTATCAGTAAAAGTGCCATCAGAAAAAAGAACATGCCCTTCAGATAACTGCTATGCACATAGGTCTCCATCTTATTTCGATCAATGACGATATTCAGATTCCACTGCGGACGGGAAATCGTGTCCGTGAGAACCATCACCTTGCCACTGATTTCCGGATTAAATTTCTTTCCCGTATCTTCTATGCGATCACTGTACAGAATCATCTGATTAGAATCAGTGATATAAGCCTTTGAATACCCTTTGGGATTCTGCTCCATCTGTTCAAGAAAATCATCAACACAGCCAAGCTTGAAGCTGACTACGACAAATGCATTCTCACTGGTCAGTTTGTTCGTACTTCCCGGAAGAGCAAATGCCATGTGGACCAGCCTGTCCGTATGCGTGATCTCCACATCATGTGACACGACCGAAAGATTGTTGGGCTGGACAGAAAGTGCATATTTGGGAAGTGTCGATGCAGAAATAATCTGCTTCAGATTTGTGTGCATATCATCCAGATATGTCCGGTTTTCGTTATTCCAGAAAAGATTGATACCGGAGGCACCAAATGCGCGTTCCACCTGATAAAGAATCTTCCCTGTGTTTTTTACAATGGCAACTGCTTCGATATCTTCTGCATATTGCGCCACGATCAATCGTACATCCTGCGCCAGTGCCAGCCTTAAATCCAGAGCATCCGGATCTGCAGCATAGGCATTTGCATCATTGATCAGACCGGTATCAAGTGATATTTTGCTTCCACTGTCAACGAGATGCTTGATCGAGAACTGCAGATATTCCTTTTCTGCCGAAAGTACATATTTGTCGCTTGTGTAGGTTTCATTGATCAGAAATGTCAGATACTGCTTCTCGAGATACTGTTCAAAAACGACTGCCATAATAAACATTAATAAGCTCAGTGAAAGACTGAGCGGAAACCAAAAATGTGTTTTTGCGTATTGAATGATTTTTTTCATTAGTCTCACCGTGTTCGTGCACAACATTGATATTCTGTATTATTCTATCTTTTTCAATGAAGTGTGTCCATAGTGAAAAAATGTATCTTTCTAAATTCACTGCCAGTTCATTATCTGTCTAATGTGTTCCGTCAGTAATTCTGCTGCTTTCTCATGTGTTACCGCAGTCGGATGGCCGCACGATACTCTTCCATCCTCCTCCAACTGTTCCGGAAACCTCATTGCACAGACTTTTATGTCCCCTGTCTGCTCTCGAAAAATTTTAACTGCTTTCTCTACTGCAGGATAAATCCGGTCTCCCATAATTCCGACTGTACACAGAATCTTTGCCTCTTGATTGTCTTTTCGTATCACTTTTAAAAACTCTGCATATTCCTGTGCAAATTCTTCCTGACGTTTCACATCATCATTACAATAACTGTCATCATTGGTTCCAAGATTCACAATCACAAGCTGCGGCTGATATTGACTGAAATCCCACTTATAATCCTGAAGTCTGATATCTCCGTATGGATGTCCAAAAGAGAAACCTACCTTTTCATAATAAGTCGGCACCAACTGTTCCTTCATCGGAACATCCATTTCTGTATACCCTGATATAATTCCGTAACCGCTATATGATACCATACTGTAATCTGCCTTCAGCTTCTGAGCAGTCTGGTAAGCGTATGCTTTGGTCACATCCTCCGTATCTGTACGGAACGGAACCTCCGGATCCTCCATATCCACACCAAACCCACAGGTAATGGAATCCCCGATAAACTCAATCTTACGATCCGATATCGGCAGCGGATAAATGCCGCCCTCTGCCTGCACCTCAATAGATTTGATGCCTATGACAGACATTGGGCATTCTGACAGCTTCACCACTTTTACTTCCACATATTCCGGTATCTCACTGGAAAAAAGCTGAACTGTCTTTTCCGGTTCTTCCATCATGAAATCCGCCACCCTGACATCATTCACATAAACTGCTGCTCTGGCTTTTCCTTCTGTACAATTTCCGGTTGTAGTGTCATCCCCCTGAAAAGAAATCGCTGCATAAGTTCCAGTAAACGAAAAAGCGATACCGCTTCCCGAGAGTCCACACCAGCATACCCCCTGATGAAGAAAGGTTCTCCCGACTAATTTAACATTTTCTGAATGAATGAAATATTGCATTTTAAAATTTCCTTTTCCATATAAGTTTATTTTAATCAGACAAAACTATTTGTTAAGTAATTGTCCGCTCTGATACAGTGCTTCCAGATCAAAGGTTCTCTCTTTTTTGTCCTTGCTAAAACAAATGCTCACTCTTTTTTCATCTATGCCGGATACCGCTCCGGCGCCATACTTACTATGCTGTATAAGCGCTCCATCCCTGAACCGTTCCGAAAAGGCTTTCCTTTCAGCGGCAGATAGAACCGATGCAGCCGCCTTGTCTTTTTCCAGCAGCTGACGCCTGAATGTTGATTCCATCCCCGTATTGAACAGAAGCAGATTATCCTTTGCCCTTGTTGCACCTACATAAAAAAGCCGGCGCTCCTCTTCATAGGTTTCCACTTCCTGCTTAGAAGCACGTTTTCTGTCCAGAAGCACTTCCTCCGGAAAAAGACCATCGGCAACGTCCATCAGGTACACCGTATCATACTCCAGTCCCTTGCTGGCATGTATCGTAGACAAAATAAAAGGGCACTGATAATCTGTCTCTTTATTCCGAAAAATATCCTGCAGAAAATAAATCCGTTCCAACAGTGAAGCCGGCGACGTTTCTCTTACTCCAATTGCCTTCAGTATGAATATCTTTCCGTCACCGATACCAGAGCGTTCCATATAATCGCCATAACCCATGTACCGGACAATCCTCTGAACCGCTTTGTCACCTCTCTCATCCAGCATGTTTTTCAGATGTGTACGGACAGACTTTACACTGCTGATCGTGTGTCCCTGCAGTCCGCCAAACTCTATTGCAGCATCCAGCACTGGAATATCATGTCTTCTACTAATCTCTGCTATTTTGAATGCATCCTGCTTTCGGATATAGGTGCCAATCTTATAATATATCTGTAAAAAAGCTTCCGTATCCGTTGGATCCAATGCCAGCTTTATGATGTTTTCTATATCAAGAACCGTTCTGTGTGTAAAAAAAGTAAGTTCTGTATTCCTGATTCTGTATGGTGCACCGTTTCTTTCCAGTAAATCCACAAGCGGCACCACACTTTCATGATCCCTGTACAAAACGGCAGTCTGTTTCTGACATCCGTCAGCTATTTCTGCCAGATAAGGGTACTGTGCCATGCGGTCTTTCACTTTAATTTCCCTGATTCGGGACCATGCCTCCCTAGCTGGCTTCATGTGCTTCTCATGACGCAGGGTATTTTTCTGAATAAATCCATCCGCTGCCGCCACAATATTCGCATTTGACCTGAAATTTTCTTCCATCAGAAGAACTTTTGCACCTTTGTGGTCCTTCTCAAACGATAGGAGTGCCTCAGGATAAGCCGCCCGAAAACCATAAATACTCTGATCTTCATCTCCTACCATAAACAGATTTTCTGTTTTTGAAGCAAGAAGCGCTATGATGGCATGTTGAATCTTCGAGGTATCCTGTGCCTCATCCACACAAATATACGGATATAAATTCTGAAAATACCTTAGCACCTCTGGCGACCTTTGTAGCATGGTATAGGCGTAGATCATCTGATCATCATAGTCCATAAGACCCTGTTCTCTTAATTTTCCACAATATTCTTTGTATATTCCGGATATATGTATATCCAGATTCGCATCCATTTCCTTGATCTCGTCATCCTTCAGCATTCTGTTTTTGATGTATGTGATCATCGTCCGGACATTCTTCAAATCGCTTTCTGCAGGATAGGTATCCTCCACCTCCTGATAAATCTGTGCAAGAACTCCTGTCATGCTTTTATCATCTGTCACAAGCTTAAATGCATCCTTGCCTATCTTGCGTCCATAAAAAGCTATGATTTTAGCACAGATCCCATTGATTGTCCGAAACTCTAATCGTTCTGCCATTTCCCTGCCAAAGAACCCCGCAAATCTTGCTGACATATCCTTCGTGGCAGCCACTGTGTATGTCACAGTAAGAATCTTCTCTGGAGCAATTCCCCGGCAATAAATCATGTATCCAAGTCTGGCAACCAGCACTGTCGTCTTCCCGCTTCCCGGAACTGCAAGTAAAAGAACCGCCCCATCTACCATTCTGACTGCATCTGTCTGCTGTTTATTTAGTTGTATTGGAAATTTCTCAATAAACTCTTCCCACTGCAAATATTTTTACTCCTTATTTTCATGTAAGACCAAACTGACATATGAATTTTGTTCATCCCATTACATTTTTTGTATATTGCTGAAAAGCTTTATCATATCTGCTCTGATGTCTAATCCCGATACCAAAAATATTACAAACATTGCTCCCATGATAATTGGCAGACCTTTTAATCCATTCATAATATCTCTCTTGCTCAGATCCTCATGTAAAATAATAGAAATAAGCAGAAAAAGAAGTAAAATCCGTGCCCAAAGCTGCAAATCCTGTTTTTGCAAAATCTGAATAAGTACCAGACTCGTCATTGTTCCGCAAATTACAGGTGCGTAAGCAGCCAGACATGACTGAAGTGCCTTCAGCAAAACATTTCCCCGATAAGAAATTTTCACATGACCAAGTTCTGTGCCAGATGGTTTGAAGAGACTGATCTCATGCACTTTGGCCCCACTCACAAATGCCAATAACGCATGTGATAATTCGTGATGCATCACACCTATAAAGGTAAGCCGGTTAACAACAAACAGTGCTGCTCCGTCCCCAAAAACAGAAGCCAGCATATTGAAAATTACGTTGCTCACAAGATGCATCAAAAATCCAAATAAAATCAAAATTCCTGTTATCATTATAACATCCACAAATGCTGTTATAAACTGTTCTGCGTTCATAAAAATTGCCTTTCTTTTATTTTACATTTAATTTCTGATTATAACATTAATATGTGAAAAAAAAGCAACTCAAAAAGGGCCATTGCCCCATAACAGATTTTTTGTTATGGAACAACAGCTCCTTTTATACTACTGCATTACAGTATTGCCACGCCCATGGCAAGCGTTCCGGCACCTGCGTGGGAACCAAGTGTCGGACTGAGCTCCTGCAGTGTTACCTCTTTTAATCCATATTTTTCCTTGATCAGTGAAACCAGATATTGGGCTTCTTCCAGACAGTCTCCGTGCGCTACGCTGACAGCCTGCAATATCTTTCCCTGAAAACGTTCTTCGTGCATGAGTGTTTCAATTCCATCACACAAGGCAGCAATTGCTTTCCTGCGCCCTCTTACTTTACCTGTCACAGCCAGTGTTCCATCTTTTTCGTCTACCTTCAGCATTGGTTTAACACTGATTATCGTTCCGATAATTGCTGCGCTTTTATTTAATCTGCCACCCTTCACCAGATGAAACAGATCATCTACCGTAAAGGTTGTTACATAATTTTTCAAATTTTCATGTATATAATCTGCAGTTTCCTGTAAAAATTTACCTTCTGCGCGCATCTTCACCGCAGTATCAACGATCAGGGCCTGACTGACTGTCGCATTTAATGTATCAATTGCCAGAAATGTTCTGTCCGGATATTTTTCCATAATCCGCTTACACTGTACACCACCATTATTATAACTGCTGCTTAATCCTGATGAAAATCCAATGTACAACAGATCTTTTCCACTTTCTGCTATTTTTTTCATTGCGTTATACACATATTCAGGACTGGTCGCACTCGTCTTTGGCATACTGCCGTTACGCATGGACTGATAAAAATCATGATTGGAAAGTTCTGTCAGTTCTCTCCCATACTCTGTTCCGTCAATAATATAATGCAGCGGATAAATCTCGATCTCATTTTTCTTAATATATTCCTCGGCCAGATCCGCTGTTGAATCTGTTGCAATGATAAAGTCTGCTGCCATATACTCTCCATCTCCTTATTAAGCATAAGCTTACGTAAAGTAACACGTGTTGATTTTTTCACACAAGTGAATTATACTGACAACACAACTGTAAAACAATGGTCAGAAATATTCCCTCTGTTACAAAAGCAACATTTTAAGATGGCATGTTACCTATTTCTGATTTATCGCATCGCATTTATTGTTCAAAATAAAGCTATGATTTTTATCGGAGGAATTTTCATGAAGGATCGACGTATCGATAGAACTTTGAAAAATATAAGAATTGCATTTTCAGAACTTGTTATAGAGAAAGGCATAGAGCAGATTACCGTAAAAGAGCTTGCTGCACGTGCTGACATCAATCGCAAAACTTTTTATACGCACTATACCTGTATTGAAGATCTGATTGATAAAATCGAAAAAGATATTATAGATCGTTTTATGGATATTCTCGAAAACTATGACTTCTTTGATTCTGATTTTGACATCTATCGGCTGATGAACAATTTCAGTGATGTCATCAACGAAGACTTTGATTTCTATAAGAAACTGCTCGGTTCAAATTGCTGCCGCATCTTTCTGATGCAGTTAAAAGACAAGCTGAAGGAATTTCTCATCACCAAATATCGTAAATACATTCTGCTGGATGAAATCACTTTAAATCTCTATGCTGAATACATTGCTTCCGGGATTATCTCCATGTATGGAGAATGGTTCAGCACTGGCACCAACCTGTCTCTGGAAGAAATGTCCAATATAGCAGGAAATATTATTCTGAATGGAATTGGTGCCTTCCTGAGTAACGACGTACACTCTTCACCCAAACGCTGATCACAAGGCAGGAACCATATCAGTTCCACTTTCATGACAGATACGACAGACAAGATAAGGCGCAGGAAAATTTTCTGCGCCTTATCTTGTTATATTATGCTTTTTAATTACTGTATCAATCAGGCTTTATCAGATCTGAGGACCTGCACTCACCAATGCTTTACCAGCTGCGTTGCCTTCGTATTTTGCAAAGTTCTTGTTGAAACGAGCCGCAAGATCATGTGCTTTTGCATCCCACTGAGCTGCATCTGCATAGGTGTCACGAGGATCAAGGATCTTCGGATCAACTTCCGGAAGTGCTGTAGGAACTTCAAAGTTAAAGTACGGAATCTTCTTGGTTGCTGCTTTTGCAATGGAACCATCCAGAATTGCATCAATGATACCGCGGGTATCGCGAATGGAAATACGTTTGCCAGTGCCATTCCATCCTGTGTTAACGAGGTATGCTTTTGCACCGCTCTGCTCCATTTTTTTCACTAATTCTTCTGCATATTTTGTCGGATGCAGTTCCAGGAATGCCTGACCAAAGCAAGCTGAGAAAGTAGGAGTCGGTTCTGTAATACCACGTTCTGTTCCAGCCAGTTTAGCAGTAAAACCAGACAGGAAATAGTATTTTGTCTGCTCCGGTGTCAGAATGGAAACTGGAGGCAGTACGCCGAATGCATCTGCGGAAAGGAAGATAACATCCTTGGCTGCCGGTGCTGTAGAAACGGGACGTACAATATTATCAATATGGTTGATTGGATAAGATACACGGGTATTCTCAGTAACACTCTTATCATTAAAATCAATCTTGCCGTCTGCATCTAATGTAACGTTTTCAAGCAACGCGTCACGCTTAATTGCTTTGTAGATATCAGGCTCAGAATCTTTATCCAGATCAATAACCTTAGCATAGCAGCCGCCTTCGAAGTTGAACACACCGTTGTCATCCCAGCCGTGCTCATCATCACCGATCAGCAGACGCTTAGGATCTGTAGATAATGTAGTCTTGCCTGTTCCTGAAAGACCGAAGAAAATAGCTGTGTCTTTACCATTTAAATCTGTGTTCGCAGAGCAGTGCATAGAAGCAATACCCTTTAATGGAAGGAAGTAGTTCATCATAGAGAACATACCTTTCTTCATTTCTCCGCCGTACCATGTATTTACAATAACCTGCTCTTTGCTGGTAATATTGAACATGATAGCTGTTTCAGAGTTAAGGTCTAATTCTTTGTAATTTGAAATTTTTGCTCTGGAAGCATTGTAAACAACGAAATCTGGTTCAAAATCTTTCAGTTCATCAGCCGTTGGCTTAATGAACATATTGGTTACAAAATGTGCCTGCCATGCAACTTCAACGATGAAACGGATCGCCAGTCTGGTATCTTTGTTTGCGCCGCAAAATGCATCGACAACATAAAGCTTCTTGTTGGAAAGCTCTTTCTTTGCAAGTTCTTTTACTGCATCCCAGGCTTTCTGAGATGCCGGATGGTTATCATTCTTATATTCGTCAGAAGTCCACCATACTGTGTCCTTGGAATTCTCATCCATAACAATATATTTGTCTTTAGGAGAACGGCCTGTGTAAATACCAGTCATCACATTAACCGCGCCAAGCTCACTGACCTGTCCTTTTTCATAACCTTCCAGACCCGGATGTGTCTCCTCTTTGTATATTTCTTCATAAGAAGGATTATATACAACTTCAGTAGTTCCATGAATACCATACTTTGTTAAATCAATCTTTGTCATGCTGTTTTAACCTCTTTTCTTATCATTCTTGCTCAGAATTACTAAAATTGAATTATTTTACTTTGGATTACATTATACAATTATACAATATTATTTACCAAAATTACACTTCTTTTTTTATGCAATTCTAATTTTTAGTAATTTCTTTCATATAAACCACTTCCAGATGGCCTCTTTTTCATGGAAACTATCTATAAAATTATTCCATTCGGCATAAATATAACCCCGCCTATCACAAAAGCCAGGCATAAAACAGCGCCTGGCTTTTGATTCTTCTTTTGTAACACCTGTGATATTTAAAAATTCAGAAAAGCAAAATCACTTTTTAAATCGGATGACGTTCCAAGAAGAGCTTTTCATCACCGTCTCAAAATTTCCATCTGCAAATGTATACTGCGTTTTTTGCTGTGGAAATACCCGTTCATTTTGCCAGCCATTTTTGATTTTCATATCATCACTTTCCAGTACCAGATATTCTGCTGCCCTGTATCCTTCAAAGCTTCTCATATCTGCTTCAAAATGAACATCTTCCTTTACATTTCTATTGACTGCAAAAATAGTAACTTCTTCCAATTCTTCGTTATAAACGGCTATACTCTCGATATCAGTGACATCACAGTGCTCTGCGGTATCATGTTTTGTAGTTTCAATCAATGACTGAAGAGCTGTGCCCCTGCCATACTTTGACATATGCAGAAACGGATAATAAATGGTCTGTTTCCAAACACCGCCATGATCTTCTGTCATGATTGGAGCAATAACATTCACAAGCTGTGCCAGACATGCAATTTTCACACGGTCAGAATGCTTTAAAAGCATAATCAGCATCAGTCCCACTAAAACAGCATCTTCAAAGGTATACATGTCCTCTAAAAGATGTGGCGCAGCCTGCCACGGCGAATTTTTCTGTGTATCAGCATCTTCCGCCACTGAGTGGAACCATACATTCCACTCATCAAAGCTGAGATTCATAGTCTTTTTGCTCCGCTTTTTCGCCTTCATATAATCGCAGACAGATGTTACCGTATGGATGAAGTATTCCATATCCTGTGTCAATGCAAAAAAGTCTGCCGTATCATTCTTGGTATTTCCATAATACTGATGAAGAGACACATAGTCAGCATAATCATAAGTATGTTCAAGGGTTGTTGCTTCCCATTCCGGAAAAGTCGGCATGCCTGCAAAAGAACTGCCGCAAGAAACAAGTTCAATATCCGGGTCAATCAGCTTCATTGCTTTTCCGGTTTCGGCTGCAAGTCTCCCATATTCAACTGCCGTCTTCTTTCCCAGCTGCCACTCTCCATCCATCTCATTGCCCAGACACCATGTCTTAATTTTGTATGGCTGTGCAGCCCCATGCGATTTGCGCAAATCACTGTAATAAGTTCCGCCGGGATGGTTACAGTATTCCAGAAGATTACAGGCATCCGCAATCCCTCTGGTACCCAGATTCACTGCCATCATAATATCTGAGTTGGCAAGTTTTGCCCACTTTGCAAACTCATTCAGTCCAACATCGTTGGTCTCAAGACTCCGCCATGCCAGATCCAAACGCTTTTTGCGATTCTCCTTTGGTCCTACCCCATCTTCCCAAAAATAATTTGACACAAAATTACCGCCTGGATATCGAATCATTGGTATTTGAAGATCTTTTACTGCTTCGAGAACATCCGTCCGGAAACCATCCTGATCCGCAGTGGGATGTCCCGGCTGGTAAATACCATTGTACACAGCTCTTCCCACGTGTTCGATAAATGAACTATAAATACGGTTATCAATTTCTGCTAACGGAATCTTTCTATCGACAATCATTTTTGCATTCTTATTCATTTCACTGATCTCCTTCATATATGATTACCATTACAAAATCTTCCCTTTTGGGTTAGTCTATTATACTCATTGTACCATAACCCTCAATTTGGCAAAAGAACATCCACTAAATTCTGCTTCATGTATTCCATTGGACTGACTCCTTCAACGGAACGAAAAATTCTGCTGAAATAAAACTGATCCGTGTACCCAACCATCACTGCTATATCCTTGATAAACAGTTCCGGCTGCTCCCTCATGAGCTCCATTGCCTTTCTCATTCTGAGTTCAGTAAAATATCTGCTAAAAGACTGTTCTGTATATTTGCGAAACATTTTGCTGAGATAAGTCTGTGAAATGCCAAAGTGGCTGCACACATTCTGAAGAGAAATACTCTCTGCCAGATTTCCCTTCAGCCAATCCGTAATACTGTTGAAAAACTCCTGTGAATCGACCTTGAATGTTTCCTGATGATCATTCATGAATATGTCATAAATTTCAAATAAATTTTCAGTCAGTTCATCAAAGGAAACTGCATTGAAAAAAGCTTCCTCCATCATGTATTCCGACTCAGTCATGCTGAGCATATTTTCATTATATTTTCTGACAAGGTATAAAATCTGACGGGAAATATATTCCATCCAAAGCTGCGGTTTATTCTGCAGCTTCCAGATGGTAAAAAGCTTCCCTAGTTCTTCCCGGAATTTTCCGTTTTGATACTCTTTGATCAGATATTCGAATCTTGTCAATACATTGTTGATTTCCTCGTGCTGATAGACAATTGTCTTTTTGTATCCTTCTTCCAGCGTAACTGTCTGAGAAAGACCTACTACGCTGATTTCATCCAGTGTATGATAGAGTTTCTTAATGACATTCTGCAACTCACCTGTCAGAAAGCTGTTCTGACCATATACCATTGTGACATACTGTTCTTTCGTCTGCATCTTATAGCGTAGATTTAATGCAAAACACTCAAATGTTTTATCCAGTACCATCTCTTTGGGTATCAGATATAAAGCTTCCATTTCGTCACGACCATATACTGTAAAAAGTTCCTCAGCCTCTGAGTAAATTTCCATGCCTCCTGTTATGGAAAGTCTTCTGGGTAATCCATTTCTGCGAATAATTGCGCCATAATATTCTTTATATTCAAAATATTTGGTCATCATCTTATCTTCGCAGACCATTCCATCACAGATTTTACGTACAACCTGCTTACGAGTGTTGTAATAGTCTTTTTTCAGTTTTTTGCCAATCTGGTCTATTGTCTTCTGCATGACCGAAGGAACAATAGGCTTCAAAATATAATCACATACCCTGGAATGAATTGCACTTTGCGCATATTCAAACTCTGCATAACCACTTACAATAACCGAATAAATTTCCGGAACTTCCTGCCTGATGGCGCTAACCAGCTCAATGCCGCTCATTAATGGCATTTTTACATCGCTGATGACCAGATCGGGATGAAGCCCCCTGACCTTATCCAGTGCTTCTTTTCCATTCTCTGCCGTCGCCGTAACTTCAAAATCCGGACACTTCTTTTCAATAATGGATGAAATCAGTGTCAGTGCTGCTGGCTCATCATCTGCAATTAGTACCTTAAACATGTTCTATTCTACTCCTTTTCCCACATTATGATTTCCTTTACTGTCTGTGAATGCACTAATTAAGACATCCGCTCCATCCCCTACATTCTGCAAACTGAAAACAAGTGAATCACTATATAGCAGATAACATCTGGCATAGGTATTCACCAGACCCATACCTCCGATTTCCATTTCCATGCTATTCTGATGGAGAATCTTTTCTCTGATTTTCTCCATACTGTCTTTCAGTTCTTCCAGGCTTTCCGTGGAAAAACCCTGCCCATTATCATGAATTCTAATATTCCAGCGCTCTGCATCCTGCCATCCGGTAATTGTCAGTTTCATCACATCAGTACTATCCTGAAAACCATGATTAATGCTGTTTTCTACGATCTGCTGTAATGTCAGCTTCGGCAGAATTTGCCTGCTAATCTCCGGTTCGATCCTGATCTCAAATGCAATTCTGTCCTCATACCGCGCTTTCAGCAAATAGAAATACTGTTGCAGATATTCCAGTTCTTCTGCAACTCTTGCATTCCGGTCAATATTATTGGTCGAATAGCGTAACATGGCTGCCAGGCATCCGCACATCTCACAAATCTGCTCGTCATTATCCTGCATGCCTCTAGATGAAATAATATTCAGTACATTAAACAAGAAGTGTGGATTTACCTGTGCCTGCAGGGAATCAAACTGAGCCTGTAACTGCAATATCGCCAGCCTTTTCTCCTTTACAACAGACTTTTGAAGTCTGTCCATCAAATCAAGGTAGGAGGAAGAAAGTGCCTGAATCTCATCATCATATGACTGCACATCTCCCTGCTCTCCAATATTTTCAAGCTGTGTGTGCTCCATCATATTTCTCATCTGCTGCAGCGGTCTGGTCAGATATCTCGACATCAGAATTACATAGCTCATAGAAATCAGAAACAAAATCAGTGTAATCAGGATAACCATGGGAAGTGTAACCAAAACCATACGATCTACAACTGCTGTACTTTCAAATGCAATAACCGAAATATCGTATTGCTGCGAATGTGAAATTGCAGCATATTCCGTATTGTTCTTTGCTTTCACTTTATAAACACTGGTTTTTTTTCCATTTTCGAGAATTTTCTCACACAGTGCTGTTCTCTCCCCACCATCACTTGCATAAAGTAACTCATTTCCATTGACATAAATATAATAAGTGATATCATCCCCTGTCACTTCCAGATTTATCAATGATGAGACCTTATTCTGTACCTCAATATATCCCATATTGCTGCCCTGCACCGCTTTGACCAGTGAATAAACTGTCGGATTCCCATCGTAGCCCCAGTTATCCTGATGTGCTGTAATCAGAACCGGTTTGTAGAGCGAGGAATCTGCTGCTTTCAGATAGCGAATTTCATTTAGGTTGGCAGAGGATCTGGATTTTCTGATTTCACCGCTTTCTGCCGTAAATACATAACCCATCTGATTGAAATAAATCGTACGATAAAAATGAGAAGTAACATATTCTGTGTATAACGCCTTTCTGATATAGCTTGCCGCCCCTGTTGCATAGCTATCTGCAACATTCTTCCGTGCCAAAATATGCATATCATCCAGCATAGTCGGATCCGACAGAATATATTCCATCGTCAGCGACATCTGACTGATCTTCTCATTCATCTGTGTCACAAGCTGCCCCGACGTATTCAAAAGCGTATTTTCCTCCAGCTTTGCATACTGCTGCCAGTTCAAACCATAAAACAAAGAACCTAAAAGAAGCGCAAGCGCTAAAACAAGAATCAGATATACAAAAATAATTTTAGTTTGAAAGCGCATACTCTCACACTCCTCTTGTTTATTTAAGAGTCTATACCTTCTTTTATTTTAACCTTTTACAGCACCTGCGACCATACCATCTACGATTTTTCTGTTAAAGAAAATAAATAAAATCAACATTGGTATTGTAATAACAATGACATCTGCAAAAAGCAGATTATAGGAACTCGAATACTGTCCCATGAAAGTATAGAGAGTCAGCTGTACAGTTGCGTTCTTGGCACCCGGTAAAAAATATAATGGATTGGTAAAGTCATTGAAAACATTGACTGCATTCAGAATGACTACTGTCGCGGTAACCGGCTTTAAAAGTGGAAATACAATGTCAGTAAACATCTGTCTGTTGCTGCAGCCGTCAATATAACCGGCTTCCTCCAACTCAATCGGAATTGTATTCATAAAACCTCTATAAAGCATAATCGTAAATGGAGTCTGAAGTGCAACTTCTACCATTGTCATCCCGAAAAGTGTTTTATAAACATGCAGATGCTGCATCATTGAAATCGTTGGAATAATGGCCGGTGGAACCATCAGCCCTGCCAGAATGACTGCACTGAATATCTTCATCACCTTATCAGAACGTCTCTGCAGGATATAGCCAGACATTGAGCAGGTAATTACCAGAAGTAATACTGAAAAAAATGCCAGCAGCAGACTGTTCTTGAACGCTGTAATTACCATATGGTTGTTCTCAGTCAATACTGTCAGATAATTTTCAAGATGCCACTTGGTCGGTAATGTAATCTGTAGCTTATTGGCTGCACGTCTATCCTTTAAAGAGTTCACAAACATGAAGACGAAAGGAACGATAAAAATAATAATTGCAAAAAATATGCCAAAGATATCCCCCAGTAAGACTTTTCTTTTCTGTGCTCTCATCCTACTCCACCTCTCTCTTAAGCAAGAACCTCTGTAACGGATATGCAATCACCGCAATCAGCACAAACATGATCACGTTGCCTGCTGTGGATAATCCGTAATACCCTGCTGCATACTGCTTGTAAACAATGGATA
>Ga0302210_10000555_pt1 | contig 16745 bp, 13 predicted proteins | sample II_Fen_E3_2_FD_198793 | JGI IMG/M metagenome (GOLD analysis project Ga0302210, IMG submission 198793) | Peat permafrost microbial communities from Stordalen Mire near Abisko, Sweden - II_Fen_E3_2 | ecosystem: Environmental > Terrestrial > Soil > Wetlands > Permafrost | place: Sweden: Abisko... | reverse complement strand
CTTCAATAAATGCCGATAAAACTAAATTTGAATTGACACTAGTGAAAGCAACAGTAAATGGGAGTATAAACAATATTGAGTTTTTACTTAACAAAAACTTAAGCTTGCTGGAATGGACAATAGATGATAATTATACGGTTGAATTTGATCCTGAAATGGTGGACATGTTCTATGCAGCTCATACCAGTATTAGCACAAAAAATATCGGAAATGGACACTATACGGGTAGTTTTGATTTTTCTATGGTAGGAGAATGGAAAGTAAATGTAATTGTCAAAAATAATGATATCCCAATCTCACAAAATCTTTATTTCACATTGAATAAATAATTGTTGTGATTTCCTAGATTGGTTGTTGAGAATGTTTTTTCGGTATTCTAATTGATTATGAATTACAAAATAGTATTAAACGAATACTTTATACTTGTTTAATCCTGCCAAATAGGGTCCGTTATAAGTTAGTATTTATATAGATCCGGACTACTAATGGAACTTCTACCGGCTATAAATTGACAAGATGCCGGTTCGGAGATAAGGGGAGTAAAAGATGAATAAAATTTAAATCGGATCATTTATTTGAATTAAAGGGGTCTGTCCTGTTAAGGATAGACCCCTTTTATGCGGTGTTATGAATATATATGCAATATTAAATTAAAAGGTCCTGTTTTATACCCTGTATATGGTATATAAATACCCCCTCAACGGTATGGTAGAATTTCATCGATTGCTCTAATTTTGCAATGTCAAATTGAATGTGAGTCAAATACTGTTGATTCAGTAACCGACAAACCTGGTATGATGAGATGGTTTTATTAAACGTAAAGTAAAAACTATATGAAGAAAAGAAACAAAGATCAGAAAATTTTAGCAGAAAATTATTCTTCCCCCGGATGTGAAGAAATTTGGTTGACGAATTACGCGAATAGTCGAATGTGTCGATGTTGTTGAAAAGATTAAACTCAATCAAAAACAAACAACTTCTATTAAAAACCATTCACTTATTATTCGAATTATGACTTTTAAAAATACAATCTTTATTTCATTCTTTTTTCTAAGTGTTACTCAAATTATTAATGCGCAGGATAGCATTAAGGTGATTTCATCTACAGTAGACGATCGTTTAAAAACAATTGAAAAAGCAATCAGTTTTCTTCCCAAAATCAGTGGTTTAGTCAATGTACGTTATCAATACTCAACGGAAGCAGCCAATTATAGTACAGGCAAAAACGGCTTTGATGTACGTCGTGTCTATTTGGATTTTAAAGGCAATGCAACAAAACAATTAAGTTATCGGATACAGTTGGATTTTGCAACAAGCCCCAAAGTTTTAGATGCCTACGTTGAATGGAAACCCTTTAAATTTATAGGTTTGCAGGCTGGACAGTTTAAAACGGCCTATACGTTGGAGAACCCGTATTCACCGGCAACTTTGGAAACATCAGACAATTCACAGGTTATCGGTAAATTGATCACAGATTATAATAACTGTGGACGGGATATTGGCCTGGCATTAAATGGAAGTTTCCTGCAAAAAGAAGGTTATAGCCTGATTGAATATAAAGTAGGACTCTTAAATGGAAATAATATTAACACCACCGACAACAATAAAACGAAAGATGTCTTTGGAGTATTACTGATTCATCCATTGAGTACATTGACTTTCGATGCTTCCTACTACAAAGGGCAGTATGGAATAGAAACTGCCAAATATGACAGAAACAGGACGAGTTTTGGTGCAAGATACGACGATGGTAAATTATTGGTTCGTGCAGAATATGTTGCTGGAGAAATTGGAACTACTCAGGCTAATTTAAAAAATGCATTAGGCTATTATGTATCGGCCGGATATTTTATAACTGAAAAATTACAACCGGTTTTGAAATATGATTTTTATCAAAATGATAAAACAACAGAAAGCACATCTATAACAAATTATGTAGTCGGGCTAAACTATTGGATAACACCAAAGACAAGGCTTCAGGCGAATTATACTCATAAAGATAACAAAGATACTTCTAAACCTGACAGTGACTATCTGGTTGCTCAACTATTACTTAGCTTCTAACGTAAAAACAGTGAAAATATGAAAAAGATTATAACGCTTACCTTCCTGTTCGCTATTCTGATCGGATTACCCATTCAGGTTCAGGCTCAGTCGAAAGAATTAAAAGGACAGATTTCACTTTCAGGTGCTTTTGCACTTTATCCATTGGCAGTTAAGTGGGCGGAAGAATTTAGAAAATTACACCCCAAAGTCAAAATTGATATTTCGGGGGGAGGTGCAGGAAAAGGAATAACCGATGCACTGGCTAAAGTCGTTGATTTGGGCATGGTATCAAGGGAATTGAAACCTGAGGAAATTGCAAAAGGTGCCTGGTTTGTAGCAGTGGCTAAAGATGCCGTGGTACCAACGATCAATTCAAAAAATCCTAAGTTAAAAGAACTTTTAGCCAAAGGAATTACTCAGGAAGCAGCTATAAAACTATTTGTAACCGGAGAATATAAAACATGGGGAAATGTACTGGGCATTCAATCAAACATTCCGGTACACGTTTATAACCGCTCCGATGCTTGTGGTGCCGGTGAAACCTGGGCAAAATATTTAGGGAATAAAAAACAGGAAGACTTGTTGGGGACGGGTGTTTTCGGTGATCCGGGTGTAGCAGCGGCAGTTCAAAAAGATCCTGTTGCCATAGGTTATAATAATATTGCGTATGCGTATGATTTAAAGACCAAGAGACCCAATCCTGGAATTTTAGTATTACCGATTGATATCAACAAAAACGGTAAAATTGATGCTGCAGAGAACTTTTACACAACCTCAAACCAGCTTATTACTGCCATTGCACAGGGAAAATATCCTTCACCTCCGGCACGTGATTTATATCTGGTATCGAATGGCAAACCTACGAATCCGGTAGTTAAAGAATTTTTGAAATATATCCTGACTGTTGGACAAAAATACAATGTTCCAAACGGATATATCAGTTTGCCGAAAAGTAAACTGAATAATGGAATTGCAAAACTGAAATAGTTTCACGATACAGGAATATCAAATGCTGAATAGAATTGTCAAAAATAAAATAGCCGGAGGATTGATGTTTACCATTACGGTAACGTCCATCCTATTGGTCGTATTTATCGGACTTGGATTGTACCTGAAGTCTGTTCCTATTTTTGAACATAACAGCTTCTGGCATTTGATCTCTTCATCGGAATGGAAACCGGGTAAAGGAGAATTCGGATTTTTGCCTTTTATTGCAGGAACTGTTTGGGTAACTGTTATCGCTGTTGTTTTAGCTATCCCGGTTGCCTTGTTTACAGGCCTTTATTTGACAGAATACTCTAAATCGTATATCAGAAGATGGGTGTTTACAGCATTGGATATTCTGGCAGGGATTCCTTCAGTTGTATATGGTGTATGGGGTACTCTGTTTATAGTTCCCTGGATTTCCGAAAAACTGGCTCCACATTTTGTGGAATATTCAACAGGATATACGACACTTGCCGGAGGAATTGTATTGGGGGTCATGATATTGCCTCTTTTGATCAGCCTGTTTGTTGAAATATTTTCCGCTGTTCCAAAAGAATTCAGGGATGCTTCACTCTCATTGGGTGCTACCAAATGGCAGACCAGTAAATACGTGATCATCCGTAAAACATTACCGGGTATCATCGCTGCTGTTATTTTGTCGGTTTCGCGTGCTTTGGGAGAGACGATAGCCGTTTTAATGGTGTGTGGAAATGTAACACTAATACCTCATTCCTTATTTGAATCGTGTTATCCGTTACCTGCACTTATTGCGAATAATTACGGAGAGATGCTCTCAGTACCTATGTACGAATCGGCATTGATGCTTGCTGCTTTTTTGCTTTTTATTGTGGTATTTATATTTAATGCTTCATCCAGAGCTGTCATTTATAAGATAGTTCATAGTCGATAGTCGGTAGTAAGTAGTTGGTAGTAAGTAGTAAATAGTAGACAGTCGGTAGCTGGTAGCTGGTAGTCGGTAGCTGGTAGTAGGTAGTAGGTAGTCGGTAGCTGGTAGTCGGTAGTTGGTAGTTGGTAGTAAGATGCTTATAGTTTATAGTTAGTTCAAGATTACTGAAATCAACAGGTGGTTAGGATTTAAAATCAGGAGAAAGATGAAATTCAAATTTATAGAAGAAAAAATTGCCAAATCAGTGATGATAGTTTTTGCACTCCTGGTGGTCGGGTTTGTAGTTAATATCATATACACCATTTTGAGAAGAGGATTACCGGCGCTCAACTGGGACATGATAAGCAAAATTCCAGAGGGCGGCTATTACAATGGCGGGGGTGGTGGAATCCTAAATGCAATTATGGGTTCTTTGTATATTGTTCTTGGTTCTACTTTCCTTGGATTGCTGGTGAGCATTCCTATCGTTTTTTATCTCAATGTGTTTTTGAAAAAAGACTCTAAATTAGCCTATATAGCTCGTTTGGCTTTTGATATAATGTTTGGAATTCCTTCGATAGTCTACGGTGCATTTGCATTTACAATCATGATTTACTTAGGAATGCATACTTCATTGGGTGGAGGTATTTTAGTGATTACTTTATTAATCATCCCCATATTTATACGGTCGATGGATGAAGTTGCCCTGCAGTTGCCCAAAGACCTGCTTGATGCGACCTATGCGTTGGGAGCAACGAAACTTGAAACCATTAAAGTTGTGCTGCGTCAGATAGCACCGGGAATAGCTACTGCCACTTTATTATCAGTGGGCAGAGCAATCGGTGATGCTGCAGGCGTCATGTTTACAGCTGGGTTTACCGATAGCATTCCAACTTCATTGAGCCAACCTGCAGCTACTTTGCCCTTATCGGTATTCTTTCAACTGAGTAGTCCGAATGCAGATGTACAGGGTCGCGCCTATTCGGCAGCTTTGATATTGATATTTATTGTACTTGTAATCAGTGTAACAGGAAGGGTAATTACTACTCATTTCTCTAAAAATAAAATATGATGGAAACGCTTCAATTTGGCAATCCTGCCCCTAAAAACAGAAGTCTGGGCAGTCTGTTTTTTAGTAACTTTTTATTTAACAGATCGTCCATCAAAAAATCACAGGCTCAGGCTGATAAATCAGTATATAAAATCAGAAATGCCAATTTAAGGGTTAGTAATCTGAATGTGTATATACAAAAGAATCATATTCTTAAAAATGTCAATATAGAGATTCCGGATAAAAAGATCACCTGTATAATTGGTCCTTCGGGATGTGGTAAATCGACCTTGCTTAAGACTTTTAACCGGTTGATTGATGATACAGAAGGAGTAAAGTACGATGGAAGTATTTTGGTTGACGGTACCGATATCTTTAATAAAAGAACCGAAATAACCGAAATCAGAAAAAAAATGGGTTTGCTGTCACAACGTCCTTGCCCACTTCCCATGTCCATTTATGATAATATTACCTTTGGATGTAAAATGCATGGTGAACATAAAAAGAAAAAATTAAATCAAATAGTAGAGGAACAATTGAAAGCGGTTGGATTGTGGGAGGAAGTAAAGAACAGGTTGAATTCACCGGCTTCAAAGCTATCTATTGGACAACAACAACGTTTATGCCTGGCCAGGGGTTTAGCCGTTGAACCTGAATTTATATTAGCCGATGAAGCGACTTCGGCCCTTGACCCAATTTCAAGCAAACACATTGAACAGCTTTTTGTAGAACTGAAACAGGATTATGCCATTATCATGGTGACGCATACTTTACGACAAGCATTACGCATTGCCGATCATGTAGTCTTTATGTATCTGGGCGAAGTTATCGAAGCGGGTCCTGCCGATGAAGTCTTTAATAACCCAAAACAGGAATTGACAAAAAAATACCTGGAGGGAGCCTTTAGTTGATTAAATCATTTACTATTTTTTTCATTTACCATTTACCATTTAAAAGATATAGGAACCAAGAACCAAGAACCAAGAACCAAGAGCCAAGAACCAAGAGCCAAGAGCCAAGAACCAAGAGCCAAGAACAAAGAACAAAGAACAAAGAACCAAGAGCCAAGAGCCAAGAGCCAAGAACAAAGAGCCAAGAACAAAGAACAAAGAACAACGATTAAAGATCAAAAACTAATCAACGATTAAAGATCAAAAACTAATCAACCAGAATAGAATTATAAACCCAGAACACGAAACGCGGAACACGGAACACAGAACGCGGAACTCAGAACACGGAACACAGAACGCGGAACACGGAACACAGAACGCGGAACACGAAACGCGGAACACGGAACACAGAACGCGGAACGCGGAACACGGAACGCGGAACGCGGAACACGGAACACAGAACGCGGAACACGGAACGCGGAACGCGGAACACAGAACGCGGAACACGGAACACGGAACGCGGAACACGGAACACGGAACACGGAACACGGAACACGGAACGCGGAACACGGAACACAGAACGCGGAACGCGGAACACGAACACGGAACACGGAACACGGAACCAATCAACCAATCAACCAATTTACCAATTAACTAATCAACCAAATGAGCAATTATAAACTAACCCATCTCAAAGAATTAGAGTCCGAGTCCATATTTATCATGCGGGAAGTGGCGGCACAATTTGAAAAGCCTGTCCTTCTGTTTTCAGGAGGAAAAGATTCAATCGTAATGGCTTATCTGGCCTACAAGGCGTTTTATCCGGCAGCTATTCCATTCCCTTTCTTACACATTGATACAGGTCATAATTTTGAAGAAACGATCACCTATCGCGATGAACTGGTAAAATTGTTAGGGGCACAATTAATTGTGGGTTCTGTCGAAGAATCCATTGAAAGCGGGCGGGCAGTCGAAGAAAAAGGATATTCTGCCAGCCGGAATAAACTGCAGACTGTAACATTGCTTGATACCCTTGAGAAATATAAGTTTGATGCCGCTCTTGGTGGGGCACGAAGGGATGAAGAAAAGGCCCGTGCAAAAGAACGGTTCTTTTCACACAGGGATGAATTCGGCCAATGGGATCCTAAGAACCAACGACCTGAACTCTGGAATATTTTTAATGGTAAAAAACAACTGGGTGAACATTTTAGGGTGTTCCCAATCAGTAACTGGACTGAAATGGATATCTGGCAGTATATCTTGCAGGAAAATATCCCGCTGCCTTCCCTGTACTATACACACGAAAGGGAAGTCTTTACTCGCGATGGCATCTGGTATGCTGCACTTGACGCCATTCCACGGAAACCGACTGAGACTGTAGAAATACGGAAAGTACGTTGCCGCACCATAGGGGATATTACCTGTACAGGATTGACCCTGTCTTCAGCCGACTCCCTCGAGGAGATTATTGACGAAATTGCCAGTTCACGCATTACTGAACGTGGAGGCCGATCGGATGACAAGCGATCGGAGGCAGCTATGGAAGACAGGAAAAAAGTGGGATACTTTTAATTTACAATTTAATTATTTACGATTTACAATTGATGATGGAATTCACAACGTAATCAACAAATCATCACATCAACACATCATCACATTATCACATCATCACATCAACACATCAACAGAAAAAAATATGTCAATTCAAAAAAAAGATACATCCGGATATTTAGACATGGAACTGCTGCGAATCAGTACGGCAGGAAGCGTGGATGATGGCAAGAGCACACTAATCGGACGGTTGCTTTACGATAGCAAGTCCATTTTTGAGGATCAGCTTCAGGCCGTAAAAGATGCCAGCAAACGATTGGGTGGCGGCGATGAAGTCAATCTTGCCTTATTGACCGATGGGTTGCGTGCCGAAAGGGAGCAAGGCATAACTATCGATGTCGCTTACCGTTATTTTGCCACTCCAAAACGTAAATTCATTATTGCAGACACTCCGGGGCACATAGAATATACCCGGAATATGGTTACAGGAGCTTCCACAGCCGATGTGGCCGTTATACTGATCGATGCCCGGCATGGCATCATTGAACAAAGTAAACGCCACTCGTATATTGCCTCGTTGCTGCAAATACCAAATGTTATCGTGGCAGTCAATAAAATGGACCTGGTGGATTTTTTCGAAACCGTTTACAACGATATAAAAAAGGAATATGAAAGCATAGCCTTGATTCTGAAACTAAAGAATGTCATCTTTATTCCAATATCGGCCAGAGATGGCGATAATGTGGTGGATGCTTCGGTACATACACCCTGGTACAAAGGAGAAACATTGTTGCATTTACTCGAAACCCTACCTGTTCGTAAAGATGAGACCAAATTACCTGCCCGCTTTCCTGTGCAATATATTATCCGCCCACAAAGTGATAAATTCCACGATTACCGCGGATATGCAGGTCGTATTTCGGGTGGAAGCTTTTCGGTAGGAGATGCTGTAACAATACTTCCTTCAAACACTCAGTCGGAAATTGTTGCTATTGATGAAGGTGAAAAGGCATTGGACGAGGCATTTACTCCTCAGTCGGTGACCATTCGTCTTGCCGATAATGTCGATATCAGCAGGGGCGATATCATTGTAAAAAATTCTGAACCTAAACCAACTGTAAGTGCTGTCGTGTCGCTATTGGTTTGCTGGCTGAATCACCGTCCGTTGAACGAAGGCGGTAAATATATTATCCGTCATGCAACGGAAGAAACCAGAGCTATCATTAAAGAAATCCATTTTAAGGTGAACATAAACACCCTTGAAAATATCCTTGATGACAAAACCGTAAAAATGAATGATATTGCACATATTTCCATCAAAACTCTCAAGCCACTGAAATATGATTCGTATGGTGAAAACCGAATCACAGGAAGTCTTGTGCTGATTGATGAAAACACATTCGAAACAGTTGGTGCCGGAATGATTGTCCATAATCTGGAAGATGAAACATTTACGATTTAAGCAGAAGAGAGACCTCAAACCCCTAAAGGGTTAAAGACTAATTATTATGAAAGAAAAAATAGAACAACTGAACCAACAATTTGAAGGACAGTCTCCTGAAGTAGTACTCCAATACTTTTTATCGGAATATACAGGAAAGATAGCCCTTTCATCGAGTCTGAGCATAGAAGATCAGGTATTGACCGATTTGATTGTAAAGATTGATCCATCAACCCGTATTTTCACACTGGATACAGGTCGCCTGTTTCCTGAAACCTACAGCCTGATTGATAAAACGAATATCAAATACAACATTCATCTCGAAGTACTTTTTCCTGACTTTACGGCTGTGGAAAAAATGGTAAAAGAAGAAGGTGTGAACCTGTTCTATAAAGGAATTGATCAACGAAAAGCCTGTTGCCGTGTTCGTAAACTTGATCCATTGAAACGTGCTTTTCAGGGGCTCGATGTCTGGATCTGCGGATTACGCAAGGAACAGTCTGTTACCCGTCAGGCAGTACAATTAATAGAATGGGATGAAAATAACGGACTTATCAAACTCAATCCACTCATTAATTTCTCAGAGGATGAAGTATGGGAGTATATCAGAAAGCATCATGTGCCATATAACAAGCTCCACGATCAGGGATTCCCAAGCATAGGTTGTCAACCCTGCACACGTGCCATAAAACCGGGGGAAGATATCCGTGCCGGCCGCTGGTGGTGGGAAAACCCCGATCAAAAAGAATGCGGACTGCATAAAAGGGGGTGAAGAATTTATGATTTACGATTTACAATTTACGATTTACAAATAGGCGGTAACCAATCAACCAATCAACCAATCAACCAACCAATCAACCAATTAATCAATTAACCAATTAACCAATCAACCAACCAACCAACCAATTAATCAATTAACCAATTAACCAATCAACTAATCAACCAATCACCCAATCAACCAATAAACCAATCAACCAATTCACCAATCAACCAATCAACCAATTCACCAATCAACCAATCAACCAATTAACCAATCAACCAATTCACCAATCAACCAATCAACCAATCAACCAATCAACCAATTAACTAATCAACCAATTAACTAATCAGCCAATCAAATTTTCCGGACTTATATTCACTTAAATTATGTACAAATTACCAGATTCGCTCACCACTGATATTGCTTACTTCGGAACGCTGATTGATGATTATAATCAAGGGACGATAGAACCTGTAAAATTCAAAGGATCACGTGTTCCAATGGGTATTTACGAGCAACGAAAGGATGGCTCTTACATGGTTAGGGTCAGATGTACCGGCGGCTATATCAGTCCGGAGCAATTAAAACAAGTGGCATTGACTGCCAGGAGTCACAATTCAACCTTGTTGCACATTACTTCCCGTCAGGAAATTCAGATTCATAACATCAGTATTGATCAGGTTAAAACCATTTTACCCGAATTGCAGAAGGTTGAATTATCTTCCAAAGGGGGTGGTGGGAACACTGTGCGTAACTTTCTGGTTGATATAAATAGCGGGATTAGTAACGATGAGGTTTTTGATGTGTTGCCCTATGCTGTGGATCTTACCACCTACCTGATTGCTCAGCCCGATTCGTTTACTTTACCACGTAAACTAAAAATAGCATTTTCAACCCATGAAACCCATGCTGATTTTGCAATTATTAATGATCTGGGTTTTGTAGCTAGAATCAAAGATGGCAAACGGGGTTTCAAAGTCTATTTAGGTGGCTCAGTGGCTTCTAATCCAACGCTTGGATGGGAATTGTTTGATTTTGCTCCAGAGGCAGAATTAATCAATATTGCAGTTGCCGCTAAACGTTTTTTTAATAACCACGGGAACCGGAAAAATAAACATAAAGCCCGTATCCGCTATATATTCTACAAAGAAGGTGCCGAAAAGACCAGGGAATTATTCTTCAGGTATTATAATGAAATTAAGGAAAAGGAAAATGTAGTATTTGAAAAGGGTAATCTGGCATTTATATATACAACACCTTCTTTCCATCCTGTTGTTGATCATTCAATGGAATTTGGTGACTGGAAAAAAAGATACGTCGTTTCACAAAAACAACCCGGTTTGTTTTCAACTATCGTTTCTTTCGTAAACGGGAATACTGACAGCGATACCATTCTTAAAATTGCTGATTTTGCGGATGCTTTTGGAAATGATGTGCTGCGGTTCACTGCCCGTCAACAACTTCAACTGCGCAATATCCCCGAAACCTTTCTGCCTAATGTATTCCAATTGCTGAATGATTTGAAATTAAATATATCACTTCCACGGATAATTAATAATATTGTTTCCTGTACAGGAGCTGATACCTGCCGTTTAGGTATCTGTTATTCAAAAGGTGCTTCATTGGCGTTGAGGAAAAGACTCAGTAAAAGTGACCTCTTTCTGGATGAGGTAAGTAACTTGCAAATCAACATCTCAGGTTGTCCGAATTCTTGTGCCCAGCAAATCTGGTCGGATATAGGTTTTTCAGGAAGAGTGGGTAGAAAGGAACGAATGTATGCTGCTTATAATGTTTATGCGGGAGCAGCAAAAGGACTTAATCCCAGGTTAAGTGAGTTGATTGGAACTATAAGTGCTAAAGATCTACCACAGTTTACGGAAGATATTTTGGCGGATTATATCAATGTGAAAGATAGATACCCGACTTTCAGGAACTATTTGGATGCCGGTGGCGTTACTACAATCAAAGAACTGGTTGAAAAATACAAGGATGTTCCATCCTTTGAAGATGATAAAAATTATTATTACGACTGGGGAAGTGATGAACTCTTTTCAGTGGCTAATAAAGGACCTGCTGAATGTTCTGCAGGATTGTTTGATATGATTGATGTGGATTTAAATTTTATTCATAAAGGAATCAAGGACCTGGAAGTAGAAACGGATGCAAATAAAATCAAACAAATACTTTTTGAGATCCTTTTTTCTTCTTCCCGTATGCTTTTAGTGACCAAAGGAGCTGAACCGAAAACAACTGCAGGTTCGTTTGAACTCTTTATTGGAAAATTTATCAATGAAGGACTGATCAGCAGCTCATTTAAAGACCTTGTAAGAACTGCTGCTACAGTGCCAAAAACTGATTTTACCAATCGAAGAACCGAAGTAATTCTTTTGGCGAATGCGGTTATTCAATTGTACGGCAGTATGGACGATTCGCTTCAGTTTAAAACTACCCGAGTTTTACCGATTAAGGAAGAAAAACCCGTTGAAGTTCCTTCTGAAATAATTGAAGTACTTGCTGAAAAGGCTGACATCAGGTTAAAAGATTTTAGAGGTGTAGCCTGTCCAATGAATTTTGTAAAAACAAAAATTGAATTGTCATCACTTAAATCGACCGATTTACTTGAAATCTGGCTCGACGACGGACAACCTATTCAGAATGTACCGGGTTCAGTCCGAAACGAAGGACATGAAATAATCTCAGTGACACAAGTGGAAGATTACTGGAAGGTAATTATCCGAAAACAATAAATTGTTTGATGTGTTTTTAAGAAAAAGAGGCCTGGTAATTCAGAAATGCCTCTTTTTTGATGTTTTAATGTAATAAATTGTAATATGTACAAATAGGGAATAAGTACGGTAAGTTGTAATAGCATGATGCTTAGTGGTATATGTTTTTTATACCCTGTTTAGGGTATAAATTTACCTCTATTCAGGTATGGTAGGACTTTCCGTTTTAGTATAATTTTGTAAAAAATAAAATATAAAACTATTCACCCATGAAAGATAAAAATTACAGAAGTCTTCTGAAGTCAATTTCATGGCGAATTACTGGAACTATTGACACATTTGTAATCTCTTATCTGATTACCGGAAAATTCACTATTGCCATTTCTATAAGTGGAGTGGAAATACTGACAAAATTCACACTTTATTATTTTCACGAACGGATATGGAATAAAATTAATATAGGTCGTGAAATACCGGTAATAAAAGATTATGAAATTTAAGACTTGAGAAGTCTATACACTTTAATAAAAAACGAATGAGTTTATATAAAACAGGATTATTATCTGCGGATCAGAAAAATCTCTTTATAAAATTTACTGAAACCCTAAACCAGAATCAACTTCTTTGGGCATCCGGTTATCTGGAAGGATTACTGGCTCATGGTTCAGATGAAGAAGAAACTATCAGTCAAAACACGATTGATTCAACAATTTCACAACCTGTTTTGACTATATTGTTTGGCTCACGGACAGGAAATGGAGAAGGGCTGGCACTGAAAGCACAGACTGAAGCAACAAAACAAGGGTTTCTGGTGAGACTAAAAAATATGGCAGAGTATAATGTGCATGATTTACTCACTGAAAGTAATTTGCTTATCATTGTATCCACACATGGTGAAGGTGAACCACCTTTTGCTGCACGCGAACTTCATGAATTCATTTACAGCAAACGTGCACCAAAACTGGAAACACTCATTTATGCTGTTATAGCCTTAGGCGACTCCGGCTACTTTCAGTTTTGTAAGACAGGAAAAGATTTTGACGTACAATTAGAAACTTTGGGAGGTAAACGTATATCCGGATTAGTTGCCTGCGATGTTGATTATGAAGAACTTTTTGAAAAAGGATTAAAAAATATATTAGCCGGATTTAATGGGGAAGAGAATTTGAACGCTGTAGATACGCCAAAATATAGAATGGTTTTGAAACCTGAGAAAGGGAAATCTGGAAAAATAGCATCGCATACAAAGTTAAATCCTTTTTTAGCACCGGTATTTGAAAAAATTTCACTTCATGGAAAAGGTTCAAAAAGACAGACTTTACACATTGAACTCAATACAAAAGAAGCAACCGGTTTAGAGTACGAACCGGGCGATGCAGCAGGTGTGTTGCCGTTGAATCCTCCCGGTTTAATACATGAAGTACTAAAAATAACAGGACTGTCACCTGACGAAAAAGTAATAGTAAAAGGGGAATCAAAGTCTCTATATGAAGCATTAAACCATGATGTCGAATTATCAAAGATTACTACCGATGTGGTAACACGGTTTTTGGCTTTTGCCCCCAATGATAAGCTTCTGAAATTATCACAGGAAACCAATTTGTTTAAAGCGTATCTCGAAGGAAGGGATATCGTGGATTTGTTTCAGGATTATCCTGCAACCGTAACTTCGAATGATTTGATTCATCTATTACGCCCATTGCAACCACGATACTATTCCATATCTTCCAGCCCTAAAGCTTTCCCGGGAGAATTGCACCTGACTGTCGGGGTTGTAGATTACATTAATTCAGGTCGCAATAAACGTGGAACCTGTTCTACTTTTCTATCGGAATTGGCTGTTGAAGATGAACAGGTACCTGTATTTATAGAATCAAACCCGGGTTTCAGATTGCCTGAAAATGATGAAACGCCCATTATTATGGTAGGGGCAGGAACGGGAATTGCGCCATATAGGGCATTTTTACAACACCGGGCGTTGGCTGACAGACGTGGTAAAAACTGGCTTTTCTTCGGAAACAGAAATTTTGAAACTGAATTTCTATATCAGATTGAATGGCAAAAACTGCTGAAATCAGGGACCTTGACAAAACTTAATGTGGCCTTTTCCCGTGATAGTGAAAAAAAGGTATATGTGCAGGACCGGTTACACGAGAATGCAAAAGAGGTCTATCAGTGGCTTGAAGAAGGTGCTCATTTTTACATTTGCGGCGATATGAAAAATATGGCTCGAAATGTGCACGACACATTAGTAACAATAATCGAGAATGAAGGAGTAATGAGTAAAGAAAAAGCCCGGGAGTATATAGGAAATATGGAAAAAGAAAAAAGGTTGCAACTGGATGTTTACTAACTCTTAAAGCCATATTAATATTGATGACACTTTATTGATATGAATTATTATTCAACATTATTAACCTGAATGCTTTGCTTAAATTATAAAATGTAAATAACAAACCAAATGACCGAAAATAAAAACATCCCCAAACCTTCCTCATTTGAGGTGGTAAAAGAAAACAGCAATTATCTGCGGGGAACCATACAGGAAAGTCTGAATGACCCGTTAACCGGGGCAATACGTGCTGATGACCAGTTGTTGATTAAGTTCCATGGAACCTACCAACAGCAGGACAGGGATGTTGATATTGAACGGAAACATCAAAAACTGGAACCATTGTACAGCTTTCTAATCCGGGTACGTGTGCCCGGTGGAGTGACAACAGCACAACAATGGCTGGCAATGGATTCATTGTCTTCACAATACGCCGATCATACATTGAAACTGACTACACGACAGGCTTTTCAGTTTCACGGAGTATTTAAACGTAATTTGAAAAAAACAATCAAAGAAATAAACAAATCCCTGTTGGATACCCTTGCAGCCTGCGGGGATGTGAACCGGAATGTAATGTGTTCGGCTAATCCATTCGAATCGACAGTACATGCTGAAGTGGCTGAAGATGCAAAACGTATCTCAGCACACCTGACCCCGCAAACAAATGCGTATCACGAAATTTGGCTGGATGGAAAATTGATGGAAGGTGGTGAAAAGGAAGAAGAACCTCTCTATGGTAAAACCTATCTGCCGCGTAAATTTAAAATCGCGATAGCAATTCCACCAAGGAATGATACCGATGTTTTATCCAACGATCTTGGTTTCATTGCTATTGTCGAAAATGGTCAATTAATAGGTTATAACCTTGCTGTTGGTGGAGGTATGGCATTTACTTTCGGGAATAACAGCACGTATCCCCGTGTAGCGAATGTGGTAGGGTATTTAACCAAAGATAAAATTGTGGAAGTTGCTGAAGCTGTTCTTATTTTTCAACGTGATCATGGTAACCGGTCGGAACGTAAAAATGCCCGACTGAAATATACTATCGACAGGCTTGGTCTTGAATTCTTCAGGACTGAAATAGACCGGATAAAAGGCATCAGGTTGGAACCTGTAAAACCCTACGAATTTATAACGTTAGGTGATAAGTTCGGTTGGTCGAAAGGAGATAATGAATTGTGGCATTTTGGTGTGTTTGTAGAAGGTGGCAAACTGGCCGATCGTAACGGATACCAGGCAAAAACAGCATTGCATGAGATAGCCCTTGTGCATGAAGGAACGTTTATTCTGACAGGGAACCAGAACGTCGTCATTGCACAGGTTACTGAAAAGCAAAAACCTCTGATTGATGCTTTGTTGAAAAAATATAAAGTGGTGAAAGCAGAATCACAATCAGCACTCCGACAGAATTCCATTGCTTGTGCAGCATTACCTTTCTGCGGTCTGGCTTTTGCCGAGGCTGAGCGGTATTTGCCATTCCTGATCACGAAAATTGATAAGATTCTTGAACTGGAGGGCATACAACACATCCCGATAAGTATTCGTATGACAGGCTGTCCGAATGGTTGCGGAAGGCCTTTCCTGTCAGAAATAGGACTGGTGGGTAAAGCTCCCGGAAAATACAATCTGTATTTAGGTGCCGGTTTTACAGGCGACAGACTCAATAAACTATATAAAGAGATGCTATCGGAAGATCAAATCCTTGAAGCATTAGCTCCCATCTTTCATGATTTTGCTCTTCATAAATTAGATGAAGAACATTTCGGTGATTTCGTTATTCGAAAAGAATATGTGAAGGCTACTACTGCCGGACTGAACTTTCATGAGTGAACAAGAGCCAAGAGCCAAGAACAAAGAACAAAGAGCCAAGTACAAAGAGCCAAGAACAAAGAACCAAGAACAAAGAACAAAGAGCCAAGAACAAAGAGCCAAGAACAAAGAGCAAAGATCAAAGTACAAATCAACCAATCACCAATTAACCAATCAACCAATCACCCAATTAACTAATCAACCTAATAACCAATGAACCGAGAAGATCTTCAGTTTCTACCCATATCCATCAATGTTACCGG
>Ga0302210_10000553_pt1 | contig 16810 bp, 13 predicted proteins | sample II_Fen_E3_2_FD_198793 | JGI IMG/M metagenome (GOLD analysis project Ga0302210, IMG submission 198793) | Peat permafrost microbial communities from Stordalen Mire near Abisko, Sweden - II_Fen_E3_2 | ecosystem: Environmental > Terrestrial > Soil > Wetlands > Permafrost | place: Sweden: Abisko... | reverse complement strand
CATTAAAACTTCTGTCAGATAAACAATTTGCGCACCAGCCTCCACTGGTGGAATCCCATCTTTATAGATATTGGATACAACCGTACGCTGCGATTCCGGTTTTTGCGAACTGGCTTCATAAGCCATATAGACACTCATACTTTCACCGGTAGCCAGACCGGGCCTTTCACCAATGAATTGAATGGTTACCTTCGCCCCCAAAGCCTCACTGATCTTATCCATTGTTGCCACTCTACTATATTTCACAAAAATAGGCGTCCCCACTGAATAACCTTTTTCCATAAAACCATCCAGCATAATCGAATAAATATCTTCTAAATTGGCATTAATTGCATAGGCACTCAACCCATCTGCAGCTATAATTTGCACGTCGGGCTGCTGAATACAATCTTTTTTGATTGCCTGTATCGTTTCCGGTGCAAAAATCCTCCCTAAATCAGGACGGCGAATATATTCTTCTTTGTCTTTTACCATTGTTTGTATTTTATAAAAACCCAACCGATCAACAATGTTTTCATCAACATAGGACCAGACAGTATCCATTGCAATTGCATGATCCGCACGAAATTTCAATAAGGTTTCCGTTTTAAATCGTTCGCCGGCTCTTCCCACACAAATACGAGCATTGGTTGTCTTTTTAAGTCGCTGACAACTCTCCATACTAACTGGCTTATCGACCAACACTTTTTCTTTTATTTCCGGTAAAGAGATATCTCGAACGAATTCTTCCATTTTCAATCATACCTTTCTGGTGCTCGAAGTATGAGCATATTTTTCGTTTATTGCAATCCATATTACACCATGAATATAGATGGATCGCCAGCTTTTTCAGTCAATTGACCATTTTTAAAGATGCCCAATTCTTCCATGCGTTGATCAAATTCTGCAATCGTTTTTTTGTGTCCGATTTTCCGCAGAGCTGCTGCATCATGGTAACTCGTCGTCTGATACATGAGCATAACATCATCACCGCCCGGTATTCCCATAATATAATTGCAATCGGCCAAAGTCAGCATCATTGCTAAGTTCTCTAAATCGTTCTGATCCGCCTTCATATGATTCGTATAACATACATCAACCCCCATCGACAGACCCGTAAGTTTGCCCATAAAATGATCTTCGAGTCCCGCCCGAATCATCTGACGCCCATCATAAAGATATTCCGGGCCAATAAACCCAACTACTGTATTTACAAGAAAAGGATTATAGCGTTTTGCAAACGCATAGCAGCGTGCCTCCATAACTAATTGATCGGCTCCATGATGTCCATCGGATGAAAGTTCAGAACCCTGACCTGTTTCAAAGTACATAAAATTGGGTCCCAATGAACTTTTCCGCTCTTTCATCATCGCATAAGCTTCATCCATGAGTTTAACATTAATGCCAAAAGCCCTACTGGCAATTTCCGAACCCGCTAAACTTTGAAACATTAGATCCATTGGTGCTGCATTTTTTTCTAAAATTTTCATCTGCGTCGTAACATGCGACAACACACAGTTTTGCGTTGGGATTTTCCATTTATCCATAAAATTTTTAAACTCTGTTAATACGGCAGCTACACTGCCAATAGAATCAACCGCTGGATTTAACCCAATGACTGCATCGCCCACACCATAACTTAAACCTTCCATAAGGGAAGCCATGATGCCTGCTATATTATCCGTTGCATGATTTGGCTGTAAACGAGCCGATAAAGTTCCCGCTCGCCCAATGGTTGTATTACAGGTTGCTGTGACATGCATTTTAGCAGATGCACAAACAAGATCCATATTGCTCATAAGTTTTGCAACGCCTGCGATCATTTCTGCCGTAAGTCCAGGGCGTATCGCCGCTATATCAGTTTCATCAGCACTGAGTAAAAACTCGCGAAACTCCCCTACGGTTAATGACTTTATTTTTTGAAAGACCTCTATATCCATCGCATCCTGATCGGCTCGGGTAACATCATCTATTTCATATGGAACAACGGGATTTTTTCTAAGATCCTCCAACGTCATATCTGCTAAAACCACTTTTGCCGCAACACGCTCAACTGTATTTTGTGCCGCAATACCTGCCAGCACATCACCAGATTTTTCTTCATTTGCTTTAGCCAGCACATCTTTCACATCACGAAACGAATACACGTTTCCAAATAAGCTTGTTTTCAACTTCATTTTGCCGCCTGCCTCCCTGTGTTCTCAAACACATTCTATCTATCACCATTACAATTTTCAATTTTTAAACAACAACGTTTTAACTACCACGGGCACCACATTGGCCACAGACTTACCAATATCAATGTAATCACCCATTTCTGTTTTTATACAATCTAAACAAATCACACTTTTATTCCCGGCAAAGCGTTGCAAGGTTTGACCCAAAGCTTTCGCAAAATCATGTTCAACGATTACAATAAATGGCTGTTCAGCCCCTTGTAAACCAGCCATAATAGCTGTCGCCATTTCCTTGATTTGAAAATACGTGGGCGCTGGCTCTCCAGCAAAAGCAATCGCCATCATTTGCCCCGGAAACAAACAGCGCTTATTTATAATTTCTTCTTGCATTGACTTGATATTTTTAATTTTTAATACAGGTAAATTTTTAAGCGGCACGATCGTATCATCAAATAGTACCGTACTTCCACTGATATGTAAGGAATAACTTCCTGCCCCTATAACCGTAGCCCGTATTTTTTCTTTCGCCACATGCAGTGTAACTGGCATATTTTTCAAATGTTTCCGAATAGACCACCCTAGTAACGGTCCAATATCACCAAAGAGGTTGACGTCTGCCAGCGTTTTAATTTCATGTTCATTGTAAATAAATTCTGCTACGCCACCGGAAAACATCAAATTTTGCAGTTGCCAACCTTGATGCAAATGTTCAATAAAAAGGCCTTTTGTTTCCCCGTCTAATATTCCCCCTAAAGAAATTTGCAAAAGCATCCTAGCGAAAGCATCTGTCAATTTGACCAATTCCAACAAATCTGCCCTTGCACCAATTGTCAGTGCTAAGCCTAATGTTTGAATCAAGCCTTTTATTTTTTCTGATATATACGTGACCTGATGTTGTTCGTCCAAACAAATCAGTCGACCACCAATATCTAACGCAAAAACATCGAGAACTTGTCCGCCTTCAAATACCGCAGCATTTGTTGTTCCACCACCGATATCAAAATTAATGATTTTTTCCGGCAACGCCTCCGATAGTGCAGCTGCGCCAGCTCCATAGCCAGCTAAAACCGACTCTAAATCCGGCCCGGCTGTTGCTACGACAAAATCCCCAGCGAAATCAGATAGAACATTAAGTACATCCGCCGCATTCTCCTTACGAGCTGTTTCACCCGTAATAATAATTGCCCCTGTGACAATATCTTCTTTACGTATTCCCGCCATTTCATATTCGGCAAGAATGATTTTTTTCAACTGCTCGACATCAATTACCCCGATATTTTTCATAGGTGTAAAATAAATTTTACTTCGATAGATAATCGTTTTATCCGTGATTTTAACTTCTGGAATCGCTGTCAAAGCCAAACTTTCAATTGCAATTCGACTGAAAATCACTTGCGATGTTGTCGTTCCCAAATCAATCCCTACGCTCAAAATTTCCTGTCTCATATTATGTAAACCTCGTATGTACAAATGTAGCAGATAGGACAAAAATTTGCCATATCTGCTCATAAAATCATATTACAATGATGTGTAGCTCATATTTTTATGAATCAAGATCATCTAAAACACCAAACTCTTCTTCAAAAGGACGAATATTTTTGTTTCCCCAAATAAAATAATAAATTATAGCAATCGCATATACCCCTAGCACATAAGGAACCACATCACTAGAAGCAATAAATAAACTAACCAAACAGAAAATCGCCATGACCATACTGATGATAGGAACAACTGGGTAAGCAACTTTAAATGGTCTTTTTAGTTCTGGTTCTTTCCGTCGTAAAACAAATAAACTTACTAAACTAATCATGTACATGATAACAGAACCAAATGCAGCAATCGTAATAACAACATCTGTCAATCCAGTAAGTGCTGTACCAAGACACACAATTCCGGGTAAAATCAAAGACCAAACTGGCGTATGATGTTTTTCATCAAGACGAGCAAGAAATTTAGGCAAATAACCGGTGCGTGCCATAGCATACGCTTGACGAGAATATCCAATAATAATACCATGCAGGGATGCAACCAAGCCAAAAAGGCCAATGCAACTCATCAACATTACGGGCCATGATCCTTCTCCAAAAACCATACTCATAGCCATTGGCAAAGGAAAATCGACATTGTCAATATTACTTGTATCTGTAATTCCCGCTGTAATAAATAAAGTTACAAAAGCCATAACCAGTAGTGTTACTAGCCCACCAATAAAACCTCGTGGAATATCTTTTTGAGGATTGACCATTTCTTCAGCACTCATTGCACCACCTTCAATCGCTAAATAAAACCAAATAGCAAAAGGTACTGCCGCCATTACGCCCTGTGCCCCATTAGGGAAATACGGCTGAACGAGTACACGTGAAAGTTCAAAATGTGGCAATGCCAATATCCAATAAATAACTAAACCAACAGAAGCCACAATAGTTACTACTAGCTCAAACGTCGCAGATACCTTCATTCCTAAGTAATTCAAAAAAACAAAGAATAAAAAACAAACGACCGTTGCTGCCATAACATCAATGCTAGGAAACATCGCATGAAGATATCCTCCTACAGCCAATGCTATCGCCGGTGGTGCAAAAATAAATTCAACAAGACAACTAACACCATTCATATATCCACCAAATTTACCTAAAGCACGTCTTGCATAGGCAGATGGACCACCCGCATGAGGAATTGCTGCTGCCAGCTCTGAATAAGACAAAATGAACGTTACATAAAAAATTGTTACCGGCACTAAAGCAAGTGCTAAGCCCATAATGCCCCCTTGCGCAAAACCATAGCTCCAACCAAAATATACCCCTGAAATAACCAGTCCAACCGATAAAGCCCACAAATGAACCGGTGTGAGTACCCTGGATAAATTCCCCTCTTCCACTGCCTCCTGCAACACTGCCTTTGTACTAATTTCCATAAATATTGCCTCCTTTTTTATAATAAAAAAGCCCAACATCCCATGCATATATCGCACTCGATGTTAGGCTTCATTGCCTCTCATATTCTCTTAAAATCTGACACAATTTTATTTTCTTACACACCCTTTCTCTATAATAAAAAAAACGCCCAAATAAAAGTCAGAAAATCTGACGATCTATTGGGCGTTATTGCCTATTATTCCATTGTAAAACCAAATATTTCTGATTTCATTATTATCTTACATCATTCTATTTGTTTTTGCAAGTCATTTGCTGTAAAATTTTTTCCGCAAGAGCAGCCACTGTCATTTGCCGTTTCATTGCTTCTTGTGAAAGGCGGCGATGCGCCTCTTGCGCTGAAATCCCCAACCGATCTTGAATCAAAGATCGTGCCTTACTAATCGTTTTTTGTGCACATAAAGCTGCCTGCATTTTTTGCAACTCATTGCTCGTGCAATCCATCTCAGCCCAGCGTGCATAGGCAATCTGCACCGCGGCTAAAAGATTTTGTTCTGAAACAGGTTTGATAATATAACCATAAACATGGACTTTTTCGGCTCGTTGAATGAGTTTTGCCTGACTATTTGCTGTCACCATAATAACGGGAATATTGAGTTCATGCATCATTTGAGCCGTCTCTAAACCATCTAATTCGGGCATCATAATATCTAAAATTGCTAATTCTGGCTGCATTTGTTTAGCCTGCTCAATCGCTTTTTTTCCATTATCACATTCCGCACAAACAATATGTCCGGCATCTTCTAAAGCTTCTTTCATTTCTGCACGAATCAAAATTTCATCTTCTGCCAATAAAATCGACAAGGTCTTCATACCGCTTTCGCCTCCTTATCCGTTGTTAGTTCACGTAAAGGGAAGAAAATATTTGCCACAACAAGCCCCTTTTCCTGCAGCAGTTCAAATTTCCCGCCCATTTGTTCACAAATTAAAAGTTTTACTAAATAAAGTCCTAATTTTTTCCGTTCTTTTTTTGTCTCTTTTTCTTTTATTTCGTCGCCATTGTTTTCAATACGAATCATAACCATACCAGCATCTTCACTGATTGTAATATTTACCTCACCACTATGTACACAATTTTTCAAACCATGTTTTACAGCATTGGATAATAATTCATTTAGAACCAAGGCGATTGGGACAGCCTGCTTTGCTTGAAGAAATACCTCGGTACCCCGCACATTCGTTTTTACTTGTTGATCTGGCAAAGTACCACTCTCGATGATTTTTTCCATAATATATCCGGTTAGTTCTTTTAAATTGACTACATCTTTTGACTGATACGTAAACACTTCATAAACTTTAGCAATCGATAAAATACGATTAATACATGCCAAAAATTCTTCCTTAACTTTTGTCGATTCGGTTCGCCGTATTTGCATATACAACAAAGAAATTACATTTTGTAGAGTGTTTTTAACCCTATGATTAATTTCTTCAATAATGACAGACTGCATATCAATGCAACGCTCTTTTTCACGAAGTTCCGTTACATCCTGAACGGACACAACACAACCACTTAGAATTCCTTGAGAAATAAGTGAATAGGCACGAAAAATATAACTTGCTGATCCATATTGCATATTTTTTGTGTTCCACAAATCTTCCACTAGGGATGTCAAGGACTGGTGACCTAAAAATTTCTGTAAATTTTTCTGCATAACATCGCCTTGCCACAAATTTCTTGCAATCACACTTCCCTGTCGATTTGCATACGTTATATTCCCCTCAGGATTTAAAACAAAAATACCGCCAACATTCCAGTCATCCCATCCACAGCCGGTTTTTGCTAACGACATCAGTGTCTGACTTAAATGATCTGCTGTCTGTGTTAAAAACTCGACCTGTTTTTCCTGCTCTATTTTTGCCGAAATATCTTTTTCCATAATTAAAGCACCAATAATTTCTCCTTTGGCATTTTGAATTGGAACCACGGTCTGGGCAATGGGTACCCCCTCCTGACTCAGGCCACGCACATTTGTACTTTTTTCCCCGAATAAAGTCGCTCGAGAAACCGCTGGTTCACATTCTGCGTACGCAATTTCACCAACAACATTTTTTTTATATAATGACGACAGTGTATCGGCATGAGCCCAGGCTAAAACAATACTAGCATTGCCTTTTTTTAACGGTGCATCAATAAAAATATCCGTATCGTTCAATGTTGCGATCCTTAATAATTGCTTTCCCAAGGCTTCTAATTGACAAATATCGGCGTCTAGCAGTGCCGTATATTCTAAACACAGTTTGCGTATCCTTGCTTGATCTTCCATTTCATCATCTCCACAAATAGAAAAAGCCCTATCCTTCACAGTGATTTTCTGTAAAGGATAGGGCATCATTGCCTAACAAACTATATAATTAAATTTAGTGTACTATATTGATAAAAAACTGTCTATACGTAACCGGTCTTTTTATGATCCATTTTATATTTTCAGAATATACTAAACAACGCTTTCTAGTTTCTGTAAGATAAACCATGAAATCATACTTTGTATGAATAAGTGGTATAAATGATTAATCTACTACTTTCCTTATCCTCTGGATTATTAATAATTTACCTATTGACAAATAACTATTAAATAATATAATAAAACTGTTATTCATAAATACATATACTTTGCTGATCAAAAAATTGAAGGCTAGAACTATATGCAAGGCGTAGTTCTAGCCTTTTTCGCAAATCGAAAAAATATTTTAATTATTTTTATTAGAAAAGCATTCGTTCTCATTGTAAGAACTTTATTTTAGAAAGGATTACTATTATGAATTTTGTTTATGTTTCTCCTAATTTTCCGTCTTATTATTGGCATTTTTGCGATCATTTAAAAAAGTTGGGTGTCAATGTTCTGGGTATAGGTAATACAGATTATGATCAATTAGAAGAGCCTATGAAAGGAGCACTTACTGAGTATTATAAAGTATCCGATTTATCTGATTATGATCAAATATTGCGCGCCTGTGGATATTTTACTCATAAATATGGACATATTGATCATTTGGATTCGCAAAATGAATTCTGGTTAGAAAACGATGCTCGCTTACGTACAGATTTCAATATTGAAGGAACAAAATTAGCAACCATCATGGATATGAAACGAAAATCTTTAATGAAAGATCACTTCAAGAAAGCTGGTGTGCCTTCAGCAAGATATCAGCTCGTTACCAATATTGACGCTGCAAAAAATTTTATTGCTAGTGTTGGTTATCCTGTTATTGTTAAACCGGATATTGGCGTTGGTGCGAGTGCTACATTTGCACTTCATAACGAGAACGATTTGGATAATTTTTTTGCAAATCTACCGGTTTGCGATTACGTAATGGAGGAATTTGTAAAAGGTCATATTTTGACTTTTGATGGCTTAACAAATTATGATAACAAGATTTTATTTGCTACGAGTCATTTATTTCCTAATCCTGTAATGGATGTTGTTACGGGAGACGATCATTTGGCATTTTATTCATTGCGTGAAATTGATTCAGATCTTGAGATGGCTGGACGAAAAATCGTCGCGGCATTTGATACGAGTGCGAGGATTTTTCATTTTGAATTTTTCCGTTTGGCAGAAGATAAAAATGGCTTAGGAAAAAAAGGCGATATTGTAGCACTTGAGGTCAACATGCGCCCACCAGGAAGCTATATGCTAGATATGATTAATTACGCCAGTGATATTGATATTTACCAAATGTGGGCTACAATGATTGTTCATAAAGGGTTAAAATCCGAGATTGACCGCAAATATCATTGTGCCTATGCCAGTCGTAAAAACCATAAAAAATATCTGCATTCTCATACAGATATTTTGGCTACTTATGGCGAAAATATTGTTTTCCATACCGAAATCGAACAGTTATTTTCAAGAGCTATGGGAAATTATACATATATTTTTCGTTCTCCATCGCTTGATATCATCAAAAAAATGATTGCTTATATTCAAGCAGAAAAGCCTCAGTAGTATTAAAACAGGAGGGATTTCATTGCACATTGAATACCAAAAAAAATTCAGTCGACACCTGGGCCGTGATATGGAATTTAAAATTTATGGTCATGCTGGCAAACCTGCATTAATCTTTCCTTCGCAAGATGGTCGTTTCTTCCAATATGAAGATTTTGGTATGGTGAATGCTTGCCAAAAATTTATAGATGAAGGTAGATTGCAATTATTTTGTGCTGATGGAATTGATTTGGAAACTTGGTCGAATTTGGATAAATCAGCAGAGGACCGTATAAATAGACATGAACAATATGTTCGTTACATTACTGAAGAATTGGTGCCAGCAATTCAATTTAAAAACAATCAAAAAATTCTAGTTTCTGGCTGTAGTATGGGAGCTTTTCATGCTGCTAATTTTTTCTTTCGCCGCCCAGATCTTTTTGACATGCTAATTGCCTTAAGTGGATTGTATAGCTCGCGTTATTTTTTTGGTGATTATATGAATGAAGCGATTTATTTCAATTCTGTTGTTGATTATGTGAACAATTTAACAGACGATTATTACTTGAATTTGTATCGCCAAAACCGCATCTATATTTGTACTGGACAGGGAAATTGGGAAACCGAAATGATTGCCGAAACTGCACAATTAAAAAGTGTGTTGGAAAGAAAAAACATTCCGGCATGGATTGATTTTTGGGGTTATGATGTACACCATGATTGGTCATGGTGGCGTGTCCAAATGCAGTATTTTTTAGAAAAAGCGCTCATCTAAGCGAGAAGGATTCCATTTGTTTTTCGCATCAAGATGTTCTTGACAAAGAAAGACGAATCTTAAAGTAGTCTGTGTTTTAGACTCATTACCTTGAGATTCGTCTTCTTCTTATGTTTTTTTTATTGTAAAATTATCCAATCCGCATTGTTTATTTAAAATTTCAAAAGCAGGTTCTAATAATAAAGTCAGTACATTTAATTCATATGGAGGTAAATCAGGATCTCTATCAATTCTGCATAAGAAGTTCATACGAACTGATTTACTTAAACACCCTTTCTCCTTACAGTGTTCATTCCTATCAAGATTATGTCTTTCAGCATTTACATAAATGTGAAACTGCCGCCCTGATGTTATAATCTGATTATCAAACAGACATTTACGTATTGCATTGGCGATTTTAGGCGGATGCTTATCGCCGCCTTCTTTAAAATTAAAAGAAAGATAGAATTCAATCACAGTTACCAACCACTTCTACCTTTAATATTTTTTTTATGTTTACTTGTTCTGGACTCATATTAACAAATATCTCCTCGTATAATAGTTTTATAAGCAGATATCCGCCTAACTTACAAAACTTATTTTATTTTAAAAATATAGAAAACATATCCTCATTCTATTATATATTTTGTTTTTGAAAAGCAAATGAATTTAACTGCGGTTTATAATCACGTTAAACATTTTTATAAAGGGACTGCCTAATCGAATTATACACTTTGTTATTATATGATTACAAGGTGTATCCTTTTTATAAAATAAAATATATTCAATTTTCTGTGTTAAATATATAGGACAGCGAATTGAATACAAAAATTTGTTCTTGACAGGCTTTCCTTCCATGCTCTATAATTTGAATATAATTCAAATTATAGAGGTGTATGATAAATGCCGAGAACTCCGCAAGATCCCAGTATCAGAATCAATGAAATTTTAGATGTGGCTGATTATCTATTTTTCACCAAAGGTTATGATGCAACAACGATCAATGATATAACAAAAAAAATGGGTGTTGCACAAGGAATGCTTTATTACTATTTCAAATCAAAAGAAGAAATATTAGAAAAGATGCTCGATCGGCATGCCGATTCCTTGATGACCGAAATTAAAACTATCATTGATTTAAATAGCTCTCCCACCGAAAAAATATCTTTAACGATAAGTAATGTATTACGCAAAGCAACATATAAAGATGGGTTATTGCTAAACCTTCTATATGATAACCAAAATCTGAATCTCAAAGTTCAATTATTCCGTCAGCTCGAAGTAACACTTACACCATGGCTGTTAAAAATTATTGAAGATGGTCTCTCCCGACGAGTCTTTCACACAAAACATGCACCAACTACCGTTAGTTATATTCTTGTTATTCTAGAATTTTTAAGTGAAGCACTTTATCAAAAAACTGCCCCTGATATTTTAGCATTTCGGTTACAAATGGCAGAATCATTGATAGAAAAAGCCCTTGACTGTAAATGTAATACCATCCATATCCTACTTTAAAAATCAGTAGGAGTCCGCCATCCAAGCTCGTTTTGGATGAGCGGTTTTTTTAGAAGCATTAATTGAACTATATTCAATTAATGCTTCTAGATAAAAAAATATATCGCTAAAAGGAGTACTCGCATTATGAAACTACCAGCAAAATTAACAAACCTATTCAATAAGCAACGCTACTTCATTATTGCAGGATTTGTAATCCTATTCATTATTACAGGATTTATACTTCAAAATCACAACAAACCACAGCCTACCCCCGAAGACATCGTCAAGGTTCGCACGATTACAATTGGTACTACGGCAAACAAACAAGGTTCCACATATTCCGGCGAAGTACGTGGTCGCTATGAAAGCCAGCTCGCCTTTCAGGTCAGCGGAAAAATCAGTAAACGCTACATTGAACTTGGCACATTGGTAAATGCCGGTGATGTATTAATGGAAATTGATGCCAAAGATATTCAGCAAACCGTAAATAATAATGCAGCACAAGTGGCTTCGGCTCAATCACAAGTAAAACTAGCCAAAAGCAATCTAAATCGTTACAGACAATTATTAGATCAAGCCGCCATTAGCCAGGCTCAATATGATCAATATGTCAATGCATATAACGTAGCTGTTGCCACCTTACAGCAAGCTTCTGCCCAATATGCGCAAGGCGCCAATCAAATGAGCTACAGTCTTCTTCGTGCTGATAAAACTGGTGTTGTATCAACGATCAACGCTGAAGCCGGACAAGTAGTTAGTGCTGGTCAAACCATCGTTACGATCGTTCCGACTGGTGAACTTGAGATCGAAATAAATGTCCCTGAAAATCGCATCGAAGACCTTCGTAAAACGGCACAAATTCAAGCAAGCTTTTGGGCACTTCCTGACATAACAATCCATGGTCAAATAAGAGAAATAGCTCCCATGGCCGATCCAACAACGAGGACCTTCAAAGTACGCATTCACCTAATCAATCCACCAGAGCAAATAAAACTAGGTATGACCGCTTCGGTTCAAATCAATCCTCAAGTTTCTTTGCAAACCATAGCAATTCCATTAGCAGCTATCTACCAAGACGGAAATACACCGACTTCTGTTTGGGTGGTAAAAAACAATCAACTCATACTTCAGCCTATTACAATCGGGAACTTCGGCAGCCAAAGCGTCGAAGTTCTAAGCGGGCTTCAAGTCGGCGACTGTATTGTAACAGCTGGCGTCCATAAATTACAAGAGGGTCAAAAAGTAAGTACAGGTGGTGATACTTTATGAAAAATTTCAATCTAGCTGAATGGGCTCTTAAACACAAACAATTCATTTATTTTTTCATTGCACTCTTTTTCACCACGGGGATATTCACTTATATAAACTTAGGACGTATGGAAGACCCTGATTTCACGATTAAACAAATGGTTGTAAGCGTAAGCTGGCCAGGAGCTACGGCACGTCAAATGGAAGAACAGGTAACTGACAAAATAGAGAAAAAGTTACAAGATTTACCTGGTCTTGATTATGTACAAAGTTACTCAAATCCAAGCCAATCGGTAATTTATCTTAACCTGAAAGATGCCGTTCCAAAGAAAGAAATTCGTTCTAAATGGTTAGAAGCCCGCAATATGGTTAACGACATGGCTTCCACATTACCTGCTGGAGTTCAACCGCCACAGTTCAATGACCATATCGACGAAGTATATGGTATCGTTTATGCTCTTACAAGTGATGGTTATACCTATGAAGAAATGCGGGAGAAATCCGAAAAAATCCGACGAATCATCCTGGACGTTCCCACGGTAAGAAGAGTTCAACTCATCGGAACACAAACTGAAAATATTTACATTGAAATCGAAAACAGTAAAATGGCCCAGCTGGGCATCGACCCGGCTCTGATTACCAATACGATTCAAGCTCAAAACGCTATGGCCCCCACGGGAATGCTTCAAACAGAAACGGATGATGTATACCTGCGTCTGTCCGGAATGTTCGAACGAGCCGATGATATTCTAACGCTTCCCATTACGGCAAATGGACGAACCTTTCGAATAAAAGACATTGCCAAAGTCACTCGTTCTTACGCTGAACCGACTGACCCAAAGTTCTTTTACAATGGTCAACCAGCCATCGGTATTACAGTAGCCATGGAACCTGGCGAAAACATTCTAAATCTTGGGAAAAATTTAGAAACAACAATGGCTCAAATAAAAAAAGAATTGCCGGCCGGATTCGAAATCCATCAAACAGTGAACCAACCCAATATTGTAGAATCATCAATCAGTGAATTTGTAAAATCATTAGCTGAAGCCATTCTTATTATTTTCATTGTAAGCTTTATTAGTCTTGGCATACGCTCCGGGCTCGTCGTTGCCCTATGTATCCCTCTTGTTTTAGCAATCGTTTTTACGGTCATGTATCTGATGAATATCGAACTCCAGCGTGTTTCATTAGGAGCTTTGATTATTGCGCTTGGATTGCTTGTTGACGATGCCATGATCGTAATTGAAATGATGTCGGTAAAGCTCGAACAAGGAATGGATCGCCTTGGTGCCGCATCTTATGCATACAGCGTTACAGCTTTTCCGATGCTGACCGGAACGTTAATTACCTGTGCCGGTTTTATCCCGGTTGGCTTTGCACAGGGCAGTGCCTCCGAATTTTGTTCATCTATTTTTACCGTTATTACAATTGCTTTGATTGCATCCTGGATTGTCGCCGCTATGGTAACACCACTATTCGGTTATTTACTCATAAAGCCTCCACACAAAGAAACTACAAAAAAGCAACCAGCTGCCTACAATTCGAAAATTTATGCGTTATTTAGGCAATCACTTTCCTGGTGTCTGACACATCAAAAAATTGTATTAACCACGACTGTAATTTTATTTATCGCTTCACTTAGTTTATTTGGAATGATAAAAGAAGAATTTTTCCCTACATCAACTCGTTCTGAATTAATTGTTCAACTTCAGCTGCAGGAAGGTGCTTCTCTAAAAAATACCGAAGCCGTTGCAACTGAATTTGCTCAAAAATTACAAGATGACCCGCTAATTGATTATTATACCTATCACGTTGGTGAAGGAGCACCTAGATTTGTCTTGACCTTTGACCCTACATTAAATAAAACTAATTTTGCCGAATTTGTTATTGTTGCCAAAGATATCGATGCCCGCGGTGAATTAAATACAAAAATTGGTAAACTACTAGCAAACGACTTTCCCAATGTACAAGTCCATACAAAAGTAATCAGTACAGGAACCTCTGCTGACTATCCAGTCATGCTTCGTGTCGAAGGCTATGATCATGACAAAGTACGTGCCATAGCTAAACAAGTAGAGACAACTATGATTGATAATCCAGGTACAAAAAATGTCAGTATGAACTGGAATGAAAAAAGTAAAATCATGCAGCTGAACATCGACCAAGATAAAGCCCGCACACTAGGTATCACCTCGGAGGCTTTAGCATCGACTCTGCAAACCGAACTATCAGGAACAAGCATTACTGAGTTCCGTGAAAAAGATAGAACTATTCCGATGATTTTTCGTTTTGATACCAAATCGAGAAATGACCCCTCCGTTATCAAGGATCTTTCGGTCCACATCGGTAATGGAAAGTATGTGCCGCTTGACCAAATCGCCACTATAAAATTCGCCACGGAAGACAATTTGATTTACCGTCGCAATTTAAAACCAACTGTCACGGTTCGCGCCGAAACAAAACCTGGCGCAAGCGGTGCTGAAATCACACAGGAGGTATATAAAAATCTCCGCAGCGTTCGTGAAGGTCTTCCAGCCGGCTATAGCATCAAATACGACGGTGCCATGGAAGAAAGTGCCAAAGCTACAAAAATGCTTTTAGCACCTGTCCCAGCAATGATGATCACTATTATGATTCTCTTGATGTTTCAATTGCAAAACATATCAAAAATGATTTTAACTCTGCTTACCGCCCCCCTTGGAATGATCGGAGTTGCAATTGGCCTCTTTGTAACAGGAAAGCCGATTGGTTTTGCCGTCCAGCTCGGTATGCTGGCTTTATCTGGCATCATTATGCGAAACTCAATTATCCTAATTGACCAAATTGACCAACATATCGCTGCTGGTGAAAACCTTTGGGATGCGATCACAAATGCTACATTAACCCGCCTGCGCCCGATTCTACTCACAGCCGCAGCTGCAATTTTAGCCATGATTCCACTCGTTTCCAATTTGTTTTGGGGACCAATGGCCGTTGCAATCGGTTCCGGATTATTTTTTGCAACAATATTAACGCTTTTGGTTCTGCCCGTCATGTATGCTGTTTGCTATATCATGGATTCAAGCCATAAATCTTAATAAAAATCATATGATTGCTTGAAAAAACAACATTATAAATCATTAAAATATAAATTTGTACCCATACCCTGCCTAAGCAATCACCACTGACAGGGTATGGGTGTAATCACTAAATAATTTTAAACTTCAATTGGAGGTATGGACCATTTGTCTACGAAAAAACACATTGTTATTATTCTATCAATCGGAATTTATTTATTCTTCCTTGGAAATCAAGGAATTTATATTACAGATCCTGTTGAATCCAATTATGCTTTAACAGCAAGTGAAATGGTACAGTCAGGAGATTACATTTCTCCACAAATTTATGGTATGTATTGGTATGATAAACCTATTCTTTTTTATTGGCAGCTTGCATCCGCCTTTACTATTTTTGGTATAAATGAATTTTCCGCTAGATTTTGGCCAGCAATAATGGGACTTATCGGTCTTTTATTGACATATGCATTTACACGGCATTTATATAATGCAAAAATTGCTTTCATTGCATCCCTAATATTAGGAACCTCTTTTGAATATTGGTTGATTTCTAAAACAGTTATTACCGATATGTCATTATTCGTATTTTCCAACGCGGTTTTAGTATGTTTCTATTTAGCGTATAGTAGTGAAAAAAAACAATATTACTATGGCGCTTACCTATTTGCAGGACTGGCTACTTTGACAAAAGGCCCCATAGGTTTTTTATTGCCAGGTTTAATTATTCTTGTTTTTATGTTATGGCAACGTAATATTACTGAATTGAGACATATGAAATGCGCCGTAGGAACCCTAATTTTAACGTTTGTTGGTGGTAGCTGGTATTATATTATGTATACGATTCATGGCACAATATTTTTGGAAACTTTTTTAGGGGTTCACAATTTTTTGCGAGCTACGGTTTCGGAACATCCAAAAGATAATGTATGGTACTATTATTTTGTTATGTTTATCATTGGTTTTTTTCCATGGGTTTTCACATTGCCTCTAGCTATAAAGAAAATATGGACGAAGCGAACTTGGCCCAGAATTGATGAAACAACAGGATTTTTAATTATTTGGATTTTAGCCGTGTTTATTTTTTATCAGATTGTGGCAACGAAATATACAACGTATACATTTCCAGCCTTTTTACCCATTGCGATTTTAGTTGCTCGTTTTTTGGCAGAACGTAAAACTCTGCTGAAAAATATACTAATATTTAATCTTGTGTTTTATACACTTTTGACGTTTT
>Ga0302210_10000548_pt1 | contig 16903 bp, 15 predicted proteins | sample II_Fen_E3_2_FD_198793 | JGI IMG/M metagenome (GOLD analysis project Ga0302210, IMG submission 198793) | Peat permafrost microbial communities from Stordalen Mire near Abisko, Sweden - II_Fen_E3_2 | ecosystem: Environmental > Terrestrial > Soil > Wetlands > Permafrost | place: Sweden: Abisko... | reverse complement strand
CCGCGCGTAAGCGAGGCCATAATCAATTTTTTAATTCTATCTTCTAATGGATTCAAAGCTTTTGGCAAATGAATCATTATATCATTATATCGATAATTCACGGATTTAATTTCTACATGTAGTTTGTATGTTTCATTATAATATTCACTCGACCCAAATCCAGTCATACTTTTTAACACAAAAGAAAACACCCTTTCCATAATGTAAACAAGCACATACATAAATATATTCATCATATACAGATAAAATACCTTTAATTTCGACAAATTTATCTAATTTAAAGGAAAAACAGCCTATTTTACTCTTTATTTATAAGTTTCATTAAATATTCTATCTGGTACTCATCCTAAAGGGGTATAGACAATACATTATACAGAATATATGCCCGTGAATACTTTTTCAGCAGGACCTGACATATAAACCGTGCCCGCTTGAGTCCATTCTACTAAAAGAATGCCACCATCAAGTTCAATTTCTACAGTTCTATCGGTTTTGTGATTGAGTACAGCTGCCACGATGGTAGCACAAGATCCCGTTCCGCACGCTAACGTAATCGCTGCCCCACGTTCCCAAACACGCATTCGAATATGTCCACGATCTTTGACTTCAGCAAATTCTGTATTAATTTTTTTAGGAAAATGCCCGTTTATTTCAAATAAAGGACCTACTTTTTCCAAATCAATTTGACTGATATCGTCAACAAAAACGACACAATGTGGATTGCCCATAGAAACACATGTCATTTTATATTCTTTATCTAATATCGTAATCGGTTGTGCAATAACTTGTTCACTGCCAAACCCAGCAACGGGAATCCTATCCGCTGCTAAAATAGGTACTCCCATATCAACACGAATTAAATCAACGGTATTTTCCGCAGTCAATATAATTTCCGGTTTTATAATACCAGCACCCGTTTCAACCGTAAATAAAGTTTTTGTTGTCAGTTTTGCTTCATAAATATAACGAGCAAAACAGCGAATTCCATTACCGCACATTTCGGCCTCACTGCCATCCGTATTAAAAATGCGCATTTTAAAATCTGCGTGATCCGAAGGCATCACTAAAATCAAGCCATCCGCACCAATTCCATAATGACGATCACAAACTGTAATTGCCAAATTCGCAAAATCCTTGATCTGTTCTTTAAAACAATCTACAATAACGAAATCATTACCGCAGCCTTGCCATTTGCTAAATTCAAAATTCATTTTCATGCCTCCAATGGTGTCTACTTAAATCCTGGCTACATTTTAACCATATGGTATCTATTTTACTTGTTCAGACTCAAAGATGCAATGTCTTCCCCGAAATATTGCCCTTAAATTGATATATAGCAACTGCAATAAATTATAAATGCTTGGATTTGACCATTCAAAATTGAGATGCTATACTGATTTGACACTAGTTAGAATGGAGTTAATATTATGAGTTTAGATGGTTTTTCAATGTATCCATTGGTTACAGAATTAAATAAACAATTAGCTGGAGGACGAATTGATCGCATCTCTCAGCCGAATAAACATACAGTGTTATTAGCAGTGCGCCAACCAGGACAAAATTTTTCCCTGCACATTTCAATTAATCCGCAAAATCCCGTTATCAATATTATTACTAGATCTGTTGAAAACCCAGCAGAACCACCAGTTTTCTGTATGGTATTGCGTAAACAGATCGAAGGTGGACGAATAGCCGAAATCAAACAGCATGTTCTGGATCGAATTGTTTTAATTGATATTGATACGCTAGGTGCCGGCGGTATTATTTTGACGAAAACACTTGTGATTGAATTAATGGGGAAATACAGTAATATGATTCTTCTTCATGAAACAAAAATTATTGACTGTCTTCGTAAAGTTGGTACGACCAGCAGTCGCGTTCGCCTTGTTTTACCTGGTTATGAATATGCGCTTCCCCCAAACCAGGACAAACTAAATATAATGACCGATTCCATTGATGTTTTGATTGAAGATTTAAAAAAATATCCTGAATTGAAACTAGTCAAAGCAATTGTCCAGACTGCGATTGGACTTGGCCCTGTAAGCGCTCGTGAATTTGTTTTTTCGGCGGGATTTTCCGCAAATATATTGGTCGGTGAATTAGATGAAGCAGATTTTGCTTCTTTAAAAGCAGCCATAACGGAAGTTCTTACTTTATTTCGCGAAAACCAGATTACACCGATGTTATTTTTAGACGGAAATAACAAAATAGTTGCATCGGCCGGATTCCCATTACATTATTTAGAAAACGTATTGCCGCAAACCTTTACTACAATGAGTGAACTAATTGATTTTTCAACAAAACTCACAGGAAATTATACGTTGCCAGAAAAAGACCGTTTTCAAAAGCTTGTTCATGCTGAGCTGACAAAATCATCTAACAAAGCAACGGTTTTAGCAAAAGAATTAATTCAAGCCCAAAATGCCGAGGATTACAAAATAAAAGGTGACATACTGATGACCTATCAGTATCAATTATCCGATCATTTAGGTGAAATTGTAGAATTGCCCAATATTTATGAAGAAGATCCCGAAAAACATCCGTTGCAAATTGCCTTGGATAAACGATATTCGATTATTCAAAATATGCAAGCCTATTATCATAAATATGATAAATTAAAACGTGCCCAAAATCTCTTGCAAATTCAAATTGAACAATGTCAGCAAGATCTTAAATATTTGAGCAGTGTCGAAAGTTCGCTCGAATCTTCATCAACTTTAATTGAAATTGGTGAAATCAAAACCGAGCTGATTGCCAGTGGTTATTTGCATGAACACATTAAGAAAAAAGCCAGTGAAAAACCATCCCAGCCATTTAAGTTTAAAGCCAGTGATGGAACCATCATTCTGGTTGGAAAAAATAACTACCAAAATGATAAGCTTACTTTCAAAACGGCACATCGTAAAGATATTTGGCTTCATACAAAAGATTTCCCTGGGTCGCATGTTCTGATTCGTTGCGAAAACGATGCTCCGGCAGAAGATACCTTACTATTAGCTGCAAGTTTGGCCGCCTATTTCAGTAAAGCCAATCATTCTTCAAAAGTTCCGGTTGACTATACACCTTGCCGTTATGTAAAAAAACCGACTGGCGCAAAACCAGGGTTTGTTATTTTCACAAACCAGAAAACACTGTATGTTACACCGAATGAACAAGAAATTGCTTTATTAATCTTGCAGGATCTAAATAAAAAATAAACAAAAAACCTCCAAATTAGCTTTTTCTGCTAACTTGGAGGTTTTTTGTTTATGGCGTTAACTTCAATCCTTAAACTCTTTAATAACAACCTGTTCTTTTTGATCAACTGAATCAATTTGAACACTGACCACTTCTTTACTGGCTGTCGGTACATTTTTCCCAACATAATCCGCCCGAATTGGTAATTCACGATGTCCCCGATCAACCAAAACCGCCAATTGAATAACCCGTGGCCGACCCATATCAATCATGGCATCCAATGCGGCCCGAATCGTCCGACCCGTATATAATACATCATCAACCAGGATAATTGTTTTATTCGTTATATCAACCGGCATTTGCGTTGGATGAACAATCGGTTGATACGACAATGTCGAAAGGTCATCACGATATAAGGTGATATCAAGCACACCAACTGGAACTTTTGTTCCTTCAATTTGTTCAATTTCATTGGCAATTCGTTCCGCTAGAGGTACGCCCCGGGTACGGATACCTACTAGCAATATCTGCTCAACACCTTTGTTTTTCTCGATAATTTCATGTGCTATACGTGTTAAAGCACGTGTGATAGCCTTGGCGTCCATTAAAATGGTTTTATCAATTAAATTCGACATAAAACATCATCCCTTCAGAAAATCCTAATTTATTTATTTTTGGTTCTAGTACGTAATTTTATTAAAATTTTAGCCATATCGTCTGGTATTGGTGCTGAAAAAAATAGCTTTTCTTTGGTAATTGGATGAATTAAAGACAAGTTTTCTGAATGTAACGCTTGTCCGTTAATTTTAAAGGGTGATTTTGTTGTACCATATTTTGGATCACCAATTAACGGATGTCCAATGTGTGTCATATGAACACGAATTTGATGCGTCCTTCCTGTCATTAAAGTACATTCTACTAGCGTATAATCGCCATATCGTTCTAAAACTTTAAATTGAGTAGAAGCTGGTTTCCCATTTTCAGAAACAATTGCCATTTTTTTTCGATCTTTAGGATCACGCCCAATATCCCCATGAATGATACCTGATTCTTCTTTTATGTTTCCTTTTACAATAGCCACATATTGTCGATGCGCCGTTTTGCTTTTTATTTGTTCTGCTAAACTGGTATGGGAAAAATCATCTTTCGCCGCAATCATAACGCCTGAAGTATCTTTATCCAACCGATGCACAATTCCAGGACGAATTTCCCCATTAATTCCAGATAAATCCTTACAATGAGCCAAAAGTGCATTTACTAGCGTTCCACTATAAATACCGGATGCTGGATGCACAATCATCCCACGTGCTTTGTTGATAACAATAATATGTTGATCCTCATATAAAATATCAAGTGGCAAATCCTCTGCTTGAATTGATATTGCTTGTGGCTCAGGAACAACCACTTCGATATAGTCTCCATTGCACAATTTATAGTTTGATTTTTGCAGTTTCTGATTGACGGTAACATGACCATCCAAAATTAGTTTTTGGACAAAAGAGCGGGAGTGGTCTGTTATTTGGTTTGTTAAAAAAACATCTAAGCGCTCTGGTGCTGTGTCAGTAAATTCATATTGATTCATTAATACGGTCATTGCATTCTTCCTTTAAAAAGTATTGTATATATAATTAGACCAACCCCACAAACAATGGCAATATCGGCTACATTAAAAATTGGCCATATCCTAAAATCAAAAAAATCAACCACATAGCCTGTTTGAATCCGATCGATTAAATTCCCGATAGCCCCACCTAACAAAAGGGCTGAACCGGCTTTTAGGGGAAATTTTTCCTGCCGTATTTTGGGATAAAATAATATAGCAGCTAAAAGAATAAAAATACCAATCACTATAAAAAAAATACGTTGATTTTCCAATATTCCAAAAGCGGCTCCAGGATTCAAAATATATGTAATATGAAAAATATGAGGAATGATCGGTATCGACATCCCCAAACTCATCATAGATTGAATATAAAACTTTGAAAATTGATCAACCAGTATAATAACTAGGCATAAAGTTAATATTGGCACGCAACAACCCTCGATTCTTTTTACAATATATTATAGCATAGCTTCACTGAAATATGAATTTGCGAGATGAAAATTACATTCTATCAAATGTATATTTATTTTGTATCATTAAAATTAAAATAACAACGAGCCAAAAGCCCGTTGTTATTTTCAGTCTAGAGGAACTTCATTGTTAGGTAAATTTACGTCTTGTTCAGGCACAGTTTTATCCGTAGTGCTTTGATCCGTTAAATCCAATAAATTAAGTTGTGTCACAAGCAATGTTTTCATTTTCGTCTGAAAAGAATCATATTGCCTTTGCATGTCTTGATATGAAACAGATTGTTGATGAACTTTTTCAGCGGCTTCTATCATTAATTTTTTTGCATTAAGCTGCGCTTCGGCAACAATGTTAGCAGCCTCTTTTTGGGCATTTACTTTTACTTCTTCAGCTGTCTTTTGGGCAATAACCAACGTTTCATGTAAGGTTGCTTCCATTTGTTTAAAATGCCCTATATCATTTTGCATTTGATTTGATTTTTCTTTAAGCTGCTCATTTTCTCTATATAATTGTTCGTAATCTTTAATGACTCGATCGAGAAATGTATCAATTTCATCCTCATTATAGCCACGAAAACTCCGCTTAAATTCCTTATTATGAATATCTAAAGGTGTAAGCATAAAACCCGCTCCCTCTACTATTTATTTTATATATAGCGTCTAAGTAAAATTCCAGTTCTTCCTTTTTTTGTCTGACCTCGAACTTCTGCAACCTCAATACGCCCCCGACCACGCATTGAGATGATATCGCCTTCTTTTACCATATGAGATGAACTTTTTACCGACTGCCAATTCAATTTCAATTTATCGGCTTCGATATCACTTGCAATTTTACTGCGCGATGAACCAAACCCGGCTGCGGCAATCGAATCAACACGAAGTGAAGCAACGGTAGCTTTAATTTCTTTACAACGTTCTTCACGCGCTTCAATATCAGCAAAACTGCCCACTTCCGTCGTGATAGCAGAAGAACCAATTTGTGTGTAATTTTGCAAGATAAACTGACCCATTTTCACATCAGCTATGATCTTCACATGATCGGCTTTTATAAGCAAGTCACCAATTTGACTACGATCAATGCCAAGTCCAATAAGCGAACCCAGAACATCGCGATGCGCAATATGATAAAATTGTGCATTCCAGGATGCTTTAACGACAGTCAAATCAAAAGCTGGTGTCCCTAGAAAATCCTCATGAATAAATGCCGCTTTTTGACGTTCCGCTCCCAAATAACCACCATCAAAAGCAAGTTTCAATGCTGGATAATTGGCAGCGATTGTTTCAGCAATTTCGCAACCATAAGGATCTAAAAAAGACGATGTTTTAAACTTTCGGCTTTTATTCACAACTTCGGCAAGATCAACCAATTTAACAGCCGTTTCAGCGCCCTCTGTGCCTTTATAATACCGGATAATTTTTTCACGATCTACGGCCATATTATGATTTCCCCATTGCTTTCGATTTATTTGTTGCCGCTTCAACAGCATCGATCAGTGCTGCTCGAACTCCCTTTTCCTCTAAAACCCGAATACCGGCAATCGTTGTCCCGCCCGGTGAAGTGACCTTGTCGCGAAGGACAGCCGGATGTTCACCTGTTTCTAATACCATTTTAGCTGCACCCAAAAGTGTCTGTGCTGCCAACGTAATGGATATCTGACGAGGCAAACCCGCATTGACTCCGGCATCGGCTAAAGCATCAATCATAACAAAAACATAACCTGGACCACTGCCGGACAGCCCCGTTACTGCATCAATAGCACTTTCTTGTAAAATCACGGCTTTACCAACTGCATTGAATATATTTTCTACCGTTTTGCCATGCACCTCTAACGTATTTTTACCCAAAGCAATGGCGGACATTCCCGCGCCAACGGCAACTGGTGTATTTGGCATTACGCGCACAACTGGCTGCTGCACGAAATACGTCTCCAGCGAATTCAAAGTTAGACCCGCAATCACGGAAACAACCATCGTATCCGGTTTTACGAACTTTACAATCGATTCAATTGCTATTTGAGCTACTTGAGGTTTAATTGCCAATACAACAATATCCAATTTATCTAAAAATGTACTGGCATCTAGTGTTGCTTGAACATTATATAAAGTATGTAACTGTTCACATCTTTTAATTTTATGATCTGAAACATATACTTCGTCGGGCGCAAATAATTTATTTGCCAGAATCCCACCGATCATCGCTTCCGCCATAGCTCCGCCACCAATAAATCCTATATTCATAATATCACTCCTATTTTTTCAGCCAAGGCATATCTGTGTCTGAGCCGTTATTTTCTTGTTGTGTATATGTTACATCCACATTGCTTGGTGCACATAAAAATACATTATTCCCTACTTTTTTTATATCACCGGATAGGGCATAGGTCGTGCCACTAATAAAATCAATGATCCGTTTTGCAACTTCACTATCTGTATTTTCAAAATTAACAATGACCGGCTTTTTGTTTTTCAAATAATCTGCTACCTGTTGCGCATCATCAAAAGATAAAGGTTCAATGACTATAACATTCATTTGTCTTGCCACCACATTCGCATTATTTGTACTACTCGTCGCATGGAAATTCACCACATTATTCTGTGCATAGGAAGAAGCTTTTTTAGATTGGAATTCATTGGCTGCTGTTTTTGCTTCAGTCGATTCTCCTTTTTGCTCTTCACCCTCAACCTCTTTATCGACAGAATCGGTCAACCCTAGTTTACCACAAAATTTATCTATAAAAGTCATGCTATTTCCTCCTGTTAATATTGACGCGGTCCGAATATCGCTGTTCCAATTCGAACCATATTGGCACCTTCTTCAATAGCAGCCGTATAATCATGGCTCATCCCCATAGACAACCATTTCAGATCCGTTTTTTCAAATGTACACTGTTTCATCTTTGCATATAACTGAAACATATTTTTAAAAATAGGTCTGACTTCTTCTAAATTATCGCAAATTGGTGCAATGGTCATCAACCCGCATACGTGAAGAGAGTCCATTTGGTCAACATCACGCAGCAGCGCCGGTAGATCCTCTGCATAAATACCAAACTTGCTTTCCTCTTTCGCAATATTTACTTGCAGTAAAACATCTTGAATTTTATTAATTTTTTTTGCTTCTTTATTAATTTCTACAGCAATTTTTTTACTATCAACAGAATGAATCAAATCAAATAAATGAACAGCCTGTTTAACTTTATTCGTTTGCAAATGCCCGAGTAAATGCCATTCAACCTCACGACCCAATATTTCCGCCTTACTGGCTGCTTCTTGGATGCGGTTTTCGCCTATTGATAAAACTCCTGCATCAATAGCTTCCTGCATGGCAGCAACCTCATGATTTTTAGTTACAGCAATGAGTTTTACAGCACTTGAATCGGTAGTCGCAATTCTTTTCAATAAAGAATTTTTTATTTTATTTTGTATTTCATTTAAATTTTCTTTTATCACAAAAACGCCCCCATACTTTAACAAATATTCGAGAATAACTCTAAATATCCTTTAAATATGCAAAATATAGAGATTTTATTTTAAACAAAGCATTGCGGCAATTCGACCTGTTTTTCCCTGATCAGCCCGATAGGAAAAAAACACATCTGAATTACAAGCTGTACACGTATCGGCCATATCAATATTTTCCGCCAGTATGCCGACGTCTTCTAATTGTATTCGATTCGCCGCCCAAAGATCAAGTTTCCATTTCTGTTGAAATGGTCTAATGATGGTGTTTGCATCATTTGGAAAAGCTTTACGAAACTGAAGCTGAACTTCGGAACCTACTTCATAACAACACGGTCCGATTGATGGACCAATCCCAACTAAACACTTTTTGGGATCTGTTTGAAAAGCTGCCTGCATTGCCTGTACTGTTTTTTGCGCAATTTTATGAACGGTTCCCTTCCAGCCAGCATGACTAATGCCAATTGCTTGATGTTCTGGGTCAAAAAACAGAACAGGCGTACAATCCGCAAAAAACAACATCAATGGTACGTTTTTTACATTTGTAATTAAAGCATCCGTTTCTTTAATTGCATCTTCATAAGATGTTGCCCCACGACCAGCATCGGCTGCCGTGACTTGCCTAATATTGCTACTATGTACCTGTTCACATGTACAGATAGTAGCACTTGTTATGGAAAAAGCCTTGCAAAAGCGGCTCCTGTTTTCCAATACAGCTTTTTTATCATCCCCATTATGCATTGCTAAATTCATTTTATCAAAAGGTGCTTGACTCACTCCACCAAAACGAGTTGATATTGCATGATCTAGAGCATCTTTCGGAAAAATTGAAAATTGACCGACTTTTATGCCGGCTTCTTTTTCCAGTAATGAAAGACTCATATTTTATCCCTCCCGATTCTTTAGCGACATACACCACAGCGTTTACAGCCATCAAAACACTGTACAGTATGTTTTCTTTGCTTTGCATTTTCTATTTCACCATATAAATAGGACTTATCAATACCAAGATTTAGTGTATCCCAAGGAAAAATTTCATGTTCATCACGTTCACGATATAAATAAAAAGCATCATCAATATTTGCTTCTTTCATTGCCTGTTTAAAACTTTTGCTGCCACCCAATTGATGGGATCGATACAAAACGTGCGATAGTTTACGGTCACCACGAGCTAAAATCCCTTGTATATAAGCTTCTTTTGGCGATTCAATGATCACATCAATTTGTTTTGTATTCTTAAACGAGCTTTTTATATATTTCAAATCATGATCGCTTTGTTTAATATCCGCCATTGGCAGCCATTGAAAAGGTGTGACTGGCTTAGGAATAAAAGGATTGATACTTAATGTCAATTTTCCATGACAACCTAAACTGTCCATGTAGGCTTTGACTTCCGTCGTCATCGTGAGAATAGCCTCAATATCATCACTCGTTTCAAATGGCAAGCCAATCATAATATAAAGCCGGAAATTTGCAACACCTGCATTCGATCCGAGTTCAATGGCTTTAAATAAATGTTCTTTCCTTATTCCCTTGTTAATGACCTCACGCATTTTATCACTGCCTGCTTCGGGCGCTAAGGTCAATGTTTTTAAACCACTGTGTACCAAAGAATCTACAAGATCTTTTGTGACAGAATCTGCTCGAAAAGAAGCTACAGACATGGGCATCCCTAATTCTAGAATTTTATGGCACAAGGTATTTATTTCAGGATAATCGGATATAGCCGCACCCATGAGGCCAACCTTTTTACCATAGTTTTGTGCTTCCATCAGCATTTTTTCAATACTTGCTAAAGACCTATTTCGAGGTTTCCGAAATGCATAACCAGCCATACAGAAACGACAATGTCTGCCACAACCGCGGGCAATTTCAATTAAATAAAGATTGAATTCCGTATTACTTGTACGAATGACCGTATGGGCATCATACGCATCTAAATCTTGAACCCATTGACGATGAACTTCGCTGGGTACTTTGTCATCGTGGATAATATTAGCAACCGTACCATCTTCATTGTATTCGTGCGTATAATACCTAGGCACGTATACACCGGGGACGTTCGCCAACCGCAACAAAATGGCTTCACGTGCGAGATTATCTGCTTTTGCTTTATAATAGGCATCTAAAAACAAATGGATTGTTTCTTCACCCTCACCAATAATAAAAGCATCAATAAAAAGACTCAATGGCTCAGGATTAAATGTTGCACAAGCCCCACCAGCAATAACAATCGGATCATCATTTGTACGTTTTGCAGCTAAAAGTTCCACTTTCCCTAACTCCAAAACCTTCAATACATTAAAATAATCCATTTCAAAAGAAACCGCAAAACCAATCAAGGGAAATTCATATAATGACTCTTGATTTTCGATGCTCATAAGCGGTGTATTGGTTCGAACATACTCTTTTTCAATCAATTTTTCCGGCAAAAAAAATCGTTCACAAGCTGTATCTTTCCGATTATTCATTTGTTGATACAAAATATGGATCCCTAAATTTGACATGCCAACAAAATAAGAATTCGGATACACTAAAGCAAACTTGCTGCGTATTCCAGCGGGGAATACACTAACTCCATCTTCATTATTTAAAATCTTTTGTAAATTTTCTTTCAATTCCCAAGACAAATTTTTCCACTCCAAACCAATTTATATATAGTAAGAAAAACAGCCCACATAGTGTGAGCCGAATTTTTATATACTACTATTCTAATTTTTTTCTTTTGTCGAATCATTCTTTTTTGATTCGATTAATTCTTCTAATTCTTCTTTGAAATTACTGATATCCGTAAATTTTCGATATACGGATGCAAAGCGAATATAAGCAACATCATCAAATGCTTTAAGCTTTTTCATGACAAGTTGTCCAATTGCCATGGTCGAAATTTCACGATCCATGGGATTTCGTAATTCTTTTTCAATCTCGTCTGTCAGATTAATGATTCTCTCCATAGAAACATTTCGTTTATCACAAGAACGAATCAATCCGTTCAATAATTTATTCCGATCAAACAACACTCGGCGGCCATCATTTTTTATAACCATTAAGGGAATTTTTTCAATGACTTCATAAGTTGTAAATCGTTTACCACAACCCGTACATTCACGGCGGCGCCGAATTGTATTTCCATCATCTGCGGCACGAGAATCAATTACACGGCTATCTGCCGTTTTACAAAACGGGCAACGCATTTAAGGCACCTTCTCTCCTTAAGATAAACACTTTTTCTATTATAACACACTTGGTTCCTATAAATAGCAGGACCATTTAATCATGTTTCCTGCTGTTTTTTCGATTTGTTTTTTTTGAAACATCTGAAATTTTCATGTTCTTTTCGATTGAATGTTCCTGCGGGCGAATCAAACATTTTGGACCATAACCTATTAAATCTTCCCGTTTTGCTTTGAGCAAAGCGTTATACACAATAAACCGATTTTTGGGGTCACGATATTGCATCAAGGCTCGCTGCATTTGTTTTTCTACCGGATCTTTCGCAACATACACATTTTCGCCAGTTAGTGGATTCATACCCGTATAGTACATACAAGTTGACAAAGTTCCTGGTGTTGGAATGAAATCCTGCACCTGTTCCGGCCGATAGTTGAGATCACGAATAAACTCCGCCAGTTCCACAGCATCTTTTAAAGATGCACCAGGATGACTCGACATAAAATATGGTACTAAATATTGCTTTTTATTGATCGTTTGATTCATTTTTTTAAAAGCATCGGCAAACCGTACATAAACTGATTTACCAGATTTTCCCATAAGGTTTGTCACTTTTTCGGAAATATGTTCTGGAGCGACTTTTAATTGACCACTGATATGATAGCGGCATAATTCTTCTAAAAAATCATCTTTAACAGCCATTAGATAATCAAATCGAATACCCGAACGGATAAATACTTTTTTCACCTTTGGCAGAGCCCTTAAAGCTCGTAAAAGTTCTATATATTCTGTATGGCTTTTCGTAAGATTTTTACAAGGACTTGGCGATAAACATTGTTTTTCACGGCAAGTTCCTCGCTCGAGCTGCGACTGGCAAGATGGTACATGAAAATTAGCAGTTGGACCGCCAACATCATGGATATAACCTTTAAACTCGGGCAACGTTGTTAAAATATTAGCTTCCGCTAAGATTGATTCTTGGCTTCTTGCTTGAATGATTCGTCCTTGATGCGACACAATAGCGCAGAAATGACAGCCACCAAAACAACCACGGTGGCTGACTAAACTAAATTGCACTTCTTGAATTGCTGGAACCCCGCCCATTGCTTCATAAATTGGATGATACGTTCGCTGATAAGGCAAGGCGTAAATCTCATCCATCTCCTCTACAGTCAAGGGAAGCGCTGGAGCATTTTGAATCAGATATTGATGCCCTGATGATTGTACAATCGTTTTCCCACGAATTGCATCCTGCTCAAAATATTCGACCTTAAATGCTTCACTGAAGGAGTGCTTGTTTTCACTGACCTGCTCGTAGGATGGTACTTCAATGGAATCCCAAACATAATCAAGATTGGCTGTAACATAACAAGTTCCTTTTACTGTAGTAATTGCTGCAACTTCAATACCTTGATGTAACTCCGCGGCGATTTCGAGAATTTGTTTTTCGCCCATTCCATAGATCAATAAATCGGCCCGGCTATCGAATAAAATAGACCGACGAATTGTATCCGACCAATAATCATAATGAGCAAAACGCCTTAAACTAGCTTCAATGCCACCAATAATGATTGGTACTTTACCAAAAATTTCACGCAGCCGATTACAATAAACCACCACGGCTCGATCTGGTCTATGGCCTGAGCGTCCACCCGGTGAATAAGAATCCGTATGACGAAATTTTTTTGATGCTGTAAATTTATTTAACATCGAATCAAGATTTCCACTTGAGACAAGAAACCCTAACTTTGGTTTTCCTAATCGTTTAAAATCATCCGTACTTTTCCAATCTGGTTGTGCAATAATACCAACCTTATATCCATGCTTTTCTAATATACGACAAATAATTGCCGGACCAAAACTTGGATGATCGACATATGCATCCCCTGAAATAAAGATAAAATCGAGCCTATCCCAATTGCGGTCTTTCATATCCGCTTGACTAATCGGTAAAAAATCTTTCATGTTCGTCTCCTGTTATTCAACAGTTTCCTCTTTTTGATTCGTGAATTTTTTTGTGAGGACATCCCCTGTTTTCCCTATTTCACCCAAATTTTTTCCATTATAGGTAACTTGAACCGCTCCAGCATTACCAACGGTCATAATCATTTCTTTATCTGCTTTCCATGACAAGGATTCACCGTCTTTTGGTGTTCCTTCATAAATTGTTTTATCATCAGCAAGCACTTTTGTCCAACATTTTCCATTGAATTTTACGGTTAGTTCAACGCCTTCATATTGTTTTTCCTGTGTTGCTGCAGCTTTTTCTTTCACTTGAGGCACTGACACTGTAGCCGCTGGTGTCTTTGTTACAGTTTTTTCTGGAGAATCACCACTAAACCCCCAATAAAGTCCACCTACAACGAATCCTGCGAGCACAACACCAACTAATACTTGTTGTGTTTTGCGAGATTTTTCCACTCGTTCTTTAAAATCATTTTTTGTCGAAACAGCCTCTAATTTTGTTGATGCAAGTGGAGGGACAACCTGCGGTTTTACCGTTTCCGGTACAGGAATTTCGTCTTGTGGTAATGCGGCCTGTTTTTCTTCATAGTATTTTTTCAACATTTCCGTGCCATCAAGATTTAAATAATTGGCATACGTTTTTATAAAACCTTTTAAATAAACTTCCCCTGGTAAAACATCATATTCTTCTTTTTCAATCGATTCTATATATAAAGCACGAATGCTCGTATCACGCTCGATATCTTTAATCGTTAGATTCTGTTTTTCTCTTTCATTCCGTAAAATTTCACCTAACATATACAATAGTTCCTCCCCTAATTTGATTCATAGTTTAAAGTAGCTACTACACTGTATCTTCTTACTACATTATACATGATGGTTCAAAAATTTACAGCTTATTTATTAAAATAAGCTGCTGTTACCTGATCACTCGTCATAAGAATGTCTCTGCCTTTACTTCCAGAACTGGCTCCCACGATATGCATTTCTTCCATTGTATCAATTAATCTTGCCGCCCGGGTATAACCAATACGAAACCGCCTTTGTAAACTAGAAGACGATGCCTGCCCTGTTTCCAAAACAATATGAATTGCTTTTTCAAGAAGTTCATCTTGCTGAACTTCTTTTTTTTTGTCAGTTTCATCTAAAACAGCGCTCTCCGTAAAACTGATAATTTCTTCGTTTTCTTCAATTTCGGCTCCTTGCTGCCTAATGAAATCGAGTAAAGATTCCACTTCCGTATCACTTACAAAAGCCCCCTGAACTCGAACTGGTTTTGAGGCGCCAATCGGATAATAAAGCATGTCACCTTTACCTAATAATTTTTCAGCTCCGCCCATATCGAGTATAGTCCTGGAATCAATTTGCGAAGAAACGGAAAAAGAAATCCTTGATGGAATATTAGCTTTTATAATTCCAGTAATAACATCTACAGATGGTCTTTGTGTTGCTAAAATCAAATGAATTCCGGCTGCTCTGGCTTTTTGCGCTAAACGGCAGATTGCATTTTCTACGTCACTAGGAGCCACCATCATCAAATCTGCTAATTCATCAATAATGATGACGACAGCCGGCATTTTATCCATTTCGACACTGCGATTGTAACGTTCCATATCCCGAACACCATGACTGGCAAATTTAGCATACCGTTTTTCCATTTCCTGTACAGCCCAATTTAAAACAGAAGCCGCTTTTTTTGCATCAGTCACTACTGGAACCATTAAGTGAGGAATTCCATTATAATTTGAAAGCTCAACCATTTTCGGATCGATTAAAATAAATTTAACTTCATCTGGTTTCGCTTTAAAAAGTACACTTGTAATAATCGTATTAATACAAACACTTTTTCCTGATCCAGTTGCACCGGCAACGAGCAAATGTGGCATTTTCGCTAAATCTGCAAAAATAGCTTCTCCACCAATATCCATACCAAGGCCTACGGTAAGTTTTGATTTTGCAGTTAAAAACAGTTCACTTTCCAAAACTTCCCGTAATTGCACCCCCGATAATTCTTTATTTGGTACCTCAATGCCAATTGCCGCTTTCCCTGGAATTGGCGCTTCGATCCGTACGGAAGGCGCTGCCAATTTCAAAGAAATATCATCTGCTAAATTTACAATTTTACTCACCTTAACACCAGCAGCTGGTTCTAGTTCATAACGCGTAACGGCTGGGCCATGACAAGCATTGACAATGCTTGCTTGAACATTAAAACTTTGCAAAGTCTCTTCAAGTATTTTTGCATTAGTCGCAATTTCTTTTTCTAGTTTCGAATTTTTTTGTTTGATTGTTTTATTTAAAATAAATCGAACATTCGGTAGCTGATATTCACGAACGGCACCGCTGGTTGCGGCTGAATTTGATTCACCAACTAGTGCAATTTTATTTTCTGCTAATCGTTCAACTGGATTTTTTATTGGTAAGTTCTCTTCTAAAACAGCTTCTTTAACGGCTTCTTTTTCTAAGTCCAATTTCTTATCTTCCATATATTGAATTGAAAATTCTACCGACTTTTCGATTTGTTCTGGTACAAATATATCTTTATCTTCTATTGGTTTAAGGTGTGCTGGTGTTTCAGGCAATGGTCGCTCAAAATTTTTATCAACTTCTTGATTATAAAATGAATTTTTAAACTTTTCTTCTACTTCAACAAATTTGTCATAAGTAGAAGAAACTGTTTTTTTTGCTGTTTTAATTCCTTGCGAAGCCTGTTGTTTTGTTTTCAGTAACCCCACAGCTAAGGACCATGTTGTTGAAAGCAAAACCGCACCAATGACCAAAGCAAATAAAATAATAATGCCACCATCAATTCCAAAAAATTTACGCAGTACGAATAAAATGCCGCCACCAATCAGACCACCGCCTACTGGCAAACTTTCCGGCAAAATTTCACTTCCTGGTAAAATCACAAAATGATGATAGATTGCTAAAAGCGAAAAAAATAATGCCATAATCCCGAAAAATCGTGTTGAATAAACAAGTGGATGATGTTTGTATATATATTGAAGACCAATCAACATAACAACTACGGGAATAATATACGCGCCCACACCAAACATAT
>Ga0302210_10000547_pt1 | contig 16910 bp, 10 predicted proteins | sample II_Fen_E3_2_FD_198793 | JGI IMG/M metagenome (GOLD analysis project Ga0302210, IMG submission 198793) | Peat permafrost microbial communities from Stordalen Mire near Abisko, Sweden - II_Fen_E3_2 | ecosystem: Environmental > Terrestrial > Soil > Wetlands > Permafrost | place: Sweden: Abisko... | reverse complement strand
AAGGTTATTGAGTCAACTCTATGATAAGACCAATAATATTGCTAAAGCAAATTATTATTTGACTCAGAATTTGAACTTTACCGATAGTTTAGATAAAAGCTTAGTCTCCGTCCAAAAAGAAGCCGATAAAATATTGTTGATTACTGCCCAAGCTGAGGAATCGCTACGAAGTTATCTGTATAAAGAGAGAGATGAGGGAAAAATAATTAAATCTCAGTTCTTTTGGATAATAACTGAATTTATATTGCTAATTGTACTCTGTTTGCTTGTAATCTATATATATCAAAAAAAACGTAAGCTTAAAATAGAGCATTTGAAACAGGTAAATATGATTTTGAGGGGTCTGGAAAAAGAAGAAAAAAATAAGGGCATGAAATTAAGTACAGACCAAATAGAGACTGTAAACAAAATGGAGAATCAGCTAGTTATATTATTTGATGACGAGAAAATATACACTCAGAAGAACCTTTCGCTATCTGATGTGGCTAGAATGCTGGGAACTAATATTACGTATCTATCGCAATATATTAATAACAACCTCAATACGACCTACAATGATTATGTAAATTCATATAGGATAAAAGATGCCTGCAGAATATTCCAAAATAACACTTCTCTAAAATACTCCATAGATCAAGTCTCGGACATGGTGGGTTTTGGTTCACGAACAACGTTTTATAGTACTTTTAAAAAAATGACGGGAGTTACTCCGGCATTCTTTCAGAAGAACGTAATGACTAAGGAGCAACTTTTGGATATTGATTTGAATGACATGCACGGGCATTCGAAGGTAGATGCAAAACTTTATTAATATTGATACTGTGTGTTTTATAATTGGTTATTCTATTTTCTTTTTGCATAACTATGCTTTATGTGTTTCTTTATCGCAATAAATGTTTTTTTATAGAACTCTTGATAACCGGATTCATATTTATTTTTTTATTTTTACTTTTTATTTGCCCCTTTCTGGGAATGTATCAATGTTGTATATCGTGTAACATAGTTCTGTCTTTACTATTTTTTATTCGCTCAGAACGGCAAAATGTATCGTATAATTAATGATTGCATATCCACATACTTGCAACTTTCTAATTTTTTTATTGGAATGAGCGCGGATTATATCTACTGAATCGAAAATATTTTGTAGTATTATGTATTATATTTAATAGTTTAACCTACTTTTTATGTAGTTTTTTTACAGGATAATTGCACAAAATCCGAAAATATAGCCAAAAGTTGTACGGAATTTTTGATTTTATAATTTCGCACAACTTTTTGTATACAGTTTCCGAAAATATAATTTTTCTTTGTAAAGCTAAATGAAATATTTGATAGAAGTGATAAATCTTATAGAATGAAGTTTGAATCTTAAATCAATAATGAATTAAATGAATTTATCGATACTTTTTTACATTTTCCTCGGCTATTTTGCAATTGCCAGCTTGCCGCAGGTTATACTTTGTCTTTATTCGAAAAGTAAGGGAATGTCTGGTATTTTCAGTCTTTTAATTTTATTGTGGGCATTGTATGAATATGCTTTAATAAAGGTGTATGACTCGAAGTCACAAGAAGATTTTTACGGTTATTTTAAATACCTATCGCTTGCACCCACTTTAAGTGGTATTTTGCAGGTTATATTCGTTTCGTTTTATACAAATAAGTTTTACAAACTACTTTTTTGGTTTGCAGTTGCGCTTTCTATTACTTGTTTTACACTCAATCTCTTTTTTCTGTTTGACGTAATTTCGGTTTTTTATATTGATCGCCAATTTCTCAATAAACTGCAGGCGTTTTTTCTTGAAAACGAATTTTTAATTTCGGCAGTTACCTATTTTTTGTCTTTACCCTTTGTTATATTGTACACATGTAAGTTGTTGGGTGAGCACTATAGAAGTTATAAAAAAAATGAGACACAAATCCTTTTTATAATATTTGGGTCCCAAACACTCTTAATGATAAGTACATTTTTTGTAACTGCTGTTACAATGAGTATACCGCTACTAGAGTTTTGTAGTCTGACTCTAATAATATCGGTTAGTATTTTTATTTCATTACAAATAAAAAATAAAGAAGCTGTGCACACTTCTATTTTACAACAGAAGAAAATGAGATTATTTAAAGATGAGATTATACATTTTATAGTGACCGATTTCAAAGAACCCTTGGATATGTTGAGTAAAATAACATCCATTGATTCAAAAAAAGCAATAGTTAGTAATGTAAAATCTTCAGCATTTAAAATTCAAAATGCTGTATTTAATATGCTTGATGTTTATAAGTATGATCAGAGTGAAATCAAATTGAGCAGATCATTTTGTAGCTTAAAGCGGATAATAGACTGTTCTGTGCTTAGGCTTAATTTAATTTTAGTAGAGAAGAATATAGATATCAGACTGAATTGTCCTGATGATTATAATGTCAATGTCGATGAGAATGTAATTGAACGGGCTTTTGTGAATTTTCTTGGTAGTTTCGCAGAGGTTATAAATCAAAATTCAGTAATTGAGATCTTTATAAATCAGTTGCAGGATGGAAAATTACTTGTGAAAATATCTTGCGTAGGAGCCCGTTTATCAGAAGAAAGGATATCTACTTACACTCGTGTATTACAGAGTTTACATTCAGATCTTTACGATAGTCGTTCTGATGTGCTGAGTCTATTATTTTGCAAAATGGTAATTGAAGCTCATAAAGGAGAGATTGGATTTGAATCTGATAAGAACTTTAATCATGTTATTTGGTTTACTTTACCATATGGTAATCTAAAAGGTATTTTGGCTCATGAAATTCAAGGCTCAAATCAATGTGCCCCTGATGTTAAGATTAATCTTACAAATAATGAGAAAAAAAATATAGTTGGATATTATCAAATGTTGGCAGAAACTCAGCTATTTGAAGTTACAAAACTAAGAGTGCTGATTACTGAATTTGAAAAAAACAGAAAGATAAATTCAAGTTGGCTGTCGGAGTTGAAAGTCTCAATTAGAGAAATGGATAAAGATAAATATATGTATTTGATAGATATGATCAATCCGAATAAGTGGTGACTGTTTATTTAAGTATGAATAATCTCTGCCTTTAATTTATTATATGTTGCACCCGTAATAGGCTATTAATCTAACTTATTATTAATCTTGAATTTATAAATGGATATCTTTTCTGTATGTGTCACATCTCCGTTTTTAGCTGTATTTGCAGGTATATTTGTTTATATTGGGCTACAGCACTTGCTTGTTGGTTTTGTCTCTAGTCAACGGGCTTTAAATGTGAGTTTTGGTTTATATGCATTATTTATAGCAAGTTTTCAAATAGGCTTAATCTACACATTGAGAGCTACTACAGTTGATGGCTATATGCTTGCAAATAAGATGCTTTTTATTTCCTTTAAAATTGCAGGTCTTGCCAGAATAATTTATTTGACAGTTTACACAAAAATAGTCTATAAGAAGTTCATTTGTCTCTATGTTTTTTTGACTGCTGTGCTTATTTTTTGTATTTCGTTTTCTTCGACAGGATTTTATTGGAGTAAAATCACAGGAATTGCGTTCTATAAAAGTTATTTCAATGAGACAACAGCTTATTTGGTAGGCGACTTATCTAAAAATTTGCTTTTTGATCTGTTGATTACTCTGCTTTTATGTATGCATACATTTGTTGTGCTAATTAAGCATTATTTTAGAACACATAGCAATTTTACTTTATTCCTTTTCATTATTTTTGGTTCGCTTTTTATTTCTCAGGCCTATAGTTATTGGAAAGAGGTAAATAACTTTGATACCTTTTTCTTTCAAATTGGATATTTGATTTTTATCTTGGTAATTACTCTTACTCTTTTAGCTGAACACTTAAAATTTGCCGGATTAGAAGCAGAGCTCGAATCACAAGAAAATCTTGGCAGAGCAAAAGAAGAAATTACTCATATGATAGTCCACGATTTAAAGATCCCACTTAATGTGTTGCTGAACATAAAAGAAGACTTACCAAAACACGAAATTATCAATTTGGTAAATAGTTTTACCCGAAAAATGCAATTTCAAGTGATGGATATTCTCGATATTTATAAAACCGATAACCATGTTTTAAAAGTTTGTAAAGGGGAGTTCGATTTAAACGATATAATTGAAGATGCGATTGGAAATATAAAACTTTTTATAGAACAAAAAAATCTTACATTAATTTATGAGCCCCAATTTAAGTACTTTGTAAGTGTTGATAATCGTATTATGGAGCGAGTGATCACAAACTTATTGTCTAACTCAATCAAATATTCTCAAAATGAAGGTTTTATTAAGATTGATGTAAGTAAGGTGGACGAAGATGCTGTGCTAATTAAGATAATGGATAATGGAATTGGGATTGAGAAAACGAAACTTGCCAGTGTGTTTAATAAGTTTGAAACAATAAACAAACCTAATAATGAAATTATTCAATCATCGGGATTAGGCCTGGCATTTTGTAAAATGGCAGTAGAAGCACACGGTAGTGAAATATCATTGTATTCGGAAGTGGGTATAGGCACTACTGTTAGTTTTCAGATTGATTTGATTTCCGACTATCCGCTAATGCAAAACGAAACCATTTCTAAAAGTTTAAATTATGTGAATGCCTGAGTCGCTTTTAAGCTGTTCAAGTAAAATAGTTACATATGCATATTGCTCTCAAAAAGCAGAGCGCTGAACGTTGTTGTATATTTACAATGTAATCAGAATGTTATTCCTACTTACTTAATTTTTTATTATGAAGTTACATAAAATTTTAATTGTCGATGACGATATCGCTACTTTAAATATTATCGTAGATTGCTTTGAAGAGATTAAATCTGATTATTTATTTTATAGGGCGAATAATGGTAAAGATGCACTTAAAATTGCTCTTCAATTTTATCCTGATTTAGTTATTTCCGATTGGGACATGCCTGTTATGGATGGGCTTGAACTAATTGAATTGCTAAAAAAAGACGAAAAAACCAGCCAAACTCCAGTGATAATGCTAACTGGTAAAATGGTTAGCTCTGATCATTTGCAGCAGGCATTTAGAGCCGGGGCAACTGATTATATAAGAAAACCTATTGATAAAATTGAATTAATAGCCAGAGTTCGCTCTATGCTTATGCTGTCTGATTCATTTAAAACAGCTATTGATTTAAAAAATAGAGATTTGGTAAATACGGCTATGCATATTGTGCAAAATAATGAGTTCAATACGAAAATACGTCAAAAAGTGATTGACATTGAGAGTAAATATGGTTCGCAGGATTATAAATTGAAGTTACTGTTATCCGAATTGAAGGACGAAATATCAGAGAAACTGAAAGCAGAAGCTTGGAATCAGTTTGATATGTACTTTAAGAAAGTTCATCCTGATTTTTTTACGCAACTTATCCTTTACTGTCCCTCAATTTCTCCGGCCGAGTTGAGGCTAGCAGCATTTTTAAAGCTTAATATATCTACAAAAGACATTGCAGCAATTATGTTTCTAACTGTTGATAGTGTTCGGACTGCTCGCACGCGATTGCGTAAAAAGTTAAATCTGAAGCAAGAAGAAAATCTGATAACATTTTTATTATCGATATGAGATCAATATGAGTAATGGTCAATAGTTAGCGGTTATTATTAACCACTAATTTGACCAAAACTCCAAAGCAATTTTCTAACATGATGTTCAGCAACACTTCTACGCTTTTGTTTCAATGAAATAAATATTACTATCCTGAATATTGCTCCTAACGGAGCATCTTGTTTTTTCCCCTAAACCAAGGTACCCGATGGGTATCCCTTCATCCTAATGAGGAGGCAACTCATAGCCTAATGAGGAGAGTCTCCTCATTAGAACAAAGAAAGCTTCCCCGGCAATCATGATACATCCAATGCATGTGTTTAATACAAGGTTGCGTATCTTTTCAGCAATATACTCTCGTTCACTATACATATAATTCTGCACCCTGACATTGCCTTTGGTTATGTCACAACAAAGAGGCTGTATCAAAAGTGCTATTTATGTGCTTCTGATACAGTTTCTGCTTTCTATAATGTCATTAAAATCAATGTACCACTTCGTTTTGTAATAAGTTGGCAATCCGATTGTGGACGATCGTTGTCAAAAGCCCTTCAATTGGAATTGCAAGAAAAAATCAAGTAAACCCAGTGAGATAATTTAATCAGAGGTTCTTGTTAAGTGATAATCTATTTTAATGAATATCTTTTGTTTTTAATAATATGTAACGAACGAATTTCTTGCTTTGTATGGTTGCAATAACTATTATAAAAAATCAGATTATATTTTTGTTTCAATATAAAATTATATAAATGCTAATTGATTTTAATTTACTAATTATCAAATACAGTACTAATTGCTACATTATTGTTGCATGGAAAAAATCAAAAATGTTTAGTTGTTTTCGGGCTTTTTTGTCTGTTTTTCTACAATTATATGCAATTACGGTCAAATGTTTCAATAATGTTCTAATTTTTCAATTTTCTTGTTTCATTTATGTTCGTATGCCATATGTCAATTTAACCTACATAATATTTACGTTAGTGGAGTTTAAACCGGATAACACCTGATTATTCTGAACTTATGTAGAGTAAAAATAATAACTACCAAAAACTACATTAATTACTACAAATTAAATTCAGCATGTACATGCTGCTGAGAAGTTAGTTTATAATGTGCGCTTTAGTTATTTGATAAGTTCAATTTGAGAGTCTGTCCGATGTTTTGAATTAGTTAATTAATTTTTATTACTAACTTATTTAATCCGACAGTTTATGATTTCACAACTACTAAAGGAATGTATTAGATCTTCAGCTGCTAAAAACAATTACATGCACCCTCACACTAATAGGTTGTATGCTCTTTTTATAGAGTTCGAAGAACAAGCAGGTCAAGAGTTCTTTGATTTGTTTAAAATGAGAAAATTGCCTAAGGGCACCTATTTGTTGTCAGAAGGTGAGGTTTCTACGAAATGCTATTATATTAAAGAGGGAATTGCACGTTTATTTCAACGGCGAGGAAAGCGTGAAATGACCATGTTTTTTGCTTTTCCCAATGAATTTGTTGATTCATACCAAAGCTCGGCACTAAAAGTACCTTCTTCAGTAAGTATTCAATTATTATCTGATGCTGTAGTTTATGAGTTTGATTGGAGCATGCTTAACAAATTCAAACTCCGGTATCCTGTAATTTGGAAAATTGAAGAACTCATTATTGTGTGTTTGCTCTCTGCATTTGAGAGTAGGCTAGTGGACATGCAGGAAAAGAGTGCCACAGAGCGGTATGAAACCTTGTTGGTAGAGCAACCTCAATTAGCAAAATCAGTATCATTGGCTCACATAGCAAATTATATAGGTTGTACGGCAGAATGCATTAGCCGTATTCGTGCAAAAATTTCCAACCAACCAAATCATGTCCTTCGATTAAATTAGAATCTGGTACCTACAGTAACAGATCGCTGCTCCGGATGCTACCAACAGGTGGCTGTACCGGAGCTTGCGATGTTGTGGCTTGCGTACATGCTATTACCACAAACTACAGACTATAAACCACAAACTGATGAAATAGGTTTGATTGGGCAAATTATAACCGGACGAGCCGAATGAAAATGCAAGTTGTTGAGCTTGGTTTATCAGAACCGGATGTTTTCTTGATATTTATCAAGAAAACCCTGAAATTTATATACAGATATTACACTTAATTTGCATTATGCAATAAAACAGATTTGTTAAAGAATGCTTTTATGTTTTATTGTAAGTAGTTACAAGTAAATAGTTACGAGTTACAAGACTGTTTATCAGAATATAGCCTACAAAAAAAACATATCATTAATTATTATTGCTTACTTATTTCCATTGTTTGTGAGAAAAAATATGATTGGAAGCCAGTGGGTACTAATTGAATCGGCTTCGAAGTTGGAGTTAGATAGTTCACACAAAGAGAGGTATGCCGAATTTATCCGGTTAATGTTTAGATATGTGCATTTATCCCATGAGTTACAATTGAATTCGCATTAAAGTTAGAAATGAGAATAATAAGATCTGATATGAGTACTAACCTTAGTTTGGAATATGAAAATGAAGCTAATAAGAGCAAAACCATGATGGACAATAGCCCAAAGATAGAAAATAGACTAGCTATGTGTGTAGAGAATATGCAGATAGAAGATGGGAGAAATAATTTAATCAAATAATTTAAATACAGAACGTTGTGAGAATAAGAGAAAACATTTTGGTATTATGGTTGCTAATCTTTTTCCATGTTGCAGCTATGGCTCAGCAGGCGGAATACAACATAGGTAGCAACTGGGTGTACCCTACGGCTCAAAAGTATGTGGGGATGGATTTTGTTAACGCTGCTACAGGGTCGTTGGTAAACAATGGCACAATCTTGTATAGTAAAAACTTTACAAACAACGGTAACGTTGATTTTGTAAATACGCTGGTTACCAATCCGGCTTTGAGCCAATTTACAGGTGCTGCCCAACAGCATATTACGGGTACAGGTTCTTCGCGTTTTTACAGTCTGCAGTTTAACAATAAGTTGGCAGCAGGAGCCTATAGCCTGGAGCAAAACATTAAGGTGGCTCATCAGGCTGACTTCAAGAAAGGGATTGTAACCAGTTTACAAACTACCCCCGAAACAGCTATGAATATGGTACTGTTTGAAGCCGGTGCCACCAGCGTAAATGCTTCGGATAACAGTTTTGTGGATGGCTTTGTGAGCGAGGTGGGTAATGCATTCACTTTTCCTATTGGTAATGGCGGCTTCTACCGCCCTGCAGCCGTTTCGGGTTCTGCCAATGCTACCGACGTCTTTGAAGCACGTTACATTTATACTAATCCGGACAATGCAGGGTATACACATACTCTGTTACAGGCTCCACTGGTGAAGGTGAGCGACAAAGAATACTGGGTGATAAACCAAACCATTGGAACTTCCACCGGACAGGTTACGCTGAGCTGGGATGTGAATAAAACCAGTGCTGCCACACCACCTTATCTAAAAGCATTAACCGTTGCACGTTGGGACGGTACAAAGTGGATTAATGAGGGCAATGTTTCAACTACCGGCGATATAACCGCCGGTACCATCACTGCCAATGTTACAGGCTATGGAATCTTTACATTGGGTAGCACTCTTCTTAATCCTCCGGTGGCTGTAAACGATACGATCAATTCATTTGAAAACGTGTCATCAACCGGAAATCTGCTAGCCAATGATCAGGTATCGAATGGCACAGCACTTACTGTGACCGGCTTTACTGTTGCAGGTATTGCATATACTCCGGGAACCACTGCTACCATTACAAGTGCAGGCATAATCACTGTTGCTGCCGACGGTACGTATACATTCAAACCGGCGTTGAACTACAGCGGCACAGTTCCGGCAATAACTTACAGCATTGTTGATGATGCAGGTCTACCGGCTACAGGTAGCGTGATTATTCATGTATTTGCATTGCCTCAATTCCAGAAATCAAGCACCAAGGCTATAATGAACAACGACGGAACATATAGTTGGACCTATACACTGTCGGTAAATAACAATACTGCCCTTGCCGTTGATAATATACAATTGACAGATAACCTGGATGATGTATTCAAGAATAAGAATTGTGCATATACCGTTACAAGCATTACTGCTACAGGAAACCTGAAATCCAATGGCTTGTACAACGGATCGGGTAATGTGAATACCCTGTTAAGCGGCTCAAGTCTGGCTGTCGGCCGACTGGATTCTGTCCGGATTGAGGTGAAAGTGGATACACACAGTCAGATTGATTCCATCGAAGTATCTAACCAGGCTGTACTGACGGGTACTATGGGTTCTACTAAGGTGTCTATGTTATCGGATGACAATACCGTGAGCGGAACACAGGATCCGACGAAAACTGTCATTCCACCGGTGCATCTCTTTATACCTGATGCTTTCTCTCCAAATGGAGATGGTGTTAATGATAATCTGAAGATTGCACATGATGCTAACTCCATAATTGAACTGGAAATATTCAATCGCGATGGAGCGCTGGTTTATAAGAGTCAGAATTATCAGGATGACTGGACCGGAAAAGGAATGAGCGGCTTGGCTGGAAGTGAGCTTGCTGACGGTACTTATTTCATCTCATTCAAAATGATTAATAAGTCGACAGGTGAAGTTATAGCTAAGGGTGTTAAATATATTACCCTACGCCATTAAATTCAATAAAGGAAGATTTCCAATCTCGCAAATGGCCTTTGTGAGATTGGATACTTTTCCTGCAAAATTTAGCGTAAGGGTTGGCATTATTTTTCACTGAAAAATATCTAACAGAATAAATACATATAACAATGATACACACAATTATTTACGTTTTATCGATTATCCTGAATCGTTTAAGAATCCAATTGCTGCTTTGCTTTTGTCTTGTGTTTGGATGTACATTCGTTCAGGCACAGCAAGATCTGATGTACTCGCAATACATGAACAACATGCTAAATATAAACCCTGCGTATGCGGGTAATCGTACGGTGAATAATATAACCGCATTGTACCGCAAACAATGGGTGAATATTGATGGTGCACCTACCATCGGGTCCATATCATGGGACTATCGCTCGGAAGATAGCCGTGTTGGTTATGGAGTGCAGGCGTATACCGATAAAGTGGGAGTTGAAACCAATACAGGTTTTCAGGCATTTTACTCCTATCACATTCCGTTCGACAAGTCGTCTTTAGTTTTTGGGCTGAGTGGCGGTGTATTGAATTATCGGGCTGCTTTTCTTACCGGTACAAATCCGACTCAGGGTGGGGGAGTAGATCCTTCATTTAGTCAGGATCTGAATGCTGTGTTGCCTACTGCCGGAATCGGAGCTTTGTATTCCACAAACGATTGGTATGTGGGTCTGTCTGTACCGTCTTTATTGAGGGTGAAGGTTTATAACAACGATTATAAGGTAGTAAGCATGGCTAATAACAAATATTTTCTGACCGGCGGTTACATATTTGATGCTTCGTCGGTGCTGAAGTTAAAGCCTTCTGTGATGCTCAAAGCCAGTAGTGGAACAGCATTGCAGTATGATATCAACCTCAATGCCTGGATTAACAATAGCGTTGGACTGGGAGTGAGTTATCGCAACAAAGATGCTATAGCCGCAATGGTGGAGTTTCAGATAGCTCCCGGGTTTACGCTCGGGTATGCTTATGATTACCTGACATCAAGCCTGAAAACCTATAGCACCGGGTCGCACGAGCTAATGCTCCGGTTTGAATTTGCGAAAGGAAAGACTCAACAGATTCAATCGCCTCGTTATTACTAAATTATTAAATAATATGAAAATGAAACAGTTAGCATTAGTAACTATAACCATTGTGCTACTTCTTTTTGTAGATATTGCAGGTAATGCAGATTTGCGTGCCCAGAGCCGGAAACCATCGGAGAGCCAGCGAAAAGGAATATTGAAAAAAGCTGATTCGGCCTATGGCAATCTGAATTATGCAAGCGCATCTACGTATTACGAAGAATACCTGCAGGCAGCAAACAATGAAAATAAAGATGTATTGACTAAACTGGCCGATAGTTATTGGCGGAACAGTAAATACGATGCCGCATTGCGTGTGTATAAGCAGTTGTTCCCCTCGGCTACGACCGAAGCTACCAGACAACTTCAGTTGCGCATTGCCGAGTTGTATGCACGGTTTGGCGATTATGAGCATGCCTCGCAATGGTTGCGTGGAGTGGAGGGGTATAAGGCTAAAGCCGATACGTACAGCAGTGTTGCTGAACTGGAGTTGATGAAGAAAGACTCGTTGAGCTGGACGGTTGCTTTGCTGGATCTGAATACGGCTTTTCATGAGTTTTCTCCTTATCTGGCTGATAACTCAATATATTTTAGCAGCAACAGATACGACGGATCGCAAAAAAAGACGAAAGAGAACGGGGGAGCCGGGCTTAATTATGCCCGACTGTGGAAAGTGCCCGTAAAGGATGTACATACAACCACTTCTACGGATAAGCCAAATGCGGAAGTGGCTTTGGTGGATGGGTTTAAAGACATCCGGTACAATACGGCTCCGGTTTCGATTGACAGTCATAACCATTTCTATTTTTCCACCAACTCCCGTATATCCGACAAGACAGGTGTAAAACGCCTTTGCTTGATGGAAGCTTATTATACGGCCAAAGGAAGTTTGAAGACGGATGTTATGCCCTTTGGTGATCCTAAGTCATACACGGTAATGCATCCCGCCATTAATGCTGACGGAACCTTGCTGATACTAAGTAGCAATAAACCCGATGGAGCAGGGGGCTACGACTTGTATTATGCTCAACGGAAAAGTATTGATAAACCCTGGGGTGAATTGAAGTCCCTGGGGCGGAATGTGAATACGATGGGCGACGAAGTATTTCCCACCATCACTCCAGCCGGTTATCTTTATTATAGTTCCGATGCTGCGCCGGGGTTAGGTGGACTGGATATTTTCAGAATTTCCCTGAAAGACGCCCTGGATGGAACCGGTAGTCCTGAACATTTAAGTTACCCGATCAATAGCTCGTCCGACGATTTTGGTTGGGCACAGGGCGAAACAGACGGAACCGGCTACTTTACATCCGACCGCTTGGGCAACAATGATATATACAGCTATAGTTACAGTTACAAAGAACCTCTGAAACCAATTGCAGAAAATGAAGTAAAAGATACACAATCCGACACAACAACGCAGGTAAATACAGATGGAAATAAAGTGCCTGATCTGGATGCCAGATACCTGTTTTCAATATTATTCAACAGCAACAAATGCGATATTACTCCGGCCAATTATTATTTGATGAATGCCTTATTGCGGGTGATGAAGAAATATCCATGCCTGAGGTTGCAGATAAAGTCGTATACCGATACCGATGGTAGCGATGTATATAATAAGACCCTGAGTAAGAATAGAGCTATTACTACACGCAATTATCTAACAACCAGAGGTGTCAGAGCATCCCGGTTGGATACTCTCTGTTTAGGAAAAACACAGCAGCTGAATGAAAACCGAAATGCGCTTGAAAAAGCCATAAACAGAAGGGTGCTGTTCCATGCTGCTCCAAGCGGTTGTAAGCAGAATGTGGATAGCTTGTTATCTGCCGATTTGCTTGGCAGACACGACCGTACTTATTCCAAAAAACTGTATGTGTTGAAAGCAAATGGCAAATATGTGGTGCAGGTAGGAGCTTTTAAGAGTAATGCCAATGCATTAGCACTTGTTGCTAAACTGAAGAAAATCATACCTGAGAATATTTATGTGGTCGACGAAAACGGTCTTCACCATGTTCGGGTAGGTAATTCAAAATCGTTGGTGGAAGCCGAGAAGATGGCTGCCTTGATAGAGGCAACGGGAATTTTGAAATAGTTACGAGTTACGAGTTACAAGTAAAGAAGTAGACAAGTAACGAATTATGAACTATGAATTATGAACTATGAATTATGAACTATGAATTATGAACTATGAATTATGAACTATGCATTATGAATTATAAATTATGCATTCCGAATTAGCATTACGTTGATGGGTAAAGACTCACAAAAACAGCTGTTTTCTTGATATAAATCAATAAATGAGCTATTATTTACAGCTAGATATGTCGTTTATTTGTATTGAAGAACCAAGCAATTTGTTCCGCTTGTACGGGTTGCATGCTGCCTTACGTTCTGTTCCTGATAATAAGTTGTTTTTGTGAGTGTTGCCAGTCATTTAGATGTCCGATATATACTGTTTATTCCAATAAATTCAAAAGAAATAAAATAATATTAATTAAAAACATATAGATATGAAAAATCGACACTTACTAGTTGCTCTTTTCCTTGTGTTTAGTGTGTCTATGATAGCGCAAAACAAAATGGGAGATAATCCGGCAACTATCCAGGCCGGATCTTTACTGGAGCTGGAAAGTTTGACTAAAGGCTTACGCTTGCCCCGCATACCGCTGAATGATGTCACTAAGTGGACATTGGACGGATCGCCTGTTAGCGGGATGGTAATTTTCAACGACAGCGGGTCAGTACCACACGGACTGTATTATTGGAATGTGGACAACTCACAATGGGAACAGGTGGTTACTCTCTCGCAGTTGATACTTGAACTTGCAAAAAAAGAAGATATTACGAATAAGAGTACCGATGTGGCAGCCGATGGAGCTTCCGATACCAAATACCCGAGTGTAAAAGCAGTAAAGACCTATGTGGATAATGCTACTCCCGCCGATGCCAGCACCAGTGCCAAGGGTATTGTACAACTGACCGGCGACCTGGGTGGTACTGCCACAGCACCAACCGTGCCCGGACTGTTGCTGAAAGAAGATCTTACAAATAAAAGTACGGATGTAAATGCCGATGGAGCATCGAATACCAGGTATCCGGGCGTAAAAGCCATTAAAGATTATGTGGATGTGGCTGTAGCCGGAGCTACCATTGCCGATGCCACCAGCAGTGTCAAGGGTAAAATACAACTGGCCGGCGATCTGGGTGGTACAGGCAGTACTGCCGCTGCACCGGTTATTACCGATAACGCTATTACGACAAACAAAATTAATAATGCTGCCGTAACTGCTGCAAAAATAGAAACATTGTCGGATGCTAATATTATTGTGGGAACTACTACAGGCAATGCCAAAGTGGCGTTGAACGGTGATGCAACCATGACCAATACAGGTCTTGTTACCATTGCCAACGGTGCCGTAACTGGTGTAAAACTGAATTCTATGGGTGCAACAAACGGACAAGTGTTAAGCTATAGTACAGGTAGCAGTACCTGGGCACCTTTAACTATTGGCAATGCCTCTGTCACTGGTGTAGGTCTTATACAGCTTGGTGGTGACCTGGCCGGAACAGGTAGTTCGGCTACAAGTCCCCGCATTACCATTGGAGCTGTAACTGCTGCAAAAATTGAAACCTTAACATCCGGACAAATTATTGTGGGAACTGCCACCGGCAATGCCAAAGTAACCTTAAGCGGCGATGTAACCATGGCCGGTACGGGTGTAACTACTATTGCTTCCAATGCCGTAAGTACAGCTAAAATTGTAGACGGTGCCGTGACTGCCGCAAAAATAGAAGCATTGCCTAATACCAAAATTATAGTGGGAACAACTACCGGCAATGCTAAGGTAGCTCTAAGCGGCGATGTAAGCATGGATAATACGGGTGTCACTACCATTGCCAACGGTGCTGTGACTGCATCAAAACTGAATTCTATGGGGGCATCAACCGGACAAGTGTTAAGCTATAATGGCACCGGTTGGTCACCTTTAACCATCGGCAATGCTTCTACCACAGTTTCAGGGCTTATACAGCTTGCCGGTGACCTGGGTGGTACAGGTAGTACTGCCATAAACCCTATAATAAGTACGGGTGCTGTAACAGCCCAAAAAATTGAAGGATTGCAGAATGGACAAATTATAGTGGGTACTGACGGTACTGCTGCCAACAATGCTAAAGTGACCTTGAGTGGTGATGTAACTATGGATGGTACGGGCACAACTACCATAGCTGCAAATGCTGTTACTAATTCCAAAATAGCTGCTGGTGCTGTTGACGGCTTAAAAATTGCCGATATGGGTGCAGGCCCCGGTGACGTATTAACGTATGGTGGTCCTTCAACAGGATGGAGTCCTTCAAGCTTACCCGATGCCACTGGCGGTCTGAAAGGTGTTATCCAATTAGGTGGTGATCTGGACCCGGCCGGTAGTGCTTCTGCACCGGTTATTGCCAGCAATGCCATTACTACAGCTAAAATAAATAACGGAGCCGTAACTGCTTCGAAAATTGAAGGTTTAGCATCCGGACAAATCATAGTAGGTGTTGACGGTACTGCCGCTAACAATGCTAAAGTAACGCTAAGTGGCGATGTGACTATGGCCAACACCGGTGTTACTACTATTGCTGCCAACGCCGTAACTACTGCTAAAATTAATGATGCTGCCGTTACCCTGCCTAAAATGGCTAATATAGCTGCTACTTCACTTATTGGTAACAGTACAGGTGCTGCTGCTGCTCCACAGGCTATTACACTAGGTTCGGGCTTAAGTTTTAATGGTACAACGCTTGCAGCTGTTAATACAAATTATACTGTGGTTAATTCTGCTACTTATACAGTTACTCCTACAGATTATATTATTAAGTCTATGTATGGTAGTGGGGGGCCCCTCATCACACTGCCTAATCCTGCTACGTCTATAGGAAGAACATTAATTGTGATTGAGGGTACATCAACTAATACTGTAACTTTTGATGGAGGAATTGTTGTAGGTGCTACGCAGTCGGTGCAAGCAAATTTGACTTATCTATTAGTTTGTGATGGTACAAACTGGCGTATATGTGCTCAATAAGTTTTAGGCTGTTTTATTTCTTTTTATTTAAATATAAATTATGAAAAAGGTAATTATTCTAATGGCTCTTGTTTTAAATTTGTTTTGGGCAACCGCTCAGCTCAAGACTAATCAAGCTATTAGTAACGGATCTATCAACACTAGTTCGGCTTTTTTGGATGCATCCAGTACTGCAGCTTGGAACCAATCATCGAACATCGGGAAAGGCTTGCTTTTCCCAAGGGTTAATCTGACCTCATTTGCATTTGCATATGGCGGTACAGTGGGTTTGAGTACTAATTATCCTACCCGTTTCGATGGTATGATTGTATATAATACAGCTACAGGTAATGCTGGAATTGGAGGTACGGCTGTGACTCCCGGCTTTTATTACTATGCAAATACATCAAACACTGTTACTGGAGGTGCTTGGGTTCGGATGACAGATTCGAATGATATGGTGAGCTCAGCTTCAGCCACAGCTTACTACGGTGTATTGACTACCACCAGCCCTACGGCTCTCCAGATACAGGCACTGACTACCAAAAGCGTGGGAAGTGGAGCTTATGTGACTAATTTTGATCAGGCG
>Ga0302210_10000536_pt1 | contig 17077 bp, 14 predicted proteins | sample II_Fen_E3_2_FD_198793 | JGI IMG/M metagenome (GOLD analysis project Ga0302210, IMG submission 198793) | Peat permafrost microbial communities from Stordalen Mire near Abisko, Sweden - II_Fen_E3_2 | ecosystem: Environmental > Terrestrial > Soil > Wetlands > Permafrost | place: Sweden: Abisko... | reverse complement strand
TTTGATCCCAAATCGGTCGATTCGTATATTATGTTCGAATTTATGCAGGATAAGTATATTGATAAGAGTGTTGAGTTTTCATCCATCATTCAAAAGCAATTCGTCAGTTATTGCAAACGTTCGGACCGCGGTGTACGACAAGCCGGATTTTGGGTATTGCACCGGTCGGCTTGTCCAAGTGTGTTGGTAGAGGTCGGGTTTATATCCAATCCGGCAGAAGAACGCTATTTAACCTCCGATCAGGGCCAAAAGGAAATGGCTACCGGGGTGTTTAATGCATTTGTGGATTATAAAAGGTCCCACGATAAAAAATCAGGACGTCAATCCTCTTCCGTTTCCAAAATAGAACAGACCGTGGAGGAACATCATCGAAATGCTCCGGAAGAAACGATACAACAAAAACCGTATGGTGATACTGTTACCAAAAGAAATAAGCTTGAGACTGTCATCTTAACTCATGGCAAATCATCAAGAACTCCGGTATTTAAAGTGCAATTGTTTGCTTCTCCTAAAAAGGTAAACCCCAAATCCCCGGAATTTAAAGGACTTACCAATGCTGATTGCTATGTAGAAGCAGGATTGAATAAGTATACTATCGGTGAAGACAGCGATTATACCAGGATCGACAAAATCAGAAGAGAAGTAGCTCATAAATTTCCAAAGGCTTTTATTATTGCTTTCATAGGCGAAAAGAAAATAACTGCCCGGGAAGCCCTCAAATTAACCAAATAATTAAGTTTTAATTTTGTTAACAATATTACCATCAAATAACGTAAATCCATGAAAAAGAAATATTTTACACGAGAAGTTAGAGTTGGAATTATGGCTGTTGTGGCCATTTTTGTTTTGTATTTTGGATTAAATTATCTGAAAGGAATTGATATATTTTCCCCGGTAAGCTATTACTACGGGCGGTATGAGAACATAGGGGGGCTAGTGCCTTCCGCTCCGGTTTATATCAAAGGATTTAAAGTAGGGCAAGTGGAAAAGATTTATTATGATTTTTCGAAGAAAGAATCGTTTATAATTAAAATCTCGGTATCAAAAGATATCAAATTGCCACTGGATGTAAAAATAGAATTGTATGATGAAGGCATCATGGGTGGAAAAGCGATCCAGTTAATTTATGAACCTTTAGTCTTGTCGCAAACGATGCATGAGCCGGGGGATACCATACAGACTAAAATGGGAATTGGGCTAATGGCGCAGATCTCGGGTGATCTGGTTCCGAAGATTGAAAGTATTTCCACGCAGGCTGATTCACTGATCCGCTCGGTGCGGGTATTGGTCGAAAACAAAAACCTGAATAAAAGCATGGCTTCTATTGAGCATACTACGGCTGATTTGGCTGTCAGCTCCTCACAGTTGAAGAAACTCATGAATAATGATGTCCCCCACATTCTAAACAATGTAAATGTCCTGACGACCGACTTTAAGCAGATCAGCGGGAACCTGAAAAAAATAGATTACCAGGCTACTTTTGCGAGCATTGATCACACGATAGCCAACCTGAATTTGATCTCTGAAAAAATGAATAAATCAGAAGGGACTATCGGCATGCTTTTAAATAATAAGGATCTGTATATCAATCTTTCCAATACTGCTTCGAATGCCGATAAACTACTTATTGACCTACAAAAAAATCCGAAACGATATGTCCATTTTTCGCTTTTCGGAGGCAAGTCAAAATAGGATTATTATTTACGACGGTTCTAAATAACGAACAGGATAAAAAAAAAGTTGTTTTAGAATTTTCACAGCCGAAACCTTTTGTTAACAAGAGTTTCGGTTTTTTCTTCACCGATTTCTTCAAATTTACTATCAATTTGTTAATGCCCTTATAGTCAGTTATATTTCAAATATGTTACAACTAACTATTTGTAAATCAGGCGACATATATAAAGTTCTGATATTAAAAAAGATGAATGAATGGTTGATGCTCTAAAAAAAAAGTGATTTTTTTATTTCGAAAAAGTTTTAGAATTTTGTAGAGCTGAAAATAGCCCGTATGAAATAACTATTTCAGTCAAGTTGTCATAAAAAACGAAGATCAAAAATTTTTTGAACCAAAACAAAGATGTTTAATAATCACAATCAATTATGGAGTCGCTGCTTAAGCGTTATTAAAGACAATATCAGCGAAGTATCTTTTAAGACTTGGTTTTTGCCTCTTGTGGCCCTGAAATATGAAAATAAGATATTCGTATTGCAGGTTCCAAGCCAGTTTTTTGTAGAATACATAGAGGAGAAATACATTGATTTGTTGAGGATGACATTGTACCGTGAGGTTGGTGTTGGAACAAGACTGGAATATCGTGTTATGATCGATAAATCGAGTGGGACAGGTACTCAGATACCAAGTGCGGGCGAACAACAGAAACCCAAGTCAATGGTAAATAATAATTCAGCCTATTTGAACCCGTATCATAAGCCTCAGTTGCCTGAAATCGATCCTCAAATAAACCCTGCTTATAATTTCAACAACCTGATCGAAGGAAACAGCAATAAACTTGCCCGGACAGCAGGTATTAGCATTGGCAATGAACCCGGCAAAAATGTATTCAATCCATTGTTCATTTATGGTCAGTCGGGGGTTGGAAAGACCCATTTAGCCAATGCCATTGGAGTGATGACTAAACAATTACATCCAGAAAAACGAGTGTTGTATGTCTCGGCAAATACTTTCCAGATACAATATACCGATGCTGTGAGAAGCAATACCGTCAACGATTTTCTGAACTTTTACCAAACGATAGAAGTGCTGATTGTAGATGATATTCAGGAATTTGCCGGCAAAACGGGTACTCAAAACACATTCTTCCATATCTTCAATCACCTGCATCAAATGGGTAAACAATTGGTTTTGACTTCAGACAGGTCGCCTATTGTGATGGTAGGACTGGAGCAACGGTTACTCACCCGCTTTAAGTGGGGATTGTCGGCAGAAATTGAGAAGCCGGATTTTGATTTACGGAAATCAATCCTTCAAAGTAAAATATACCGGGATGGATTGGAAATCGATGATGAAGTCGTTGATTTTATTGCAGAACATGTAGTAGATAACGTGAGAGACCTGGAAGGAGTACTGGTGTCACTTCTGGCTCATTCAACCCTGGCTGATTTACCGATTGATGTGGCATTGGCCGAAAAAGTAATCAGCCGGATAGTAAATATCACCAAAAGAGTAAATACGGTTGAGAAAATACGGGATGCCGTCTGTGAGTATTTTTCATTGTCTGTGGATGCTATATCCACTAAAAGCCGCAAGCGAGAAGTTGTTCAGGCACGCCAGATAGCCATGTATTTATCAAAACAGTTGACCAAGAGTTCACTTGCTTCCATCGGCAATACGATTGGACAACGCGATCATGCCACTGTATTACATGCCTGTAAAATAGTAAATGATTTAATGGATTGTGATAAGAATTTCCGTTCCAGTGTCCGTGAGATAGAAGAAAAACTAAAGCGATAATGAGTTGGAATGCTGTGTTATACAGTTAATTCTAAACCACAAAGAACGAAAGCTGCTACCCATACTAGCAGTTTTTTTTGTAAAATAACTTTTTTGAAATTCTATGTAAATAGGAAATAAAGTTGTATTTTTACGCCCGAAATAAAAACTAATAGACATGGTATATAAATTCACAATACTATCCGATGAAGTAGATAATTTTGTTCGTGTAATCACTATTGATTCCGAAGCGAAATTCCTGGATTTGCATACTGCAATTCTCGATTCGGTGGGTTACGAGAAAAACCTGATGACATCATTCTTTATCTGCTCCGATAATTGGGAGAAGGGACAAGAAGTGACCTTGGTAGAAATGGACTCCAGCTCAGAGTATGATAATCTGGTCATGGAAGATACAACTCTGGAAGAGTTGTTAGTTGATGAAAATCAAAAAATGCTTTATGTGTTTGATATGATATCGGACAGGGTCTTTTTTATTGAATTAACTGAAATTATTCCAATGAAAGATTTGGATAAACCGGCATGCATATCTTCGGAAGGTACACCTCCGGTACAAATCATGGAAGAAGAAGGGGTTGCAGCAGCACCAAAAGTAAATGTGGATGAGAACTTCTATGGTGATGAAGAGTTTGAATTGGACGAATTGGATGAAGAAGGATTTGGAGAAATGAATTTTGATGATAGCAGCCTTTTTGCAGAAGATCCAAAGTTTTAAAGAGGCAAGGAGTCGGTAGTCGGTAGTGGGTAGTCAGTAGTAAGAGAACCAAGAGCCTAGACATAAGAATCAAAACATAATAAGCACTGTATTGGTATTTTTGAAATTTATTATGTCTGATTAGTTTGTTCGTTGTAAATAATTTATAAAAGACAGGAAGTAAACATTATTTTCTGTCTTTTTCTATTTGAATCAAAGCATCTTAAAGTAATATTAAAAAAGAAAATGACATCCCAAAGCGTACCTTTTACTGCCGACTGCCAACACAAAAGACCCACTTTGTTAGTGCTTCTGGGCCCCACAGGTGTCGGAAAGACCAATATCAGTCTCAGGATGGCGGAGCAGTTAGGATGTCCTATTGTATCGTCCGATTCCAGGCAGTTTTACCGTGAGTTGAAGATTGGTACCGCAGCGCCCACGATGGAGCAGCTAAAGCGCGTAAAACACTATTTTATCGGTACTCATTCCATTCATGATGAATATAATGCAGGTCAATATGAAACTGATGTTATCGGGTTGCTGGATGAATTATTCAAAAAACACAAGGTTGTGATGTTGGTAGGAGGGTCGATGATGTATATAGATGCTATTTGCAATGGTATGGATGACATACCGACAATAGATCCTGACACCCGCGCATTCTGGCAACACTACTACGGAGAAAATGGACTTGAAAGCATTCAAAATGAATTAAGGAGGCTTGATCCTGCGTATTCTAGTCTGGTGGATCTGCAAAATCCGAAGCGTATTCTCCATGCGTTGGAAATATGCAGTGTGACTGGCGAACCCTATTCCAATCTACGTACCGGGCAACGGAAATTACGTAATTTCAATGTTGTGAAAATAGGGTTAAACCGCCCTCGCCCTGAATTGTACGAACGAATCAATGCCCGTGTGGATGAAATGATTGCGGAAGGATTAGTGGAGGAAGCCAAAGAATTCTACCAATACAAGAACCTGAATACATTAAATACAGTTGGTTATAAAGAGTTATATAACTATCTGGATGGACTCTGGACTCTTGATTTTGCAGTGAACATGATAAAACAGGATTCGCGCCGGTATGCCAAACGTCAATTGACCTGGTTCAACCGGGACAAAGAGATTCTGTGGTTTCATCCTGACGAGCTGGAGTCAAAAATAGAATTAGTATTTCAAAATCTCTGATCCATGAAAATTACCGAACACAAGTCGCTACTATCTTACAACACTTTTGGCATCGATGCTAAAGCTGATTATTTTGTTGAATACGATTCTGCCACCGATCTGCAAGCTGTTTTGCAGTCCGGAATAGTGAAAAACAATAAAACACTTCATATTGGAAAGGGAAGTAATCTGTTATTCCTGAATGACTTTAAAGGTGCAATACTCCATTCAGCCATTCATACCATTGAAAAAATAAAAGAAGATGAAGATTCAGTTTCTCTGGAAGTCGGTTCCAGTGTAAATTGGGATGATTTTGTAGGGTACTGTGTGAAACACGGTTGGGGAGGAGTGGAGAATCTTTCGCTGATACCGGGTGAGGTAGGAGCTGCAGCTGTACAAAACATTGGAGCCTATGGTGTAGAGGCGCAGGAAGTCATCGAGGAAGTGCATGCCATTGACGTTGAAACTGCTAATTCCAAAACGTTCAAGAACGAAGATTGCCGGTATGGCTATAGAAATAGTATTTTTAAAAACGAACTAAAAGGGAAATATATTATTACTTCTATCGTTTTCCGGCTAGAAAAGAATCCCATTTTCAAAGTAAACTATCAGCATCTGGAAGAGGAGGTTTTAAAGACCGGAGAACTGACTTTGCAGAACATCCGTCAAACAATCATTCAAATCAGGGAAAGTAAATTGCCTGATCCAAAGATCATGGGAAATGCCGGGAGTTTTTTTATGAATCCTGTGATTTCGACACGACAATTCATATCCTTGCAAGCCAGTTTCCCGAATATCCCTCACTACTATGTATCCGATGCTGAAGAAAAAGTACCTGCAGCGTGGTTGATTGATCAGTGCGGTTGGAAAGGAAAGCACATTGGCAATGCCGGTGTTCATGACAAACAGGCGTTGGTGTTGGTGAACCTGGGAGGTGCCACTGGATCCGAAATCGTATATTTGGCAGAGCAAATACAACTCTCAGTACAGGCCAAATTTGGTATCCAGCTAAAACCGGAAGTGAATTATATTTGATAAAAAGAAAAAATAATCTCCAAACCCCTAAAGGGGATAAGAAAAAACCCCTGATCTTTTCAAGACCAAGGGTTTTTTTTAAGGAGACAAAGGTTACTTAATTTACCTTTAGGGGTTAGGGGTTTATTTCTTATTTTTTATTTAAATATCTTTCTCTTATTCAGCTCCGTTCTGTATTTATTGGCATTTGCAAGATGCTCCGCCCAGGTAGTTGCAAATTTATGTTTCCCGTTCAAGGTCTCGGAGGCACACATGTAGATATATTTGTGATGTGAGTAGTTTAATACGGCATCGATTCCGTCGGGTGTAGAGACGCGGATTGGTCCGGGTGGCAATCCTGTGTTTTTGTATGTATTGTAAGGCGAGACAGTGCGCAAATGACCAAAAAGAACCCGTTTGATAGTAAAATCACCTACTGCAAATTTAATAGTAGGGTCTGCTTGCAAAGGCATGCCTGCTTTCATACGGTTTAAATAAAGTCCTGCCACCATGGGGCGATCCTGCTTATTGTTAGTTTCCTCTTCTACTATCGAAGCCAATGTACTCACCTGTGTCGGCGTAAGCGGAATGGCTGCTGCTTTAGCCTTACGTTCTTCAGTCCAGAAACTAGTGTATTCTTTATCCATCCGTTTAAATAAATCCTTGGCATTTATATTCCAGAAAACTTCGTATGTATTCGGGACAAAAAGTGAAATAGAAGTGAAGGGGTTTAAATGGTATGTTGCCAGAAAAGCTGTATCGTTTAATAGTTTTAGAATGCTGGCAGAATCTGCCATCAATTGCAAGCCCAGTTTGGCTGCCAATTGTTCTTTCGTGCGTATGTTGTTGAATGATAGTCGTACAGGTGTCTGTCTTCCGCTACGTAATATCCGTACCAGTTCAAAGTTATTCATTCCTGATTTCAAGGCATACCGTCCTGAATGGATCTTAGTTCCATAGTGAAGCAACCCGGCTACCTGTGTAAAGGAAGATTTGTTCAGTATATGAGCATCTTTTGAAAGAAGAGTAGTGACATCTTCAAATGTGCTGCTGTCGGGGATGCAAAGAAACGCTTTCTCCTTACTATAAGGAAAAACGTTAGGAACAAAAAAAATCGCGATGAAGTATAGAAAAATTACTGATACTGCTAAACCAATCCATTTAATTGGTTTCTTTAAGCCTTTTGTTTTTTTTGCTTTTGTTGTCATAAGAGTAAGGTGTGGTTGTAAGTTCTAATGAACTGCAAAAATACGGATTTGTTTTGAAATAACTTAAAATAATACGAGATGCAATTTATTTAATATCTTTTTTTAAGTCTAAAGTGCGGAAAATCAATCAACAGTTAATTATGGTGATGGTAATTTAGCTTGGAAATTCAAGAAACAGTTTTGATAATCAAAAATTCCTTCTTATATTTGCACCCGCTAAAGCAAAAGTCAGGAAGTTTGGGTGAGTGGCTGAAACCACCAGTTTGCTAAACTGACGTACGGGCAACCGTACCACGAGTTCGAATCTCGTAGCTTCCGCTAAGACGTCGAAATCCAATGGGTTTCGACGTTTTTTCATACTAGCTTTCACCTTTCACTTGTTTTTAGATCCTGAAAATAAAGGATTTTTTTATCCCAGAAATACCAATCAAATACTATACTTCCTTTTATGTGTCCTTTAGGTGGTTGGGAGTCAGTATAAAATTCGTATCTTTGCAGTCAAATAATATATTTTCAATGAGATTTGACGAACTTCCCCTTTGTGATGCCGTATTGGACGGATTGCAAGCCATGAATTTTAAAGAAGCCACTCCGGTTCAGGAACAAACCATACCAGTAATACTTCAAAAACGTGATGTAATTGCCTGTGCCCAAACCGGAACCGGTAAAACTGCAGCTTTTATCCTTCCCCTTTTGCATAACCTACAGGCTGAAAAGCACGATGAAAACTTTGTAAATGCCATTATCATGGCACCAACCCGTGAACTGGCACAACAAATCGACCAGCAAATGGAAGGTTTTTCATACTTTACGTCATTCTCTTCGGTTGCAGTTTACGGTGGTAATGATTCAGCAGCCTGGGATGTTCAACGACGTGGATTGCAAAAAGGTGCCGATGTAGTCATTGCTACTCCCGGGAGACTGCTCTCTCATATTAACCTCTACGACATAGATTTTTCACACGTAAAATACTTTATTCTCGACGAAGCTGACCGTATGCTGGATATGGGTTTCTTCGACGATATTATGCAAGTGGTAAACCGTTTGCCGAAAGACAGGCAGACAATTATGTTTTCGGCAACTATGCCGCCTAAAATCCGTTTACTGGCCAAGTCAATTATGCATGATCCTTTTGAAGTGAAAATTGCTGTATCCCGGCCGCCAGACAGCATTATGCAGACTGCTTATATTTGTAATGAAGGTCAAAAGCTGGGTCTGATCAGACATTTGTTTGTTGAACAGACAGCTAATAAAGTTATTATTTTTTCGGGCTCAAAACTGAAGGTAAAAGAACTGTTCAAGACGTTCCGTCAAATGGGTCTATCGGTTGGAGAAATGCATTCTGATCTCGATCAGGTACAACGGGATCATATCATGCATGAATTCCGTAACAATCGTGTCAATATTTTGGTAGCTACCGATATTGTATCCCGTGGAATTGATATTGATGATATTTCATTAATCATCAATTATGATGTGCCTCACGATGCAGAAGATTATGTTCACCGTATCGGTCGTACAGCGCGTGCCAGTGCTAAAGGAATGTCTATTACTTTTGTTTCGGTTGAAGAACAATATAAATTCAAACAAATAGAAGAATTCCTCGAAAAAGACATCTATAAAATACCAATGCCTGAGGAGCTCGGAGAATCTCCTGAATATAATCCTGAAAAAAATAAACATTTCAAGAAGACTTTTGCTAAGGGAAAAGGTTCTTTTCAACGGAACAAAGTTAAAAGATAATTCCATATAAAAATACTTTCGGGTATTTCCTTTGAGCCGTGATAAATCACGGCTCTTTTCTTTTCGAAAACGGTAGCAACGGATTCATTCGACAGAATCCTGACACAGACAATAATCCTATTCACAGTCTGATAGCATTCTTGGATTACTCCGTTCCAGCAGCCAGCCTCTTCGTCCGTTGTAAGCTTTGAAATCAATGGCCATTAGTCCAGATAAGTGTGCTACGTCGTTCTAAGAAGAGTATTGCTCCTACTGGATTTAGAAAACTTTGAGTAACTTTGCACAACTATATATCGCAAAAAAAAACAATGACCCATTTTTCATATCCTTTGCTAGATGAACTGCAAATCAGGGATCAAATCAACAGGTTTTCAGTATCACATATTCCTTTTCTATTCATAATCGATTATAAAGCAAAGCATGGCTACGTGATTAGGCAAGAGGAATTGAGTTCCGATTCTATTCAATTTCAGTTTGAAAAATACCACTCAACAGTTGAAGCCGGGAGCCTGAAATCAAAAGATTTGCGCTGGGATATCCAAGCGTTGAACTTGCAACAATATCAACATAAATTCGAGTCTGTACAGCATCAGATTCAACTTGGGAATTCATTTTTGGTAAACCTGACACAACCTACAAAAGTGAAATGTAATTTTACATTGCTCGAATTGTATGCCCAAAGTAAGGCCAAGTATAAAATGTGGTTGAAAGATGTCTTGCTGGTACTCTCGCCTGAAACATTCGTACGCATTGAAGGACGAACTATTTCTTCGTATCCTATGAAAGGAACTATCGATGCCTCTCTTCCAAATGCAGAGCAAATCATATTGAATGACCCTAAAGAAATGGCTGAACATGCCACCATTGTCGATTTGATACGCAATGACCTCAGCTTGGTAGCAGTGCAGGTGGAGGTGAAGCGTTACAGGTATATCGAAAAGATTAAAACAAACAAACAGGATTTGTTCCAGGTAAGTTCTGAAATATCGGGAAAATTGCCTGCGGATTATTATAATCGGCTTGGTGATATCCTTTTTGCATTGCTCCCTGCCGGTTCTATTTGTGGAGCTCCTAAAGCAAAAACCCTGGAAATTATTCAGGAGGTTGAAGGGTATGACCGTGGATTCTATACCGGAATTTGCGGATATTTCGATGGCGAAAATCTTGATTCAGGAGTAATGATACGGTTTTTGGAACAGGATGGTGATCAACTCATTTTTAAAAGTGGTGGCGGGATAACCTCCCAAAGTGAATTGATAAGTGAATATGAAGAACTAATTCAAAAAGTATATGTGCCGTTTTGTTGAATCTATAAAGTTGGATAACGGAGAATTTAAACGTCTGGAACTTCATCAGGAGCGTGTCCGGCTGGCGATACAGGATTACTATCCATCCGAAAAAGTCTTTCATCTGATCGAGTCTTTAACTGAAACTACCTACCCACCGGTGGGTCTTTATAAATGCCGGGTGGTCTATGACTCCTTGATTCGGGAGATAGAATATATACCCTATATCCGGCGTGAAATACGTTCGCTAAAATTGCTGGAAACCCAACTGGAGAGCACCCAATATAAACCGGAAAACAGAAGTGACTATAATGCTGCTTTTGCCCTTCGAGGGGATTGTGATGAAATTATCCTGGTAAAGAACGGATTATTAACCGATACTTCATTCTCAAATATTGCCCTATTTGATGGACAATGCTGGTTTACCCCACGGATTCCATTAATCTACGGTGTAAACAGGGCCTGGCTTATAAAGCACAAAGTTTTAATGGAGAAAGACATACTTGTGTCTGAATTGGTGAACTTTAAACTCGTTTCATTGTTTAATGCTATGAATGAGTTTGGTGATATTGAATTGGATGTTTCTGCAATCAGGTTATAAATATATGAATATTGCGAATTTAATGTTCATTTTATTCTGATTTGTAAGAAAAATAATCAAATTATTTTCACTTTGCATTTGCGGGTTAAAAAAAATGCAGTATCTTTGCAACGTTTTTAAGAATAGATGATGAACAAAAGTTATTTACATATCCTCTTACTCGGTATTATTATTCTCTTGCAACACAAGTAGAAGTGAGTTTGGTATGTAGTAAAATACAATATAATAGAAAGCCTTTCTCACTAGTGTGAGAAAGGCTCTTTTTTTTAATATGAAATTTTCAAAACAGACAATAATATGGATAGATTATTTATTTTTGACACTACATTACGCGATGGCGAGCAGGTTCCGGGATGCCAGTTGAACACCATAGAAAAAATACAGGTGGCACGTGCGTTGGAAACACTGGGTGTCGATGTAATTGAAGCCGGTTTCCCGATCTCAAGTCCGGGTGATTTTAAATCAGTAGTTGAGATCTCAAAAGCTGTAACCTGGCCAACGATATGTGCATTAACACGTGGAGTTCAAAAAGATATTGATGTAGCAGCCGAAGCTCTCCAATATGCAAAAAACAAACGTATTCATACCGGAATTGGAACTTCTGATTTTCATATAAAACATAAATTTAATTCCAACCAGGAAGATATACTGGAGCGTGCTATTGCGGCTGTGAAATATGCCAAGAAGTATGTAGAGGATGTTGAATTCTACTGCGAAGATGCCGGCCGTACCGATAATGTGTACTTGGCAAGAGTAGTGGAAGCCGTGATTAAAGCAGGTGCCACTGTGGTGAATATCCCCGATACAACAGGCTATTGCTTGCCCTGGCAGTTTGGTGATAAAATCAAGTTCCTGATGGAAAATGTAAAAGGAGTACATAATGCAATCATCTCCACTCATTGTCATAATGATTTAGGAATGGCGACTGCCAATACGATTTCTGGTGTGATGAATGGTGCACGCCAGGTGGAGGTAACCATGAATGGTATTGGTGAACGCGCCGGAAATACTGCATTGGAAGAAATAGCTATGATCCTGAAGTGTCACAAGGGATTGAATATTGAGACGCAAATCAATACCCAGAAAATATCTTCTACCAGCCGGTTAGTTTCCAGCCTGATGAATATGCCTATACAACCCAATAAAGCGGTAGTGGGTAGAAATGCGTTTGCACATTCCTCGGGTATTCACCAGGATGGTGTATTAAAGAATCGCGAAAGCTATGAAATCATGGACCCGAAAGATATTGGGATTGATGAAAATTCCATTGTATTAACTGCCCGAAGTGGGCGTGCAGCATTAAAACATCGCTTACATTTATTAGGAATGGAAGTGGAAAGTGCTAAATTAGATACTATTTATGAAGAGTTCCTTAAGTTAGCTGACAGGAAAAAGGACATCAATGATGACGATGTTCTATTGCTTGCTGGTATGGAACGTACCGAACAACAACGGATTAAAATAGATTATTTACAAGTAACTTCCGGTGTTGGCCTAAAAGCAGTTGCCAGTATCGGGTTGATAATTGCCAATGAGAAATTTGAAGCTGCTGCATCGGGTAATGGCCCTGTGGATGCAGCTATTAAAGCCCTGAAACAAATTATCAAACGTGATATGAATTTACAGGAATTTACCATTCAGGCTATCAATAAAGGAAGTGATGATGTCGGTAAAGTGCATATGCAGGTTGAACATCAGGGTGCCATTTATTATGGATTTGGTGCAAATACCGACATTGTAGCTGCTTCGGTAGAGGCTTATATTAATGCAATTAATAAATTTGTGAAATGAAGAATTTGTTACTCTTCATGAGTCAACAAAAACGGAATTACTAAAGTGAAAAATAAAAAAAACAAAAATATACTTTCATGATTCTTCGTAATAGGGAGTGGAAAGTGCTAAATTATTATTATTTATGAAAACATTATTTGATAAAATTTGGGATGCACATGTAGTATCTACGGTTGATGAAGGACCTACCCAGCTATATATCGACAGGATGTATTGCCACGAAGTGACAAGTCCCCAGGCTTTTGATGGAATGCGAAATCGTGGGTTGAAAGTGTTTCGTCCGGAACAAATTACCTGTATGCCGGACCATAATATCCCGACTCTGAATCAGGAAAGTCCGATTGCTGATCCTGTTTCAAAAATACAGGTTGATACGCTGACAAAAAATGCCCTTGAATTTGGGTTGACCCATTATCAGATGGGTAATGAGAAAAACGGAATTATTCATGTAGTAGGACCTGAAATCGGATTGTCATTACCTGGTATGACCTTGGTCTGCGGCGATTCCCATACCTCAACACACGGTGCTTTAGGAGCTGTCGCGTTTGGTATTGGAACCAGCGAAGTGGAAATGGTCTTGGCAACACAATGTGTTTTCCAGTCACGTCCCAAAACTATGCGTATAAACATTCATGGAAAACTGAATCCGGGCGTTACCTCAAAGGATTTAGCTCTTTATGTGATTGCTAAAGTAACAACGGGGGGTGCTACTGGCTATTTTGTAGAATATGCAGGTGAAGCTATCGAAGGCCTGAGCATGGAACAACGGTTGACAGTCTGTAACTTGTCCATTGAAATGGGTGCCCGTGGTGGGTTGGTTGCACCGGATGAAATTACTATTGCCTACTTAAAAGGAAAAGAGTATTCACCAAAAGGGGTAGAATGGGATCAAGCTGTTGCGAAATGGAAAGCGCTAAAAACAGATGCAGGGGCAGTCTTTGATAAAGAAGTGACTTTCAATGCCGCTGATATTGAACCGATGGTGACTTACGGCACTAACCCGGGAATGGGAATGGGCATTACGGATTCAATACCTACTTTGGAAAGTATTGATGAAGCCAGCCGTATTTCATTTGTAAAATCATTGGATTACATGGGTTACAAACCTGGTGAAAAAATCATGGGTAAAGCCATTGATTACGTTTTTCTGGGAAGTTGTACAAATGGTAGGATTGAAGATTTTAGAATTTTTGCCGATTACGTGAAAGGAAAAAAGAAAGCCGATAATATCGTTGTTTGGCTTGTTCCGGGTTCATGGGCAGTAGATAAACAAATTAAAGCTGAAGGAATTGACAAAGTACTTATTGAAGCAGGATTTCAACTCCGTCAACCTGGCTGTTCGGCATGTCTGGCTATGAACGATGATAAGGTTCCTGCTGGTAAATATGCTGTGTCTACTTCAAATCGTAATTTTGAAGGCCGTCAGGGACCCGGTGCCCGCACTATACTGGCTGGCCCTCTCGTTGCTGCAGCCGCGGCAGTTACAGGAAGAATAACAGATCCACGAGTTTAAATTTTAGTCAATAAAAAAAATGGAAAAATTTATAACACTTACTTCAACTATAGTTCCACTTCCGATAGAGAATGTGGACACTGACCAAATCATTCCTGCACGTTTTCTGAAAGCTACCTCGAAAGAAGGTTTCGGCGATAACTTGTTTCGTGACTGGCGATATGATAAAAATAATACCCCCATTGCATCTTTTGTCTTGAATACTCCAACTTATAAGGGCGAAATCCTTGTTGCAGGTAAAAATTTTGGTTCAGGTTCCAGTCGTGAACATGCAGCCTGGGCTATTGCCGGATATGGATTCAGGGTCGTTGTATCGAGCTTTTTTGCCGATATATTTAAAAATAATGCCATGAATAATTTTGTATTGCCGGTGGTTGTTTCAGAACCATTTTTAGCTGAAATATTCGAATCGGTAAATTCGGATGCGAACATTACCCTGACTGTGAATCTGGCTGAACAAACCATCACCAATAATTCAACCGGTAAATTTGAATCATTTGTTATCAATCCTTACAAAAAGGATTGTTTTATAAATGGCCTTGATGATATTGATTATTTGTTGAGCAAAAAAGATCAAATTGAGCAATACGAAAAAGCAAGATAGTCCTTTCATAGGCCAAAACTAGACTTATTGGTGTATTTAAAAGATAACTAATCAAACAATATAATTTGTTAATAATTAATATATTTTAATACTTTCCCTGGGGAGTTTAAAGGGGCATATATGTTAGAAATAATGGATACTACTCTCCGCGATGGTGAACAAACATCGGGAGTTTCATTTGCTGCTCAGGAAAAATTGAGCATAGCCCGGCTGTTATTGGAAGAATTACATGTTGATCGAATTGAGATTGCTTCAGCCCGTGTTTCTGATGGCGAATTTGCATCTGTTAAAAGAGTCTCGAAATGGGCTCGTGCGAATGGACATATTGATCAGATTGAAGTGCTTGGTTTCGTGGATGGGCGACTGTCGCTTGATTGGATTCAGAATGCAGGTTGTAGGGTCATTAATTTGCTCTGCAAAGGCTCGCTAAAACATTGTGTCCACCAATTGAAGAAAACCAAGGAGGAACATATCGTCGATATCAGGCAAGTGCTGGCAAGTGCAGAAGAAATGGATATCACTGTTAATATATACCTTGAAGACTGGTCGAATGGAATGCGTGAGTCGGAAGATTATGTGTATTTTATGGTGGATTCGTTAAAAGACGAGGCTGTGGTGAAAAGGTTTATGCTCCCCGACACCCTTGGCATTTTGAATCCGGATGAAACCCGTAACTTTTGTACCCGGATGATTACACGGTATCCGGATATTCATTTCGATTTTCATGCTCACAATGATTATGATCTGGCTGTCGCGAATGTGTTTGAAGCAGTTAAAGCAGGAATAAAAGGAATTCACGTAACAGTTAATGGACTTGGCGAACGTGCTGGAAATGCTCCACTTTCGAGTGTGGTCGCTGTCTTACACGATCAGTTGAATCTGAAAACAGATCTGCAGGAAGATAAAATCAATTCGGTCAGTAAGGTCGTTGAAACTTATTCCGGAATCAGAATCCCTCATAACAAGCCGGTTATCGGCGAAAACGTATTTACGCAGGTAGCGGGTATTCATGCCGATGGGGATAACAAAAAAAACCTGTATTATAATGATTTATTGCCGGAGCGTTTTGGCCGTGAACGTCAATATGCTCTTGGAAAAACTTCCGGGAAAGCAAATATATTGAAGAACCTGCAACAATTGGGGATAGAACTTGATGATGACATGATGAAGCGTGTCACTGAACGTGTTATAGAACTCGGTGACAAGAAGGAAATGGTGTCGCTGGATGAACTTCCGTATATTATCTCCGATGTGTTGAAAAACGAGCAGGAAGAACAAGTGATTAAGATTCTAAATTACTCCTTATCACTGACCCATGGATTAAAGCCTATGGCTACTGTGAAGATGGAAGTGAATGGAGGAGTTTATGAGCAATCTGCTTCCGGACACGGGCAGTATAATGCCGTTTCAAAGGCTATGTGGAAAATATATAAAAGTCTCAACAAACCAACGCCTGAGCTGCTGGATTATGTGGTGGTTATTCCACCCGGAGGACAAACCAATGCTTTTGTACAAACAATAATAACCTGGAGGTTTAAAGAAAAGGTGTTTAAAACAAGAGGGCTGGATGGTGATCAAACAGTGGCAGCAATCAAAGCAACAATCAAAATGCTTAATATTATTGATTAGTCAAAAATCCCTATTCAAATGTTTTTTGACTTAGGATGAAGATACAACAAAAGATATACAATACCAACGAAATAATTACAACGATAGCTCTGAAAAACTTTTGATATTTCTGTTTTTTAGTTATTGATTTAAATATGGCTGTTGTTATAATGGAAAAAAAAGCCCCAATTGTAATTAGTAAGTAAATCATAACACCGTCGTTTAAAATTATAACTGCTAAAAGTTTAGGATGCAAAGATAATAATATTTACGACATGAATAAAGGCAAACTGAAATTAATGTATAATAATATATAAAATAAACTTATAAAAATGTCAGAAACCACAGTAAAGGTCGATCAGTTGGAAGTTACAAC
>Ga0302210_10000535_pt1 | contig 17141 bp, 13 predicted proteins | sample II_Fen_E3_2_FD_198793 | JGI IMG/M metagenome (GOLD analysis project Ga0302210, IMG submission 198793) | Peat permafrost microbial communities from Stordalen Mire near Abisko, Sweden - II_Fen_E3_2 | ecosystem: Environmental > Terrestrial > Soil > Wetlands > Permafrost | place: Sweden: Abisko... | reverse complement strand
CTTTTTCCCAAATGGCTATTTTTGAAAGACGACGAATGAATCTTTCATCCGCTTTGAAATGGGCATGCAAGAAAGTCAATGTCAATTCCAACGCTAAGTTATATCCGGTAATTTGACCTCCCAGACACATCATATTCATGTCATCATCTTCTACTCCTTGATGAGCTGAAAATGAATCAGTAATTAATGATGCGCGCACACCGGCCACTTTATTGGCAGCAATGCAAGCACCTACACCGCTTCCACAGATAGCCAAGCCTCGGGCTACATCACCTTTCGCCACGGCCTCGGCTAATGGAATTATAAAATCAGGATAGCCATCATCCAAAACCAATTCATTAGCACCATAGTCCTCTACTTCATAACCTAAATTTCTAAGAGCTGAAGCAAGTTGCACCTTCAATTTAAAACCGCCATGGTCGGCAGCCACACCAATGCGTATCATTTCAGATTTTCGTTGAACACCTCCATTTTCTATATTTTGGTCTGATTCCATTTCCAATTGAGTATTTCCGGCATATCCTCACCGTGTTTATCAATATATATTTTATGTTCAATGAGCTTATCCTTCATCATCTGCTTCAGATAATCCCCCTTATTGCCCAACTCTGGTAGCCGGTTAATTACATCCTGTACCAGATGAAACCGGTCCAAATCATTTTGCACCCTCATATCAAAGGGCGTTGTAATCGTACCCTCTTCCTTGTAACCACGAACGTGCAGGTTACGATTCGTTCTGCGATACGTTAGCCGGTGTACTAGACAGGGATATCCATGAAAGCCAAAGATGATATGCTTATCTTTTGTAAAAAGCGAATCGTAATCCATTTCGCTGAGACCGTGTGGATGTTCGCTTGCCGATTGCAGCTTCATCAAATCGACGACATTGATAACCCTGATTTTTAAATCAGGCAAATGTTGTCGCAAAATAGAAACTGCTGCTAGTATTTCCAGTGTTGGTGTATCACCACAACAAGCCATTACCACGTCAGGCTCAGTGCCTTGGTCGTTGCTAGCCCATTGCCAAATGCCAATTCCTTTCGTGCAATGCACTACTGCCGCCTCCATAGTTAACCATTGGGGAAGCGGATGTTTTCCGGCAATCACGACATTGACATAGTCCCGACTGCGAAGGCAATGATCAAATACCGACAACAAACAATTGGCATCGGGCGGAAGGTAAGCACGCACAATATCAGCTTTCTTGTTAATAATATGATCGAGGAAACCAGGATCCTGATGCGTAAAGCCATTATGATCCTGCTGCCACACATGGGAAGCGAGCAGATAATTCAGGGATGATATTCTCCGTCGCCACGGTAATTCTTTGGTAACTTTCAACCACTTCGCATGCTGACTAAACATGGAATCGATAATGCGAATAAAAGCCTCATAACTATTGAAAAGTCCATGTCTACCTGTGAGCAGATAACCCTCCAACCAACCTTCGCATTGGTGTTCACTAAGCATTGAATCCAACACTTGCCCTGCAGGTGCGATGAATTCATCAATTTTTTCTTCTATTCGGTCGTCCCACTGGCGATTAGTAACTTCAAACACTGCACCAAGAAGATTCGACTGTGTCTCGTCAGGACCGAAGATTCGGAAATTGTGATGATCCTGATTTAGTTTCGCCACATCGCGCAGAAATTTTCCAAGCACAAGCGTATCTTGACCGTCAATAGCACCTGGAGAAGGCACTTTTAACGCATGTTTATGGAAATCGGGCATTATCAGGTCATGTAGCAAAATGCCGCCATTAGTGTGAGGGTTTGCACCCATCCGCCGATCGCCTGTTGGTGCCAATTCAGCTAATTCAGGAATAAGGCATCCTTCCTTATCAAACAGTTCTTCCGGCTTATAACTCTTCATCCAACTTTCAAGTAGTTGGAGATGATCAGGATGCTTAGGGTCGACTAGAAGTGGCACTTGGTGTGACCGAGATGTTCCTTCTATTTGCAGCCCATCAACAATTTTCGGTCCGGTCCAACCCTTGGGAGATCTCAAAATGATCATTGGCCAGCGGGGTCGGCTATTGTCTTTATTGCTTCGCGCGTTTCTTTGAATTTTACGGATATCCTCGATGACCTTTTCCATGGTATCGGCCATGAGTTGATGCATCGTTTCCGGGTCATCTCCTTCTACGAAGTAGGGAGTCCATCCGTTACCCCTTATAAATTGTTTCAATTCGTCGTGATCTATGCGTGCCAATATGGTTGGATTGTTAATCTTATAACCATTTAGGTGTAGTATAGGTAACACGGCTCCATCGTTTATGGGGTTGAGAAACTTGTTCGACTGCCATGAAGTGGCCAAGGGACCTGTTTCTGCTTCACCATCACCAATAACGCAGGCAACAATCAGATCAGGATTATCGAATGCAGCTCCAAAGGCATGACTGAGCGAATATCCCAACTCACCACCTTCATGAATTGATCCCGGAGTTGTGGGTGCTACATGGCTAGAAATTCCGCCCGGAAATGAGAATTGTGTGAATAGCTTTTTAAGCCCGGCTTCGTCTCGAGTTATATTGGGATAAATATCACTATAGGAGCCTTCGAGATAAGTATTGCTCACCAATGCAGGGCCTCCGTGACCGGGACCGGCAATATAGAACATGTCTAAGTCATACTTTTTGATAACCCTGTTCAAATGCACATAAATGAAGTTCTGCCCGGGCGTTGTGCCCCAATGCCCAACTACCAGTGGTTTCACATGCTTCATTTTCAAAGGTTCCTTTAATAGTGGGTTGTCAAATAGATAAATTTGTCCCACTGATAGATAGTTGGCTGCACGCCAATAGGCATTCATCTTTTGCAGAAGATCATGCGATAAAGGTTTATTCTTAGTTTCCATCATTAAATTATTTAGTTTTTATTTTTGTTCTATCATTATTTTGCCATTTGACAGACTGTTTTCGCCAATACCCTCTGCAAAAACCATAATATCGAATCCGCCCAATGCTGCGACAAAAGCTCCTACCCAACTTTATGGCCTGATAGCAAAATAAAGCCACTACTAATAATTGTGTTCCGTTTTATTATTTTACCCAATCGACAGTCCAAAGGAAGCTAATTCTGCAGAAGTGGATAACTTATTTATGTGTTTGATACTCCTGATTCCAAAGTCTCTGGCGATATCGACAAACATTTGTGTATCTTCAATATACAATGCATTTTCGGGCAATACTTGAGCGATGTCCAACGCCAGCCGAAAAATATCCGCATCGGGTTTCCGAATATGAACAAAACAGGAAGAAATGAAAAAATCGACAAACTTATTCAACTGAAATTTATTTATCCGATATTCATTTAACTCCCGTGCCTCATTGTTGATTACAGCTATTTTCAAATGATACTTTTCTTTTAGCTGCCGCATTAATTCAATCATCTCTTTGTTGGGTGCGGTTTGAGCAAACATAAATTCACGAAAAACTTCAGGAGTAAAAGAACGTTCTTTGTAGAATATTGTCCTATTAAGGTATTCACTCAAGGTAATTTTCCCCTCTTCAAAAGTAGCCATAACCAATCTGTGCCGATTTTGCATTTCGTCATAATTCAAATTAAATGCTTTAGCAGCAGCTATGCGCGACTTATGTCCCCAACCATTAGTGAGCAAAACATCACCAATATCTAAAAATAAAGTTGTAATTAGATTTGAATTTTCCATTTTAATATAGTATTTGCAACTTAATCAGACTGACGATTTCATAACCAAAGCTTTAATTAATTGATCATATGATGCGATGAATTTCTGGACACCTTCATTTTCCAGTTTATTAGTGATTTCATTCAAATCAATACCAACTTCAGACAATTTGGATAAAACCCAAGAAGCTTGTTCTACATTCTCTTTCAATAAAGACACTGGTTCACCATGGTCGCGATAAGCTTCGAGTGTTTTAAGCGGAATAGTATTGACTGTATTGGGTCCGATGAGTGCTTCCACATATTTAACATCACTATAATTGGGATCTTTAGAACTTGTACTTGCCCAAAGAAGCCTTTGAGGTAAGGCCCCAAGCTTAGCGAATTCTTCACTTTCAAATATTTCCTGATAAATTTTATACGCCACTTTTGCGCTCGATATAGCAACTTGCCCGCGTATCTTTGTTGCAAAATGTGCTTGTTCACCCCCTAGAGCAATAAAATCCGCTTCTTTAGGATCAATTACAGCATCAATGCGACTTAAAAAGAAACTGGCTACTGACATAATATTTTTCACCGGTTTACCTTTATCTTTTCGATCTGTAATACCTGCTATATATGCTTCTGCTACTTGTCTGTATCGCGATAATGCAAATAGCAAAGTAACATTAACATTAATTCCTTCGCTAATAAGTTGCCGGATAGCTGGCATTCCTTCATCAGTTGCCGGAACTTTAATGAGAACATTGGGCCTGTTTAGTGACGTCCATAACCGACGGGCTTCCTTAATGGTACCGTCGGTGTCATGTGCCAAATGCGGGTTGACCTCCAGACTTACAAATCCATCTTTCCCATCGGTTTTTTCATATATTGTTTTGAATTCGTCGGCTGCATTTTGTACATCGCGCAGACATATCGTTTCATAAATCAGTTGAATGTTCTTCTCTTTGAGGGTTATTTCGCTAATGTCTTTATCGTAAATATGACTTTCAGCAATCGCTTTTTCAAAGATGGATGGGTTTGAGGTCATTCCGCGTAATCCATCTTCCTTAATCATCAATTTCAATTTGCCACTCGTAATCAAGTCGCATCGAATATAGTCGAGCCAAATTGACTGACCCAAAGCTTCTAATTTTTTTAATGGATTCTCTTTCATGATATTTTGATTTTATGTTTTTTTAATTGGGACAATGTAAAGTGGTATATTCGTTTTCTTTAAAACATCTTCCGCATCACTTCCTATGATGATATTTTCCAACCATTTCCGGCTGTGCGATCCCATGACAATAATATCTACCTTCATTTCTTTTGCTGTATTTAATATTGTTTCAGCAATTTCGCCTTCATTTAATATAGTTTCAATCGATTCATCACCGAGATGTTTTTTCGTTTTATTCAAAAACTCCTGAGCTATTTCTTTTAAATCATCCGTTATATCAAATTTTAATTCAGGCATATGCGTATATGATGAATAATCTATTGATTGCTCAGAATAATATATTGGTTGTTCAAAAATCACATGCAATAATATTATTTTTGCTTTCATCGCTTTTGCCATTGCAAAACCCTCTTCTGCCACTTTCTTCGATGTTTCATCGTAATCTAGGGCTATCAATACTTTTTTAATTTTAATCGTTTTCATACTCATTTATTTCTAATTTATTTTGGTTTAAACATTAGAGTTTATAGCGATTAAATTACTATAGCATTGTTATTCAATGTTATTCTTAAATCAGATTGTAAGTGGGATATATTTAATATTTATTTGGCTCCCTTTACACCATTCTTAAAATTTATTCGAAATAAACTCAGAGTCATTATCACAACAAATACTTTCAGACTTGCCTTTGAGACAAATAACCTTTTAAAGTATCTTTATATTACACGCTCTGCAGGTATAGACATTGAGCAGATACTTGATACACTCTTTTTTCTCCTGAGAATAGAAGTATGAACGATGAATCGTCATCAGTCTGCACACTCGAATGATGCTGAATATTCTGTAACGATCTCCACTGTAATCTCCTTTTAAATCTCGGGCTCTAGAGTTCTTTTTTCGATGACATCCTTTAATATCTCATTATCCAAAGTCAATCGGCACACATCTGTTAAGTCACGATTTGCAATTATAGAGCGTACCTTTTGAGACACCGTATTCTCGAGAAGCTTACGATATGCAAAGATAAAATAAATATTTAAAAAGCAATATACCATATCTGCTTTTTATATAACTTTGCGATTAATTAAACCATACATACATATAGCGATTAGAATCTTCGTTTCCCCAATTTACTATCTTAAAATTGAATACATGAAAGCGACCCTCTTTTTTTTTGCCATGGCACTGTTAAGTATGTGCTCATCTACTAAGACAATAGTTCTAAATAGATACTCAAAAGAAATTGTTTTTTTTGACCACTCAGACGAATACTATGAAAATGGTTCTTTAAAGAAATGCAAATTAAGCAATGCCGCTGCACTTAATGGCTATGAATGTATTTCTTGGCTCCATCTCTTTAAAGAAGGAACTATTAAACAATTTGAAACGGCAAAAGATATAAAACAATCTACATTTGTAATCTAATTGATACAGATATGTAATCCATCGTTTATGCACCTTCCATACGTTCGCAACGTTAATAAACTTTATAAAAAACCTTTTCTAGCAAAAAGAACTTGCATGATTAATCTTAAAAGAACTACCTTTGCAGGATATTTTAGGATAACGAGTCAAAAAGTTGACACTCTTTGTAGCCGTTGCAGCCCCATCTAACACTATTTAGGCTAACTATAAGCTTAAAAATTCTTTTTAAATGCTCCTGTGATCTTTAATGGCTACAGGGGGTTTATGTATTCCTCAAATAGGTAAAAAAGAAAACAGAAAATGGAACAGAGAAAAGGAATTCTAAAAAGAAGCATCGCACTAGTAATTGGGTTATTCATTATGTCTATAGGAGTCGGTTTGTCAGTAAAAGCAAACTTAGGTACCACCTCTATCTCCTGCACACCGTATGTATATAGTTTAGGATTTCCATCCATGACAATGGGAACATTGACCACGATAATGAACGTCGCACTTATTTTGTTCCAAATTATACTCCTCCGAAAGAATTACCAACTAATTCAACTTTTCCAATTTCCAGTCGCCCTTATCTTTGGAGTATTTACCGATGTGGCCTTAAAATGGGTCTCTGCCGACGTACTGGTTGTAGGCTATCCACTGCAATGGATTTATTGTATACTGGGCTGTGCACTAGTAGCAATAGGCGTATTTTTACAGGTAAAAGCAAAGTTAATTTATTTGGCCGGAGATGGATTAGCCATGGCCATTTCAAAAACATTCCATACAGAATTCGGAAAAACAAAAGTCTGTTTCGACTCTTCGCTGGTAACCATCGGCATCATTAGTTCCTTCATCATGCTTCACGACTTACAAGGCATCCGTGAAGGCACGGTAGTAGCTGCTGTTCTGGTAGGCACTTTTGTAAGACTATTCAATAAAAAGTTTGCTTTTGTAGAAGTATTTCTAAACGGGGAAAAGATAGAAAAGGCAACTATAGAAACCAATGCTACAGAAGAATCGAATGGCAACTTGATAATTACCATTGCCCGTGAGTTTGGTAGTGGCGGGCATCAAATTGGAGAAATCATCGCAAAAGAGCTTGGTATCTCTTTCTACGACAAAGAACTTATTAACCTATCGGCAAAAGAAAGCGGTTTAACACCTAAGTACGTAAAGGATCACGAACAAAAATTGACAAACAGCCTTCTGCACGAGCTGTACGGACAAAACTATGCGTCTATTGATGAAGAGATTCCTCCATTGGATGCATTATTCCTAGCCCAAAGCAAGGTAATTGCAGACCTCAGCAAAAAAGGCCCGTGTGTGATTGTAGGACGTTGTGCAGACTTTGTGCTAAAGAACCGTCCAAACTGTTTTACAGTATTCATTCATGCCAATAAAGATTATAGAATTCTGCATGCTATAAACGATTATGGCATTACCCCCGACATGGCAGAGAAAGAGCTGGATCGGAAAGATCGTGAAAGAACAAATCACTGCAAATACTACACCGAGAAGGTTTGGGGTGCAGCAAACAACTATAATCTAACCATCGACAGCTCCTTATTAGGTTTGGAAGAATCAGCACAAATTATTATCGAAGCAGCACAGAAGAAGAGAAAAGAATAAAAATGGATTAATATTAATCAAAAGCACTGTCTATCTGTAATTTATTTTTTGGTACTGTACAATAATACAGCAATAAAAAGATCTGTATTTATTATGAAATTGCAAGCAATAAAATGCGTGCAACCGAACCCCTAATACATAATATTAGTTAAAAGATAACCTATTTTGAAACAATGTATATGTATAATGCATTACATTCGCAGTGTATTAGACTTCTAGTACACCTTTAAACCTTTGAACTAATATTTTATAGAATGAAAACACACCTCTACTTTCTAATTCTTTTATTATCGGTTAGCACCGGATTAAAAGCACAAACTTATCAGCGCATTGTATGCGATAGCCTTACACACGCTCCTTTGGAAAGTACAGTTATTTCGCTTTGCACCTCGAATGATGAAATATTACGTTCCGGAGCAACGGCTCTCAGTGGTCGTTTTAAACTGGAACATGTAAAAGGGACAGCTATCTTAAAAATAGCTATGCTGGGATACAAAACTTTCAAGAAAGATATCGCGGCCTTTTCCTCGATACCCGATACAATCTTTTTGTCGCCTTTCACCTTGAAGGAAGTTGAAGTCAGAGCAAATCGCGAAATGCATGAGGTCGACAAAGACAGCTATTTTGTTACCGACAGTATGCGCAAAGGAACAACTTTTGCAGCAGATATGTTGGGACTGATAAAAGGGATCACTTACAATTGGTACGATGGTTCGTTAAGTGTATACGGACAGAAAAATATTTTGTTATTGGTAAATGGAGTGGAAAAATCAGATAGCTATATAAAGAATATAAATCCGAAACGGATTACGAAAGTAGAAGTGATACATAATCCTAGCGGCCGCTATATTTCTGACAACTATGCAGCCATCATCAATTTGGTGTTGTATGAAGATTACGTAGGTTGGGACTTGAATTTAGGTGATAAGAGCCTTGTGAAGCTTAACCAATTAGATAATTCCAATTGGCTTTTTATTGAGAACCCCAATACAGACTTCACCTACACAAAGAACAAAATTACTGTAAATGCCAATTATTCTTATGAACGTAAGAAGTTCAGTTCTTTTGATCGTTCTTGGGAAAGTTATCCTGGTATCATAGAGAAAGCAACCATTGCAATCGATGATAGCGAACCGAATTTACAGATTATCAGATACGCCCACTATTTCTCAGGAGGCATAGACTATCAGCTTTCAAAACAGCATTCCTTATCTTTTCAAGGAAAATATTCTTATAATGGTGAAAACCTTAACTACACCTCCTTGCTCTGGAGTAAGAAAGCCGGACTCGAGGAAGAAGATGTCATGCAATGGGTGCACCGTAAAGGTTCATCGAACGACTGGGTAGGAACTCTTTTCTATCGCGGGAAAATAGGTGATCATTTGGAGGTATACAGTGATTTTAATTACAACTATTACGGAAGTAATTCCAATCGGGATTTTGTGCAAGAAGATTGGTTCTCTGGGAATTACAAAAGCTACAATCGTAAAGATTATATCCGCTTCAATACAGATGCTACTTATACATTTAACAATGACGCAACTCTGAAGCTTGGCTATTCTACTACTTGGAAAGAATATACTTCCAAAAATCTGATCACAGGAGTGCGTGAATCTAAATCGGACAACTATCGCGATCGTATCTTTTCCTACTTTTCCTATAAGTTAAACCAAACATGGAGCACTTCTATTGGAGGTGGCATGGAATGGATACGTTATAAGAATTCAAACACCGATGCCAATCATTTGGCATTAATGCCTGATATTAAAGTAATGTATAAACCAAACAAGTCGGTGGACGCTGTACTACAATATAACACCTCTATTGAATATCCAACTTTAGATCAAACAACTTCTTATCGATATAAGTCGGACTCTTTGATGTATTCCATGGGAAACCCTTATTTGAAACAGACTCTTTATCAAAATGCATCGTTACGTCTTCGGCTATGGAATTGTTTAACGATTATTCCATCTGTGAGTTACGCTGATAATCTAATTACAGGATTTTACAGATGGATGGATGACGGATATGTCTTGAATTCGTTTGTTAATGCAGATCTTCGTAAATATTCTTTGGATATCAATTATCAGACTATGTTTTGGAAACATTTTATTTTTTCTATCAATGCTACTTTTGGACGAGATGAGATACGTTACGGCGATATTAAAAATGCCTATAATGTATGGAAAGGTGAAAGCTCTTTGATGTATATGGATCGGAAAACCGGATGGAGAGTTATGCTAAACTATTTACGGGGCACAAACAAAAACATACAAATACAAGGAACAACAAGAGGTGGTGATGGTTATTGGATGATGGCTTTAATGAAAACATGCTGCAAGGATAGACTTTCACTGATGGCCGCCTATATTCTGCCTTACAGTTGGTTTATAGAAAAGAATCAAAAAGGTGAAACCAATACAGCTTTCTATCAGAGAATTTCACAAACAAATAATTTCGAATTGATAGCAAACAACATCATGCTAAGAATAAATTACCGTTTGGATTATGGAAAACGGACCAAGAAGCATGACAATAAAGCAACGGTCGATCATGAATAATTTGGAAACAATGAAAAGATATCTTTACTATTTAGTCCTTTTGCTATCGGTTAGCACCGAACTAAAAGCACAAGTTTATCAGGGCATCGTGTGCGACAGTATAAATCACCAACCCTTGCAATACGCATTAGTATCTTTATGCGATGCCAACAACAAGTCACTGTGCACAGGTATTACCGATTCGATCGGAGCTTTCAATTTTTCCACAGTAAAAGGAGTTCGCAAGTTGAAAGTCAGCCTGTCAGGCTATGCTAATTATACCAAAGAGCTTACAAGTAACAATGCTTTGAGGGATACCCTATATCTGGCTCCTCTGTCGGAAACGCTCGGAGAAGTAGTGGTGAATGCGAGCAAGATTATGCACGGCATTGACAAGGACACCTATCTCATCACCGACAGTTTACGCAGAAACACATCTATCGCGGCAGAGATGTTAGATAAAATTCACGGCATTCGGTTCGATAAATTTCATAATACACTCAAAGTGAATGGCAGCGAAGACATTCTGCTATTGGTAAACGGTATTAAAAAGTCCGCTGAATATATCAAGAACCTCGACCCTACCCGCATCGAGAAGCTGGAAGTGATACACGATCCTTCGGGACAATACGCTTCGGGGGAATACTCAGCGATTTTGAATTTCATTCTAAAAGAGGATTATAAAGGATGGGATGTGTTGCTCGATCAAGGTTGCACGATCAATACCACAGGAACAAACGGAAAAAATTGGTTTGCAGATGAAACTCCGGAAGCTGATTTTACCTATACTTATAACAAGTGGACCGTAAACGCTCAGTACAGTGCCGACATTAACAAGCAAAATCAGACAAAGACCAATGAGACGACTTACACGGGTATCCAACAACAGATTACGGATCCGATGGATATATATAATACAAATTGGCACAGAAAGAAGTATCTTCAAAACGCATCCGTAGGCGTAGATTACGAGATAACTAAAAACCATATCATATCACTTCAGAACAGTTATTCTTACGCGGATAAACGGGTGAATTCGCAATATTCTATTTGGAATACGAATTTAAGAACCGGAAGTGTGGCACGAACCACACAGACAAATAACAATACGGATTATTCGAACGACTATTCTGCCGGTTTATTTTATCGTGGTAATATAGGAGATAAATGGGAACTGCATGGTGATCTTGAGTATAATTATTATGCGGTCAATTCTTCTAATTTCTATGGCTCAGGGAATAGTTATTCGTCAACCAACAATTATCGAAGTTTTAAAAACTACACTTTTTTTAATGCGGATGCCATTTATTCGTTCACGAAGAAGTTATCTCTTAACTTTGGATATATCAACATTTGGAAAGAATATGTAAGTAAAGATGCGGCGGAAAATGAAGTGGTATCTAAATCCAGACAATATCGGAATCGCGGATATGCTTTTCTTTCGTATATTGTAAACGAAAAATTCAGCATAAAAGCGGGTACAGGAATGGAATGGATTCGCGATTGCAACTTATCGCAAAGCAAAAATTACTTCTCCTTATTGCCTTCTTTTCGGTTGCACTATCTTCCATATAAATGGATGAATCTGAATATGGAGTACTATACATTAATAGATTATCCGACGCTAGATGAAATTTCCTCTAGGAGTTATTTTACCGATTCATTAATGATGGTAAAGGGAAACCCATTATTGAAACATTCCTTGCGTCATCGGTTAGATTTCAAAGCAAGCTTCTGGAATCGATTGACAGTTAGTATGACCGGTGCATCCATAAATAATTTTATTACTTCGTTTTATAGTCAAGAAGAAAATAAAGTACTTAATTCGTATACGAATGCTGACTATAAATTTTATTTTCTTACCATCGATTACGATCAACCACTGTGTAAAAACCTTCGTCTAAAAAGTGAACTTGGAAATTTTGGCTTTTTTATGAAAGGACAAGGATTGAAAAACGACAAAACGACTTGGAGGGTCGAAGAGAGTTTACAATATGAGAACGAATCATGGGGATTTAATGCCGCTCTTAATTATGACAGAGAACTTTATCGAAAGATACAGTTACAAGGGTCGTATGTAGATGGAGGAGATGATCTTTGGTATCTGTCGTTAAACAAGAATTTTTTGAAGAACAGACTGTCTGTAATGGTGATGTATGCGCTTCCCATCACATGGGGAGTACGAGTAAATTACTTGGGACAAGAAACCACTACTGATTTTTATAAAACCAGCTCTATCATGCCTATTTATAAAACAATAAAGAACGTAGTTCTTATAAATCTATCTTATCGCTTTGTTCATGGAAAGAAGACTCGTGCTCAAGAGAATTCTATGAGCAAAGACAAAGAATAAAATGACGAATAATAAACCTTTTCAAATATTTGAAAAATGCGTTTCTCAATTGTGAAAAATGCGTATTCCATATTTAAAAAATGCTTTTCAAATATTTGAAAAGGCATGTATGAACGTAAATATTGTGGTGTACTGAATTTAGTTGACAGTTAGACACTACTAAACCAGAAGGGGTTGACAATTTCAATCATGTATACCTAAAGGAGTTGTCAACTCCGCAAAGTTAATCCTATTTTTATTGACAAACAAAAGTTTTTTGTTCTTTATAGTTTGTTTTGTTCAGCTGATGCTTTGCATCAGCTGAACAAAGTGGGTTTGGATGCTCTCCAGGGAGCATTTGCATTGGTGTTTTCATGGCCAAAGCTTGATGCGGGCGTGCCCAATTGTAGAGATATATCGATTTGGCAACACCTTCCAGGGCTTCATCAAATGTTTTATTCTCATAATCGAAGAGCCATCCGTTCTTAACGGTATTGTTCATCCTCTCGGCCAGCGCATTGTGCAAGGGGTCTCCCGTTTGCGTCATACTGATAGCAATTCCTCTTTCTTTAAGCTGTGATACATAGCCTTTTGATGCATACTGGACTCCTCGGTCGGAAGAATGGTGTATAAGGCCTGAAAGGGTGAATCCCTGGTCTTTATAAAATCCGCACGCCATTATCAACGCTTTCGCGGGCCCTTCGGCCTCAAGAGTTCGGAAGAGGGCATATCCCACGATGATGCGGCTGAAGACATCCGTCAGCAGCGAAAGATAGGCAAATCCCTCGTTCGTGGATATATAAGTGATGTCACCCACCATCATGCGGCAAACATCCGAAGCCACGTACTTAGGCCGTGTGTTAAGCAAATCCGGATAGATCCGATACGGATGATCGGAGTTGGTCGTACGAGGTCGATAACGCCTGCGGCGCAACATCATCCCGTTGGCCCGAAGGACATCAATAAATCGGTCACGTCCTATCGTGAACTTTTCTCCGAAGCGAGACTTGCACAGACTATAAAGCTCACGGCAACCGCTTCGGGGAAGCTCCTGACGCAAAAACTGGCAGTAATAAGTCAGGCTGCTTATGAGTATATCCTGTTCGGCATTCGTTTCTTGGTGCTTGTAATAACCCTGTCGGGAAATGTCAAGTAGTCCGCAAAGGGCGGATATGGTATAACTTATACCTTTATCCGCCTTTTGTGACAAGCAACCTACTACTTGACATCGGAGTTTTTTCGTACCTTGATGTGGTACTTCTCCTCGGCAAGATCGATCATGCAATTATACACATCACGGGCCATCTCTGCACGCTTCAGGTCCGATTCCAACTGCTTGATACGCAGTTTTAAAGAGGTGATATCTTCTTCTGAGCAGATATCATCCTCACTAGTTGATACATCTTTAGCTTTCATTTGAAACGGTAATGGTTTGTCTTCCAGGCCAAAGATACGAAGCCAATAGCGAATGGAACCTATGGATATACCATTTTCTTTTTCAATCGTATACTTTCCTTTCGTTCCATGAAGGTAAGAGTTTAAAATCTCAAGACGAATGTGATCGTCGATTTTCTTGTTTTTTCTCATTTTTGAATAAGGTTGTGTCAACTTATTCAGTACATGTCATATTGTAAATAATTATTTTATGTAAAAATGAAGATAAGCTGACGATTGTAAAGGAAGAATCGTCAGTCTAAGCATTTACATATCAGAATATTATGAGCAAACTGACGATCTGAAGGAAAAATAACGCATTCTAATAGTGGGGCTATAGAGCCCACTATATTTGCTATAGAGTCAATTGTTTCAGACACGACTGAACGATCTTTCTATGAAAAGGTTTCACTAGCATGAAATAGAATCGGCCAAAAATGTTATGGAAATGAACAATCGTAGTAAGAGTTACAATACACTCGGTTTCTTTTCTTTCGGCAAAAACGGATACACGAAAGATTAAATGCTTATCATCATTGCCCATTATCACTTCATTATCGGTTCGATTCAACAACGCGAATGGAGCTGTCTTTAAACCAAAAACCTTAACAATAGAATTTCTCGTTTTTAATAAAGTCAAAATCCATTTGGGCATTTTAAAGATAGTAGCTGTCATTTGATCGATATCATCCTCTGAATGGATAGATAACTGATAAGCGTCCCAATAATCTATTTTGGGAAATTCTTTATTCACTGTGGATTCTTTGGGAAGGCTACATTTTTGGATTTCCGGCTGCATCTGTTTCTATTTTAAGAGTGCTATTTATACAATCAGAATGCAATATTCGGCATTTATCTTGAGGTTAGCAAACTTTTCTTAATAAAAGTGCAAAAAAACAAGAAGAAGAGAGCATTAATCCACTACTTGTATTCCAAAACTACGCAGCAGTCCTTCTAATTCGTTTTTTGAGAAACGGGCTTTACGAATGCGATTGGTGTTGGGATTGATGTCGAAATGATAAGAGGTGGATAGGTCGGCCTTTTCTAAATTCGTTTTTGTGAACTCAGTACGTTCCATGTCGCAACGATCGAAAAGTGCAGACGATAAGTTGGCTTCATCGAAATAGGCTTCTTGTAAGTTACACTCTATAAACTGGGCTTTGACGAGCTTCATGCCCACAAAGGAGGCATATTGCAAATGCGACTTCCGAAAGTGGAAAGAGGAAAAGGTACTACTGTTGGTGAAATCGGCACCGGTCATCTTGCATTCTACAAACTGCACATCGCGCCACGAGGTGTTATTCATCTTCACCAGACTAAAGTTGCAGAGTTCGAACGTGCAGTTCTCAAAATAGAGATCACCAAAGCGGATCTCAGCAAAGTTGCACCCTACAAAGGTACAGTCTGCATACGATTCATCCAACTCTACTAGGGTGAAATCGACTTTCTCTATTCTTTTATCTTCGATCATCGAAATTCGTTTATGGCTCTTTATGCTTTACGCTCAAGCTCTTGTAAATTTTCTAAGTTTTTCTTCTGTAAGAAGCTATAGATACCTTCGAGGTGCTCTACTACCTTTTTATTGCCGAATTCAAAGACTTTAGTGGTTAAGTTATCAAGGAAATCACGGTCGTGCGAAACGATGATCAGGGTGCCATCAAAATCTTTCAAAGCTTGCTTCAACACGTCTTTGGTACGTATATCAAGGTGATTGGTAGGCTCATCGAGAATTAAGAGGTTCACCGGTTGCAACAAGAGTTTAATCATGGCTAAACGCTGACGTTCTCCTCCGGAAAGGACTTTCACTTTTTTGTCGATATCGTCTCTTCCAAACATGAAGGCACCGAGCAGGTCGCGTACTTTGGTACGTGCATCGCCAACGGCTACATCATCGATGGTTTGGAATACGGTGAGGGCTTCATCGAGCAATGCGGCTTGGTTCTGAGCAAAATAACCGATCTGTACGTTATGACCTAGTTCAAGGGTTCCGCCATAAGGTATTTCGTTCATGATGCATTTTACGAGGGTCGACTTTCCTTCGCCATTCTTACCGACAAAGGCTATCTTCTCGCCTCGCTCGATGCTAACATTAACACGGTCGAAAATCAAATTATCGTCATAGGCTTTCGATACATTGCTAGTCATCACAGGATAATTGCCGGAACGAGGAGAAGGGGGGAATTTGAGGCGCAGAGAAGAGGTGTCTTCTTCATCGACTTCTACAATTTGTAGTTTCTCTAACATCTTCACGCGACTCTGTACTTGCAGGGTCTTGGAATAGGTGCCTTTGAAACGCTCGATAAAGTCGCGATTATCTTGAATCATCTTTTGCTGATCGTCGTACTGCTTTTGTTGCTGTTCACGGCGTTCTTTACGAAGTTCGAGGTAATGGGAGTATTTGGCTTTATAGTCGTAGATACGTCCCATGGTGACTTCAATGGTGCGATTGGTGATATGATCGATGAAGGCACGGTCGTGCGAGATGACGACTACGGCTTTAGCGGAGCTGATCAGGAAATTATCGAGCCACTGAATGGATTCGATATCGAGATGGTTGGTAGGCTCATCGAGGAGGATAAGGTCGGGATTACGAAGTAGCATCTTAGCTAGTTCGATGCGCATGCGCCATCCACCGGAGAAATCATTGGTGCTGCGGATGAAGTCGCTACGAAGGAAGCCAAGTCCGAAGAGTGTTTTCTCTATATCGGCATCGTAGTTGCGCTCTTCGATGCTATAAAAACGTTCGCTCAGGCTCGATACTTTTTCAATGAGAGCCATGTATTCATCGGATTCATAGTCGGTACGGGTGGAGAGGGCTTCATTTATTTCCTCTATTTCGCGCTCCATATTTTTCACTTCGGCAAAGGCTTGCGAGGCTTCTTCGAACACGGTTCGACCGTCTTCAACCATCAGATGCTGGGGAAGATAGGCGATGACGGTTCCTGAGGGAGAAGAGATTCCTCCCCTACTCGGTTCACGTACTCCTGCCAAAA
>Ga0302210_10000533_pt1 | contig 17188 bp, 13 predicted proteins | sample II_Fen_E3_2_FD_198793 | JGI IMG/M metagenome (GOLD analysis project Ga0302210, IMG submission 198793) | Peat permafrost microbial communities from Stordalen Mire near Abisko, Sweden - II_Fen_E3_2 | ecosystem: Environmental > Terrestrial > Soil > Wetlands > Permafrost | place: Sweden: Abisko... | reverse complement strand
ATTTATAAAAATTATTTTATGCAAAAATATAAAATTATTTTGATTTTAAACTCAATACCTTTAAATTTATTTTATTATCGAGCAAGTGTCAATTTAAAACAAAAGCTAATCTGAAAGTTCAGTTTCACTATAATCGATATTATTACAATGAGTTGAATTCAATATAAACAATGGTGTATTTAATATAAAATATTATTAACTTAATATATTGATTTATAATATGTCAATAAATATGTATTTGTAAATTAAACTATTTTAAATAAAAAATAATAAATAATATGACAGTATCTATTGGAAATTAAATTATTTTCAATAGATTTGTGGACTATTAATTTAACAGTGTTTGCTATGAGAAAAACTACTTGCTTGTTTCTATTATGTAGTGCCTTCCTTTTTATACCTGCGCAAACCTCCCAAAAACTCACCACTACTCGAAATGCCTACCGGGCAGCAGACGAAATAGTAAAACAACAAATCCAGTTCAAAGATCCTGGCAGTTCAGGGAAAGGTCTGTACTGGGACTTCAGTACTGTGCAACTCATCAATGAAGCCTATTCCTTAAATTACTTCATTCCAGATTCCATCTTAATGACACGCCTGTGTGGAATGGAACATAACACACGCTATTATTACCGACAACAGCAAGACAGCCTGCAAGCAACGGGGTACGAAAACTCCACCACGTTTATGGAATATAAAGTACCTGAACTGAGAATACATTTTCCATTTGCATACGGAGACACGTTGTTTAGTACCTTCGAAGGCAAAGGGGAGTATTGCCATCGGTTGCCATTGGCCGTAAAAGGATATACACGTGTAATGGCCGATGCGGAAGGGGAACTGAAGTTGCCGGAATTTGAAACGGTAAAGAAAGCCTTGCGGGTACGTACCTTGCGCCATTATACCGAGACGGGGAAAGACAATCTGGAAATGACCCTGGATACTTACTCCTGGTATGCAGCCGGCATCCGCTACCCGATATTCGAAAGCGTGAAGACCACCCTGAGCAAAAAGGGGGATAGAAAAGACGAGAAAGGAGAAAGCATAAGCGACACTACCGTATTTGCCACCTCCTTTTACTACCCACCCGAAAAACAAACCTCCCAGGTACAAACCGACCCAACCCAAGCGGAGACAACGGATGCACTCGTTGGGGCAGCATCCGTATTTACCGAGGCACAGCTAATGCCAAACCCGGTAGTGGATAATCTGGTTATCAATTACAAGCTGATCCGTGCGGCGAAAGTATGGTTTACCGTACATAATAATACCGGTATCCCGCTTTGCCAAACTTCACCACAGAACTTACCCGAAGGCTATAATAGTACCAACGTGCCCATGAGCAGCCTAATAACCGGAGTTTATTCGCTGTATGTGCATGTGGACGATATGACGATGCGAATGAATGTGGTGAAGAAATAGCTAATTTATAATAAGAAAAGTTTTTTCTATTATATCCAGCAAATTTTCTACGAAAAAAAATCACAAACAACTATTACTCCATTGTTTTTAAATTATACATTATATGAAGAAGCTATATTCCTTAATAATTATAGCGAGTTGGTGTCTAAGTATATATTCTCAAAATATATCTCAGACATTCCCTACCATAGTTCAACCATCTCCACAAGTAGCTAATTTTGAGAGATATGGAAGTATTCCAGAAGGGAATGCTTCAGGAGTACCTAATATTTCGATACCACTTTTCACAATCAGTTCTGGTGGTTTTGAAATACCAATCAGCCTTTCATATAATGCATCCGGAATTAAAGTGAATGACATGTCCAGTTGGGTGGGGCTTGGATGGTCGTTAATGGCAGGTGGATATATAACCAGAAACATTAAAGATGCTCCTGATACACCGACTAACAGAAGTGTACCTGCTATTAATGCATCGCTAAGTGGTAATATAGTTTTTGCAGACTCATTATTGAGTGAACTTTACAGCAATTCTAAAGATCGCGATTACGATAGACAGCCTGATGAATTTAGTTTTAATTTTTTGGGACACTCAGGAAAGTTTGTACTTGACAGATATTACGGGATTCAATATAAATATGAAAACATGAGAATCATGTTTCTGTATCCATATTTTGAAATTAAAATGGATAATGGATATACTTATTTATTTAAAGAAGTGGAAGGTGCCAGCTACCATGTAAATGTGTATGGATACCAGGGAGGGTTAGAAGGCACACAAAACCCATTCCCATCTAACCCAATAGTTAGCTGGCATCTATCAACAATAATCACCCCTAAAAACGATAGTATTCACTTTAAATACAAGCATTCAACCTCCTATTTAGGCTTACAAAATTGGAATTATAGTTGCATTTTTGGATATCATTATGATCAAAACAATAAAGCTAACCCGAACTATTCAAAATATAATTACTCAATTGGATACACAGATGTTGATGAAGTTTATCTAACCAATATAACGTTCAGAGGAGGGCAAGTTGTATTCGAATCTACAGCAGACCGTAAAGATAATCCGGTAGGTTATAAGTTAAACGCAATGAAAATTTATAATTCAACGTCTTATATGGTGAAGAATATAAATTTATCTTATGATTATTTCTACTCTAATAAGGGATACAATGCCAACAAAGATGAAAGGGATAGATATCGGTTGAAGCTTTTGGGAGTATCAGATATAATTTCGAATGATACTAAAACGCATAAATTTGAATATAACACGGAGTTACTACCTCCCCGATATAACTGTGGAATTGATTTGGAAGGGTACTATAATGGTGCCGAATCCAATGTAAATTCCTTGTATTATCCTGTTATATTAGGGAATACCAGTTATGATGTAGGATATGCAAGAGCCAATAGAACGCCAAATCTACAAAAAATGCAGGCATGTGCATTAACAACAATTTATTATCCTACAAAAGGTTATACGAAATATGAATATGGGAATCAAGTGGCCAAAAATGCAACTGCATTTGTGAATGTTGGTGGATTAAGAATAAAAACAATTAAAAACTATGATTCCAACGGTAGACAACTAGAGGGAAAAGAATACAAATATGGTAATAATGAAGATGGAGGCGGAATAATCTCACCTGGATATTTTAATGGCAATAGTGCACCTTATAAAACAATTGAATTCTTTGCAGGTAATGGAACTACTAGCCCTGCATGTCGTGGAATTGTAAATACATTGACTTGCATTTATAATTATCCAGTATATTCATCGCCCTATGGTGGAGTTTTATATCCACAGGTAAATGAATATACGATTAATGGAAATGGACAACAGTTAGGTAAAACTACTTATAAATATGATTATACCTACGACAGCACTTCTTCTGATCAAATACTACCGATTACTTATTATTGTGATAATAGTCAATTGAGGGGGGATTTAATTGAAGAATCAAAATATGACAACAATAACATTTTACTATCAAGAAAGAGACTCAATTATGACACTTATAAAAGAAATACAGTTTGGAGCCTGATCGTTAAATGGAAATCTCAACTTACAGCAAATTGCATGCAGTATAATGCAGATAGGGCTTATGTAAATTGGAGTTGGGTAGAAAGAGATGGTTTCATAAAGAAAGTTAAAAATCTAAATAATGTCCAGTATTTTGGGGGTGATTCTGTTGTTTCAACTGTTGATTATAGCCGCGATTGGAAGACAAGTACTAATCTCATATTTTTAGGACTATCTAGTGAAAAAAACACTACAAGTGCCGGTAAATTATTTGAAACGAATTATATTTATCCAGATCTTACCACTCCCAATGGAATATTATCTCCTTATTTTATGCCTATCATCGAACAAAAGAAATATTCAAATTCTGTTTTGATCGAAGATGTCAAAGTTCCGTACATGTATTTCAATAATTTATACTTACCATCAATGGTACAAACAAAAAACAATGAACTGTCTGTTTTCAGAACCGAGAATGAGTATCATAATTATGATACTTATGGAAATCCAATATATATTACTAAGAATGATCTTACTAATGTTGTATATCTTTGGGGATATTATGGACAATACCTTATAGCAGAAATAAAAAATGGAACTTATGCTCAGGTTGCATCGGCTTTAGGCACTGATCCTATAACGATGTCTGGAAGTGCAACTCCTGATATGAGTAAGATAGATGCACTTCGTTTGAAACTGGCAGGATCTTTAGTCACAACATATACATATAGGCCATTAGTGGGGATAAATTCGATGACAGATCCTAGGGGGATAACTACAACTTACGATTACGATGAATTTGGAAGGTTAACTTTTTCTCTTGATGATGGTAATCACGTGCTGAAGCAGATAAAATATAATTACAGTCATCAACTTTATAACACTGAACAAAGTGAAATTTTCACCAAAAATGATTGTGGTGATGGATTTATTGCTTCCCAAGTAACTTATATTGTCCCTGCAAACAAATATTCTTCTACTGTTTCAGTTGATGAGGCAAATCAACAAGCGCAGAATGATATTAATGCGAATGGACAAGACTACGCGAATAATAATGGCTCTTGTACACAATGTGCCGGAGATGATAAGCGAATAATTAATGGCAACTGCGAAACAGGCATTAAAGTCTATACATCTTCAGAGGAAGCAGGAGGTCCGTATCTTTGTGCTTACCATTACAAATGGTCAGATGGTAGCGAGTCCACCACCTACGAAGAGTATAGCAATACTAAATGCATATAATACAATTATAAGAAACTACATTTCTATGTACTATTGACAATTATGTCTTTATTATCGTCAAAAAGGACAAAATAGCCCTAAAGTTATGAGAATTGCAGATACCTTACTGCTAACAACAGAGCAAAAGCCGAATATCTATGATATAGATATTGAATTAAGCAGTCAAACAAGAGAGTTGTGACATAACGGAGCCGCATCAAGTGAATTGCAAAATAAAATCCAGTAAGTTCAAAATAAGCAGTTAAATCTCTATAAAACCATATCGCCCAAAGAAAATTAGTTATTATACAAACAAAAAAAACGATCAAAACCAAATAAACTACCTCGCAGCAGAGCTGAAGAGGTATTGTTCGAAAAACAATTATTTTTTTCGAAGCAGAGCTTCGGGGAATTTAACCCAAAGAGATTAAAAAAATGTATTGAAAATATGCCTTAGTGCTCAATTATTCAATAAAAAAGTCAATTCAACAATATAATATTTTTCTTGCTATATTTTCCAATAAAATTTCAAGAATAGTTTACAAAAAAGAACCACCTATTCTATTGTGTTTATTTCAACAAATTTAAAGTAATAATAATCAATTTAATACGATTCATATTAGACGATGTATATATTTACAACAATAACAAGCCTTTTTATTTTTAGTTTTGAAGTCTTTCTGCATAAAAATCAATGTCGAATCCTGTAAATATTGTTAAAACGACCTCATCTTTTGCACATGCTGATACAAAAACACAGATGGATATTCAAACAATCATAAAGGACAGAAAACAAATGATATATTGCAACAATACCAATATTATAATCTTAATTAAAAATACTTTTTAATTAAGCAACTAAAATAATTACAAACCAATAGAAGATCTAAAAAAAGTAGTATATTTGCAGTATTGGATTCCGTAGCTTAAGTTTAGAGCAAAATGCATTTTGCGGTGATATGTCGGTTCAAGTCCGGCCGGAATCCTTTCTCTTTTTTACCTTCCTTTTTCGATCTTCCCTTTAACTCATTTCTCATGAAAGGTTATAACCGCAGGGAATTTCTCAAATCAGGATTATTGGCATCCACCGCATTCTTCTTTTCGTTCACTCCGATTGAAAAACTGATTGCGTCAAACACCAAAACTACAGCAACCGGTGCTAACGATGACCAAACAGACACCCGTAGACTTCAACAAAAAGCAAAAGACTTTTTCTACCACAAAGAGTACGTAAAGGCGGAGCAAACCTATCGACAACTTATCTTTCTGTTACCTGCTTATATAGCCGCCTATGATGGATTGGCAAAAACGCTCTATGCCCAAAACAAGTCGCTGGCAGCAGCAGAAGCTTACCGGCAGGGTTGGCTGGAACAAAAAGAAAATCCTCTATTTTGCGACCGCTTGGCAAGAGCTATGAAGCGTCTTGTAGCAGGGAATCAGAAACAAGAAAAAGAATTTTGTTTCCGGATAGGACAAACCGAATTGCTGGAAGTGGCAGCACAACTGTATATCGATGCGATTGACTCTGCCAAAGCAAAACCAAAAGGTTATCTAGCATTGGGACTGCTAGACGTACAGCATACACTAACCAAGTGTAACAAATCGCTCAAATTTAGAGGTTCGTCAACCCAATCTTTCTCATCTTCCGTCCAAGATAAAATAACCTTGTCTACACAAACACACCGCGACAAATGGGAAACAACCCGCAAAAAAAGAAAAAAGAAAGAATACAATGTAAAAACAGAACCGGAAGCCTTGATTAGGGAAACAAATTGTCAGAAAAAATACCGGCGAACGCTTCAATTCGATACTGAAAAAGCAAGCCGCATTAAGGAACAAAACCGGGGCAACAAACGACTTTATTATTCCCTTTTTGCAGAAGCTATCAAAAGCAAGTCTACCCTGAAAGCAGAAAAGTTACAACAAAAGATACTATCGTATGATACAAAAGATACTAACGTAAAAGGTCGACTGGTTCATCATTACAGAAAACAAAAAGAGTACGATAAATTGGTTCAATTCCAAAAAGAACAATATACAAGCGCCCCAAATTTTTGGAAAACAGTGTCCTACGCACAGGCTCTCCGCTTGCAGGCAAAAAAAGAATCGCGTCCGGATTTATGCTCGACAGCCATGGATTTGTATAAAGGCCTGGCATCGAAATCCAAGCTACAGTCACGCGAATATCTCTGTGTTTATGGAGGGCATCTCGATTGCCTGCTGCAACAGAAGCAATATACCGAAGTCCGATCGACAACGTTAAAGGCATTGGCTCCTTTTCCTTTATCCCTGTTACCGTTTGTACTTGTTTATATTAAAAGCTGGGTAGGCGAAGGGAAGCTAGACTTGGCGGAAGATGCCTATAAAACGCTTATTGCCGGTACCGAATCAACACTTATAAACAACGATCCTATTTACAAGCACTTAAAAACTTCCCATAAATTATTGGTACAGCCAACCGGACAGGCTAAAGAAGTTTCAGGATTCGGAGTAAAGAAAGAAGTGTTGTTTGACATTTACTACGGAATGGCAGACCTATATAAAAAGAAGAGCGACAACGCAGCAGAACACGATATTCTAAACAGGATTAAACGGATTGAACCAACTAATGGGTTTGTAAAAAAGAGAATGGCATAACCTACCCCCTCCTTTAGGAGATAAATTAATAACACATTAATTCCCTGATATATGAAAAAGTTCTACATTCTTTTCAATATTCTTCTAATCAGTATACTCTTCAACACCAACTCTGTTTCGGCACAGATTTCCAATATTTATATTAGTGAGATTATGTATGATTCTCCATTGGCAGAGGACAAATTCAGTTCACCGGCTGATCATAATGATGGAGAGTATATTAAGCTTTTCAATCCCACAAATCAAACAGTGGACTTATCCGGTTGGGTAATAAAAGGAACAGAACAAGCAGAACAATTTACTATTCCGGTAGGGACAGTGATTCAAGCACAAGGAATCCTGTTAATTGCCTATATCTCAAATGGTAATTTTAACTTCTCAGATTTCTATCATTTAGACAATACAGTAAAAGTAGTCAATCAGTCTGCAATCATTCTGTATAATAATGGGGAAATGGTGTGCCTCTACGATGCCTCCGCCAACCTGGTGGATGCTATTGGGTTTGGATATTTGGGTAAAAATAGCACTACCCCTGTTTTATTTGCACACAACGGGATTGGAAGCCCTTATAATCAGTTAATGTCGTTGCATCGCACACAAGTGACTTATAAAAATGGTTTGGTTTCTTCCTTGGGTAACACAGATATGACTTATGCGTTGGCTACCCCATCAGCAGGAGGAAATGCCGTTGTAAATAATACAACACCGCTTATTCCACCGGCAGCTCCCTCCATGGATCTTAATCAAATGGCTGGTCAAAATTACACAATCACATCAGTGCCATTGGTTGCAAAAACAACTTCTACATTAGGGGCTCGGGATGAACTTACGACCATTCAATACTTCGACGGACTGGGACGCCCTGTGGAAACTGTACAAAGAGCTATTACACCGACTAGTAAAGACTTAGTGGCTCTAACCGAATACGATGCTATTGGAAATGAACACAGGCAATGGTTGCCTATAGCCGGTATCGGTAACGGGGCTTACCTAGACCCAACTGCATTTACCAGTAATACCACCACATTGTATGGGACTGACGCCAGGCCGTACGCCACAATGAATCATGAACAATCCCCGTTGAACCGGGTAACCGGGAAATATGGAGCAGGTGCAAGCTGGTATGATGCTCAAAAAAATGACAGTGTTTTATATCAAACAAATATTGCGAACGATGTGGCTTATTACTATGTGGAGAATAACCTCCTAAAACGCAATGCAGAGTATGCAGCAAACTCATTGTATGTTACGAAGGTGAGCGATGAAGACAATAAACAAACTTATGAATTTAAAGACAAGCTTGGACAAGTGATATTAAAGCGTAGCATTAATGACGGTCAAAACATTAACACCTATTATGTTTACAATGATCTCGGCCAGCTTAGTTATGTATTGCCACCGTTGGTGGCCGACCAATTAGGGACAAACACAACAACGGGGTATGGTGACGGCAACGATTGGCTGACTAGGTATGCTTACATATACAGGTACGATGAACGAGGGAATAATGTCGTGAAACGTTTGCCCGGATGTGATTATATAAATATGGTTTATGATAAAGCCGACCGATTGGTACTATCGCAGGATGGAAACCAGCGGATTGTAAATAAATGGATTGTTACAAAATATGATGCGTTGGGGAGGGTGCTTTATACAGGCATATTGAATAATACGTCAACAAGAGAACAATATAAAGCCATTCTAGACAATCAGGTTGTCATCGAAACCTATGATGGCACCACCACTTTTTATAACACTGGATATACCTGCACCGGAAGTTTAACGGGAATAACACCGTTAACTGTGAATTATTACGATAATTACTCGTTTACGAGTCTTGCAACTAATGGCAGTAATTTAAACTGGATTGCTCCACCTACAGGGTACGATTCGCAATATACAAATGCCACAGGGTTACTTACGGGTATACGAACGTATATACTGGATAAAACAATTATAAGTTACTTAACCACAACAATGTATTATGATGACCGCGGACGGGTGGTACAAAGCCATTCAACGAACCAGTTGGGTGGATATGATATATCGTACAATCATTACGATTTTACAGGAAAAATATTAACAGCACGCAAGGAGCACAGCACTTCCGGCAAGGCAGTTATCCCGGAAGTATACTCCTACACGTATGATCATGCCGAACGGTTGATAAACACTGCGTATGAAATGAACAACAAACCGGCGGTTATGCTTGCCAGTAATTCGTACGACGAATTAGGCCGGCTTAGCACGAAGGCAAGACACAGCCAAACCGATCAGGCAAACTATGCCTACAATATCCGCAACTGGACAACTAGGATAAAAAGCGGACCATTATTCGAAGAAGACTTATTTTATAATACAAACCCATTGAATTCAAGCACCTGCTACAATGGTAATATTTCGTACAGTACCTGGACATATAACAGCGTAAATAAAGGATATGCCTATTCGTATGATGGATTGAATCGCTTGATCAATGCTACTTTCAAACAAGGTACATCCTCTCAGCTGAACGGAAGTTTCGATGAAATATTTGCATACGATAGTCAGGGAAATATTACATCTCTAAAACGTAAAAAAGATAATGTATTATTGGACGATCTGGTAATGAATCTTCCAGGATCCTATAATGGAAATCAGTTACAGTTTGTAAACGATAACGTAGTCTCACAAAACTTATATACCGTTAAAGAATATAAGAATTTATCAACTGCCACTTCCGACGAATTCAAATATGATGCCAATGGTAATATGACCACAGATTTAGACCGAAAGATAGTTACCATTCAATATAATATATTAAATTTGCCGGATCTAATTCAGTCTTCCAACGGGAATCAGATTATAAACCGGTATGCTGCCAACGGACAGAAGCTTGGGACGGAATATTTCACACGGGTAACAGATCTGGCAGTTCCTCTTAAAGCCACAGAAGTAATAAGCCAGACTTATACAGAGAATTCCGTTAATCAGAATGGCACAGTGTATATTGATGATAAGGAGTATAATACCTATAATGGAAACCCAGCATTAACTGTCTTAAAAAGGATATACAATGCTGAAGGATATGCAGAGGATATTACGTTCCCAATTCCTAATTATTACTACTTTCGGAAGGATCATCTAGGGAATAATCGGGAAGTGTGGTGTGCAAATAACAATGCCACGGTGCAGCGCACGCAGTATTATCCAAGTGGTCTGCCATGGGCTTCTAATACGGGGGATAACCCGAGTTTACAAGAGCGCAAATACAACGGCAAGGAGTTTGTCGAAATGCATGGGTATGATGCATATGATTATGGGGCAAGAGGTTATTATCCGGCATTGGGAAGTTTTCCTACTGTAGATCCACTGGCAGAGAGCACACCTGGAATTAGCCCGTACGCTTATTGTTATAATAATCCGGTACGGTATATTGATCCTCTTGGCATGGCCGGAGAAGACTCAGGGCAAAAAGATTTTTACGGTAGAAATAGATTTGATACTTTTACCCATATGTATATTCCACCAATGGATAGACCAGGGGGTATAAGTGCAAGCGGATATGGAGATTCAAAAAAAGGACACTTTGAACAAACAAAGCATACTTCTGAAACTTATGGGGTTGAAAATGATCCGTTATCAACAGGAGGTTTGTCTCCCATTACAATTAACACAACTTATTATACTTCTGATTTCGTTTGGGATACACAAGCGCGGAGAATGTATGGAGGCCCGAAAGGGAGTGGATGGGCTGATGGCATAAATAATGTCATTGGTGGTTTTGGTGCTGGAATGGGCAGATTAAATGGAACATTTCGTTTAAGCAATAATTCCGGTTTTAGTTTTAAATACTATGCTTCAAAATGGGGAGGCGGCAGTAGAGGTAACATTGCAACTTATAATGCAATGAAATGCGGTAAATTAATTGGAAAAGGTTCTGCAGTTATAGGGGTTGCTATAAGTGCATACAATATTAAAGTAGGCTATAATGCAGATGGTGGAGAATATGGTTATAACGCTCAAATTGCAACCGGAGAGGCTGTTGGTGGCACAATAGGTTCATATGGTGGCGCTGAAACTGGTGCAGTAGTTGGAGCCTCAATAGGTGTATGGTTTGGTGCTGTTGGTGCTGTACCTGGTGCCATAATTGGCGGCATTATAGGTGGTGCATTAGGCGGTTGGGGTGGATCAGCATTAGGCGGTTCTGTTGTTGAAAGTAATTACTAAAAAACAATTTGTTATGGAAAAACTGTGGAATATCGTTCATTATTTCGTGTATAAGGCTGAATATAAGATGCATTTATTATTAGGTAAAGTAAACCCTATTTTATATTTCTATAGGCTCCCTTTTGCAAAAAGGCATTTTCAAAAAATGAATGTTGACCCCATCATAGAAATAAATAAATCTTATAAAAACCCTAAAAGTGGCATAAGCATATTTTTTTCTGGTAACCTAATGAATGCATTGTTATTTTTTATTTTTATTGGAATTGACTGTATTTATAATGGGGTTAAAAAAGAATTTTTCATAGATAGCATATTTATAATTATTGTTATTGGACTCATTTCACTTGGTGTAAATTATTTTTTGTTGTTTAAGAAGGATAAATATCTTAAATATTTTGAAGAATTTGACAAAATGGAAGATCATAAAAAAAAGGAATGGGCTATTTTAAGTTTATTAGTTTTTCTTGGAATTATGCTTTTCTCAATAGGAAGTTTTGTATTTATGATTAGTCGATTGAATAACTGAGATGGATATTGTATAGTATATCTCCGTCTTTCCGGATATGCCCTTCCCCCGTTGGGTTGAATATATCCTTTCTTAAATAAGAAAATGGTAATGCTTGTTGGCTGGGATATGTTATATGTTATCCCAGCCTCTCTATGATTTTGTTAACCACCCGAGCTTATAACACCGTAAGCACAAACAGCAAAGACTTTATAGAAATGAGTGGGTATAATACATACGATTATGTGGCAAGAGGGTATTATGCAGCTATTGGGTAGTTTTATGACTGTCGATCCACTGGCGGAGAAGTATTACTCGATATCACCGTATGCGTATTGTCATGATAACCCAGTAAATAAGATAGACCCCGATGGAAGAGGTGATGAAAATTCAGGTGGTAAACGTTCAAAGAAAAACAAAGTAAATGGAGTTTATACTGCTGCACAATCTGCAACGGCGGGTAATCAACCACGAGAGGTGACAAGACCTATACCTATAAAAAAGTTAACGCCTATGCAGCAAGCTGTGAAAACGGCACAGAGCCAACCTAAAGGAGAAATTAAAGCGGCACAAACTAATGCACAAAAATCCTATAATTCTTTATCAGATTTTGACAAACAGGCTCTTCACAAAGTCCAGTAATTAATTCAGTAGCTGCAGGAGGGTTAGTTACAATGGCGGTAGTTGCTGCACCTGTAGTAGCAACTACTGCTGAAACGACTATTAATACTACTGCTATAACTGCAACAAATGTTATTGAAAGTAGTGTAGTATCAACAGTTGCAGCAGGTGCTCTTGAAGGAATATTGAAAGGTGTTTCAAATACTCCACCTGAAGTAACTATCCCATATTTGAATAGTACCCCATTATATCAAACTTCATCCGATTTTTTTAATTCACTTACAACTATATTTAGGAATAATGTACCAAATAATCCTTAAAATGAAACTCAAACACTTTAAAACATTTATAATCTCGTTTATATTATATTTTAGTATAATTGTTTTAGTTTATAAATATACAGGATCTGTTAATAGATTTACTACTGCATACATTGAACCGTACTCTTGGAGCCAAATTAAAACAATTTTACCAAATATTGCAATTGTTTCAATAATTGCAGGTGTTTTTTCTACGCTTTTGATTGAAGAGGGTAATAAACAGAAGGAGAAGGATATGGAATCAGCACGTAAGCGAATAGAAGAAAAAGAAAGAGAAAGAAAGGAAAAAGAACAAAATGAGAAAGGATCAAAATCGGATAATCAAGATAAGAAATAGTTAAATATGCCGATTGACTGATAGTAAAATAAAAGCCCTGCGATTGCAGGGCTTTTATTTATTTCACATATTTGGAGAAATGGAAATCATTTTGGATTATTTGGCAGGTTGCAGATTCTGTTCAAAGAAAGTTTGAAATTTATTCTTGGTTAGCATTCCGTCAATAATATGATATACGGCATGTTGATCTTCCTGGTCTAACTGCGAGATTAACCGCACCTTTTCAGAAACCGTTTTATCTTCGATAACCACTTACTTTAGTGTAACCTCTTCCGGATTAATAAGCTCATCTACCGTAATACTGAACAATTTTGCCAATTAATCCTCCATAAAGAAAAAAAATTCTAAATATATGAGACACAATTCATTTTTCCCGATAACTTATTCTAATAATACTTTCCTCAATGGGAATAATAAAAGCCCTGCGATTTATGATAGTAGGGTTCTTTGTGGTGCTTAATGTACAGAAATTTTCAATGTCTTCTTTTATTGATGTTTTTCTTTCCGAAAGTTCTACACTAACTAGTCTTTTATAATTGCATTAATGGCGTCCATTGATAGTTCACCCCCTATCGACATTATTTTGGTTAGTATTTCCCTTGTGAGATCTTTATAATTTTTAGACTCATAGTTTTTTGAAACTGATGATGTAACTTCAGCTTTTTGGAATAATTCCTTTGACTCAGGAACAAAATTTTGAAAAAAATCAATAGATAATCTACTACGAACGTCTTCAAGGTTTGATACTTTAAAATCGATGTTTAGAATATCAACTCTGTTAAACAGGCCATAAATAGATGTTATAAGATTGGATTTATCTCTTTCTGGAATAATTGTTTCTTTATACATTCTTATAAAGTCAATAGTTGATTGTAAATCTATACTACTTGTCGGTGTTGGAGTAATGAGAACATCTACATTTTGATAACTCTGAAGAACACCTGGTTGTTTTAAGTCTCCGGGCAAGCTTACGAAAATAACATCATACTCTTGAGTCAAAAATTCCGCATGTGATGGAAAGTTTTCGCTTGACACTTGTAATAAACGGAAATGAGATTTATAATAACTTTCTTCTACTTTCCAGCCCACTTCATTCCTTTCGCGTGTATATTCTTCTATTTCACAACAATCTAACACAATAATACGCAATCTATGCCCCAATTTTTGATGGATATAGCTTGCAATTTGTGACGTAATAATACTATTCTCCAAATTATTATTTTGATTACCAATCGAAATCACAATACCATTTTCAATACATTTTTTCATTTAATTAATATTTTTACATTCGTTCTTATTATTTTCTTCCTTTTGAAACAAACATCCAAACTTTCGGAAAAAAGTTGCTTCATTATATATCAAAACAATGATCACTAGATTGGGATTGCAAAAAATCGAATCAAATAGTTTTAATCTTTACTTCTGCATTAATCTAATGCAAAATTACTTTCAAGATTAAAATATTTCGATCCAAGTTATTACTGAATTCTAATCTGTTTATATTGTATAAAGCCGTAGTTATATTTTTGTTGATTTGTTGTGATGTAGTTATAAGTTATAGAACATCATTAACTTATAGAAATAACAAAACCACAACAAACTAAATTTGGTTGGCAATCTTTCCCAACAAATAATATTTTGTTGGGTGCTTGTTGGGTTATTGTTGTTATATTTATCTATTTAATAATCAATATTATAATTCTATAAATAAATATTACAACAATATTTTATCAACCAATTCTCTTGTAACCTCAATATATCTTCCTTTTCTTTTCATCGGTAGGAGCTCACCTTCAGTTGCGATAAAGTAGAATGTATAATCGCCGTTTCGTTCGGAATTTAACCCCCAACTATCTTTAAGAATATTACGAATCTGAGTGATGTCGGTTTTTAAACCGGTATCCCTTATCACATCCAGAAAATCTTTGGGACAGCAAAGTAATTTATTTTGGTTTAGCCGCTCCATTACATCGCTGCAATATACAGCTATCTCAATTTCTGTTTTGTTGGTATTATACTTTTTGATTTTAGACAAAGCCTTAGTTTGCAATAAAGCTGGATTAAACCACATTCGGGACTCATTTCGTGTAGATAGTTCTCTGTGAAGTAGAAAATAAAGAAAATGTGGAATTTCTTTAGCCATCTGTTCCCGAAGTGAAATATTATCTTGTTTAATTGTCGAAATTTTCCTTACCCAAAAACGAATTTCTTCCTTAGGTATAATAATCGGATTCTTTTCGTTATTTGAGCATAGCACAAATTTGGCAAAAAATTCAATCTCTCGGCGATCTTTGCCCTTGGCTTCAATTTTATAATCGCCGGCTGTTGACAAATTTTTAATTTTTTCGGTATCTTCCATTTTATCTAACAACAACTCGTCTACTAACACCAAAAGCCTGTTCGCCCAGTCAGCATTAAATTGTGATTTAAAATCATCATTTGTATTGAAAGTTGCATTCTTCCCGAATATCATTTTAAGAAATCGTAGAAAAGTGGTCTTACCTGTGCCCCTTTCAGATGAAACCAGTAACAAAATAGGAAGCATTTGAGTTGGTTGAGTATATAGAATTTGAAGGTAATCATAGCCTAATTCAATATGTTCTTCAAAAATGTGCTCCATAAACATTGTTATATTTATAAAATCTCCCACACAAGGCTCGTAATTGATCGGTTCGTATTGATTCAAATATGTACCGTGTACATTTTTATAGTTGATATGATTTGGAATAATGCAAAAACCATCGTATTTCTCAATTTCAGGCAAGTTATTTTTACCATAATCCTGACGAAGCACTTCGTAACTCCATATTATCTTCTCATCAATGGTATCTCCACTTATTAGGGGACGTCGTACCATTTTATATAAAACGGTACCTACTCTAATGAACTTTTCTGGTATCTTTGTTTCTTCTTTCATGGTGTATTACTTTGAATTTTTCATAGATGAACCGTCTAAAATCTTTTGAACATCAGACATTCGATATTTAACCTTGTTACCTATTTTGACTATATTTAGATAGTTTTTCTTATTCCAATGCCAAAGCGTTGCATCGCAGACCCCGCAGAGATTCTTAACATCTTGTTTTGTTAGGTACTTTTCTTTTCTTGCTTCAGCAATTTCGACTGAAAGCTCATTTCTTGCTCTATTGATGAGATCATTGGAGAATGATAATAAATCTTCGCTGGTTACCTCAAATTTAACTTTCCCAGCTCCATTAGTAATAATTGAAATTAAATTTTCCATTTTTATATTTTACTTTCACTTGAATAAGGCATTTTTTGTATAGTGAAAGATGAAAAACAAAAAGCCACTGCTTATACAAAGCAGTGGCAAAAGTATACATATATAACTCTGATTTAAAACATATTAAATAGAATCAATTAGATTCTAACTGATTCTATTTAATATGTTTAATTTGTCTTTTAAAACTTCAAGTTCTTTAATGTTTGTAGTGTCTAGTTTTTCTTTTACTGAGTATTTATAAAAACCTTTATCATTAAAGTTGAGTTTTGGAAATGTATTTCTTAAGATATGACAAAAATCACTTGCTTTAATTTTATCTTTTGATACTGTTTCAATATATTCAAGCTCTTGTAAAGATACAAATAGTAACCCGAGCGCTTTTCCTTTAACATTAGTCCCTTTTAAAACATAATTATGAATTCGCTTTAATAAATCAGCCTCTTGATTGCTATCGAGATTTATTAAAACATCACTTAATATTCTATTTTCTTCTATTTTTTGTCGTCCAGACTGCATAGATCTTGACTCACTCATTAACTCTTTTGCATATAAAACTCCTCTAACTGTTGCACCTTCATTTTTACCTAACAATTTATAATACTTCCAGCGCTGTGTTGGTTCTGAAGGGAAATCTGAAGTATGA
>Ga0302210_10000530_pt1 | contig 17227 bp, 13 predicted proteins | sample II_Fen_E3_2_FD_198793 | JGI IMG/M metagenome (GOLD analysis project Ga0302210, IMG submission 198793) | Peat permafrost microbial communities from Stordalen Mire near Abisko, Sweden - II_Fen_E3_2 | ecosystem: Environmental > Terrestrial > Soil > Wetlands > Permafrost | place: Sweden: Abisko... | reverse complement strand
GTTCTGGGTACAATTGCACCTGCGCCTAATCCACTTACCAAAGAAACTCCCAATTTGTCGTATTTAGAGTATTGCCAAAGTTTGTCATATCGTTCCAAATCCACGGTTGCAAAATTAAACCCATCGGTATGTTCATAGCGCAGGAAATTGTTTGGTTCCATAATTACCTGCGTGTTATTGTAAAGTCCATTGGGAGCATACAGAGCATTCATATTCTCCATATTTGTTTTCATCAATGCATCCTGAACCTGAGTTGGGTCGAGATGACCGGTCATTCTTAATACCTGGTAATCTGTAGCAACATATTTCATGTGATCCCAGCCAATAGAGACGCTATACTTATCGGACAGAAAATACCCAACCCGAAAATTAAACTGTGGAACTGACCAGTTGGACAGAGAAATATACTCTGAACTTAGCTTGGTGGGGCGGTCGGTAGCTTTTACGTCGTATAACGTAAACTCATGTCCCTGACCGGTGAAATGAATGTCGCTTTTTTCGTACCACGAACGATTATAACCCCAGGTGACGTAGAATCGTCCTTTTTGTTGTAATTTAAACTTATCCACAGTAGATCCTGACTCTTGTTGTTGAGCGGATAGGTGGGCTGAACCAACAAACAGAAAGAGCGAAGCAGCAAATAGCACTTTAAAAAATAAATAGTTAACTTGTTTCATGACGGTAATCTTTTTTAGTCTAAATCTTTTTTATAAAAACAAAAAAAGTGAGTAAAAAGATTTTGGAATCAGAAAAATTTGCCTTTTAATTGTTTTTTTGAACAAAGAAAGCCCAATCGACAACCGTATAATTTGGCACTTTACCGAGCAGCGGCTTTAGACGCTTGCCGGTTGAAAAGTAGTAAGGCTAAAATATCTACGCAACAAGCGGCATATAGCCGCTGATAGCGTTGAGTCATCTCGTAACTGGAAATTGGTAACTGGTAAATGGCTCTGCGGAGGGTTTGAAAACGAAGAGTAATTTATTTTCATTTACACAGATTTTGCACTATACCCACACTTTTTACACAGACTCCTCCTCAACAATATACATAGCCTGCTCGACAATATACTTAGCTCGCTCGACAATATACTTAGCTCGCTCAACAATATACTTAGTCATCTCGACAATATACTTAGTCGTCTCGACAATATACTTAGTCGTCTCGACAATATGCATAGTCCGCTCGACAATATACATAGTCTGCTCAACAACATACATAGACATCTCGACAGTGTACAAAGCCATCTCGACAATATACATAGCTCGCTCGACAATATACTTAGTCGTCTCGACAATATACATAGTCCGCTCGACGAGCTGCACAAGCCGGAAAACAGCTTACACCAATCCTTTCAACACATTAGCCGCTGCCTAAACGAGAAAAGAAACAACCTTAATGGGCATACCCGAATTAGAAAAATTAATTTTTTTTCAAAAAAAAGCATAACAGACACTTGCACTATTAAAATATTATTTTTACATTTGCCTCCATAGAAAAACCTAATCATTCACACAAAAAATCTATGCTATTATGAATTCTTATCAAAAAGCAAAATTAAGCTCCTACAAGCTTATCGTCATTGAGAAAAACAACCATCCTGAAATTGTGGCAACCATCCCTTATTTCGTGCAAGGAGTTGATCATCTGGCAGCCCTCGTTTCCGAAATTGATTTGCAGAGTGCAAATCAGGACAAGGACCTGAAGGGTATTACCGAAGACAAAAACGATTTATTGGAACTGGTTATCGACTATCTGATTGAAGTGTCGGGGGCGGTTCATTCGCATGCTGAGCAGAATGGCAACAAAGCCCTGCAATCGTTGGTGAATTACAAGCCGACAAAAGTAGTAAAGCTCGATCAGCACGATGTAATTACGGCTGCCGATATTGTTTTGAACGAAGCGCAAAAAATTCCGGAACTGGGCAACGCAGGCATAAGTCGCGAAGAGTTGAATGAGTTTAACGAAGCACTGAACCGCTTAAAAGCCAGCGCCACCAACCGCCGCGAAGCAGGCATAGACCAATCGGGAAGCACCAAACGCATTGCCGAACTCTTTGCACAGGCAGAAGACATTAAGAAAAACACACTCGACCGCCTCGCTCCACAGTTCCAACGCAAAGCACCCGAGTTTTACAGCAAATACAAAACTGCCGCCAACGTGATATACCGCCGCGCCGCCAAGAAAGCCAACGCAACACCCGAGGCTAAAGCCTAATGAAAACAGGAACTTTCCCAATCCGAAAGATACCGGATTGGGAAAGTTTTTTTATAAAACAACTCGCCTAAAGTAGAAATATAGGCACTTTAGGTTCCTATATACACTAGTTAGGTGGCGGCGAAAAAAAATAAAATCCAAGAAAAAAGACATAAAAAAGAATGACATGAAAAAGATAATGATTTCTCTATTTATTAGTTTGGTGTCAATTACAGTTTTTGCTCAAAACGTATCTGAAGCACCTGCTCAAAATATTTCTACAGATAGTGCTGTTGTGTATCGGCTCTTTTCTACAAGAAATATGTATACATTTATTAAATTAAATACAAGAAATGGGCAAATGGGGCAAGTTCAATGGGGTAATGAAAGTAAATATCGGTTTGAGAATACACTATCTGACATTTCTCTGGTAAATAAAGACCAAGAAAAGAATGGTAGATTCTTTCTCTATCCAACAACAAACATATATAATTTCATTCTGCTTGACCAAATAGACGGTAGAACTTGGCAGGTACAATGGGGAAAAGAGGGAGAGAGAATGGTAGTTCGCATATATTAAAGGTTATGAGTCAGTCATCTTAGATGTATTTTTAATTAAATGAGAAAAGAATAGCGTTTGTTTCTGGGAGCTACCTCCCCCTCATTCGCAACGAGGGATAAACATGAATACATTTTGGACAAATATAAAAGAACAATTTATTCTGAGATTGGTGCTAGAGCAATGATAAAACCTGTAACATTACTTTTTATACATTAACTATATGGATTTAGACTTAAGTAAAGTTTTTAGTTATTCATTTTCTGCAATAGCAATAGTAATCTCAATTTCAACGATTATTATAACTAAGCGAAATCTTAGAAAACAATTGAGATTAGGCAAGCTTGAAGAAATACTTGAAATACTCCACTACTTAAAGGGATATTATAGTTCTATGTTTAGAGTTTTTGCTGGAATTGAGAAAGCTCTGGAATCATTAAAAACAAGTAATGAAGTATCCACGGAGATGCATGAAACGTTTAAATATAGGAAAGGATTCTTAGAGATAATTGATAGAGAAACTATCACAACTAAAATCTCTAGATTAGTTGTGCTTTCAAACGCATATCTTGATAACTCCAAAACAAATAATGGATTAAAGGTTCGGATTCATACAATTGCAGATGTTTATTATCATATGTATATGTTTATTTTCATGGATGGTGATGCCAGTATAATAATAAAAAATAAAGATGCGATAATTCCGATTGCAGAGGAAATGTATTCTTTTATAGATATGATAGAGTCTGAAATAATAATTGAAATGAGCCTTGGATATAAAAGTATTGAACCACAGGCAGCATCTAATTATTATAAAACTCAATTTGAAAAAGATTTAAAGAGAAATGAAAAGCCAACCGCTAACAAAGTCTCATAAAATTCTCAGTTCAGCGTAGCGTATAAATGTTCGGCGTAGTCTCCAGACTACGTCGTGCTAAAAGCAAGGCTCTTGCCTTGCATATCAAAAATGGAATGTGGAAAGCAAGAGCTTTCCTTCTAACTTTGACATAGCGAGACGCTATGCCAAACATCGGGAACAAGATTATTTATGCTACAGCGAACAAGGGCTGGACAGTTTAAGAATCACATAAAAAACACTAACATCAATTAATAATAAATCAAAATCAGAGAACTAAATGAATTGTTTTTATCATCCTGAAACCCCTAGTGTAGCAACATGTATAGATTGCGGCAAGGGGTTATGTATAAGTTGCACCTCAAATCACACAAAACCAATTTGTGAACAATGTAATTCAAGTAGAGGATCGAATGAAATCAAAAGCATTCGTAAAGATCTTATTCAGGTATTTCTTGGGGGAATCTTAATTACTTATATTTATCATAGCATTTATTTACATTATGTCTTAAAATCAAAAACTGAATTGACGAGTGACCCAAAAGTTATTGGATTATACCTTTTAGTTCTTATTGTCAATTACTATTATTCAATTGGGACAATCATTGGGTGGAAAACATTAAACAGATTAACTCCTCGAATATTTTTGTTTCTTCCATTAATTGGTTGGCTGATTTATTTTGCTATAAAGTTATATGCCTCAATGTTCGTTGGATTAGTTTGGACTCCTGTCTGGCTATATAAAAAAATCAAAAGGCTTAAAGAGATTAAATAAGACCCAGTCCTTGAGGATATGTTTATAAACTAAGAAAAAGTTGATGTCTGTCGTTGGAAACCAACGGTCAGCGTAGCTAATTGTAATCCCAACTGTATGTATTATAAGGATTTTTAATCCGAAATAAACCGTCAGTAATTAAATGAAGTTCTTTAAATGAAAATAGCAATAACAGGAGCACACAGGGTTGGAAAAACAACCCTGGCAGAAAAACTTCAGGAACATCTGGTTGATTACGAACTCAGAATGGAACCTTATCACGAGTTGGCGGAATTAGGATATGAATTTTCGGAGCAACCTAATGTATCTGACTTTTTAGAACAACTGGACTATTCAATAACCCAAATTTCGACGAGTGATCGGAATGTGATTTTTGACAGATGCCCGATTGATTTTTTAGCCTACATTCAGGCAATTGATGGATCGGGCAATATACAGTCAATCTTCAACAAAGTAGAGAGCATAATATCGGAATTGGACTTACTTGTATTTGTACCGATAGAAGAACCTGATTTAATACCGGGTGATACATCAGATTTTCAAGAACTCAGAGAGAATGTAAATGAAATAATGGCGGATTGGATTGGGGATTTTGGAGTTGATGTAATCGAAGTTAGAGGTACTTTATCGAATCAACTAGAACAAATACTCAGTAAAGTTACTCATTGATAAAATATCACTGTTCCCGTGCGATTGCATCGCGTGGGAAAAAAACGACATATAACTAACAAACAAATTGTATGAAATTACTATCGACAATCTTTCTATTCTTCCTGACTTTACATCTGCAAGCTCAATTAATTACCGGAAAGGTAATTGATTCCTCGAGTGAAAAACCACTGGAACACGTGAATTTAGGAGTTATTGACACTCCTTTGGGCATATCCACCAATGAAAAAGGAGAATTTAGTTTAGACATCAAAGGTCAATCGCCAAAAGCAATCGTTCGGATTTCGATGATTGGTTATAAACCGCAGACTTTTTCCATCGCAGAACTTACGAATAAAGAAAACCTGATAAAACTACTAAACGAACCGATTCAATTAGCCGAGGTAAATGTAAAACCTTTTTCAGGAAAATTGAAGAAAGTGGGTACAACAAGCTCTACATGGCATGGAGAATATTGTGGAATTGGAGGTGCTCAAAAAGGCAAAGGTTATGAGATAGGGACTAAAATAGAACTTGGTTCTAAACCTGTATTATTAAGAAGTTTGCATATTTGCATGCACAATCAATCATTCGAATATAGTTTGTTTCGCTTGCACATTCGAAACATTGTCAACAATTTGCCTTTTGAAGAACAGCTTACCGAGAATATCATGATACCAATAACTAAAAAGTCAGGCTGGGTGGATATTGATTTGACTAAATACAACTTAGTATTTAAAGATGACATTGCTCTAACAATTGAATGGGTAAAGGTGAATACGACAGATAAAATGAAGTTTATTAGAGTACAAGGGAGAGATGAATACTGTATACTTTTTAATATGAAGCAAAAACAAGGAAGTATTTTTATAAGATGGGGTAGTGAATCGAAATGGTTATGGAAAGTCGGTTCAAGTCCAAGCTTCTATTTGAAAGTTCAAGAACAGTAAGCAAGATAAACAACTCCTCTACTCTCGTTTGCAAACATGGAGAGAGTAAATAACCCCGTAATATCTTATTAACCTGCTATTGGTACAAGAACAAGATTCAAAAAATTCTTTATCTTTGCATAATTAAAAACACAGCTTTTATCAGAAATATGGATGTAGAAACACTTTATAAATTAAAATCAAGATTCGTTACGCGCAGTATTGGAAGCGAGTTAATCTTAGTTCCGATTACAGCAAATGTAGCAAAAATGAATGAGTTGTTTACGTTGAACGAAACAGGAAAGTTTATTTGGGAAAACATCAATGAAAATACTACCGTTCTGGATTTAGAAAACTCGATGATTGAGACCTTTAGTGTTGACAATATAACAGCAAAAAGAGATATTGACCTGTTTTTGAATAAACTGTCAACAACATTCGGACAATAATTCTGCTCAACAGACTTCAACAAAGATGCCTACTACTATTCAAATTGCTATTGCCGACTTTTTGATAAAGCTACATGCTGAACATAGAATTGTACTTGAAGAAGGGTATCTTCCTTTCGTTCAAACAACAGAAAATGGCGCAGCAGATTTAACTATCGAATGTTTTCAGCACATCCCTGCCCTATCTTTTTCAGATAATGAATTAATTTTTGAAGCAGAAAACAACGATCAAAAATTCTATTCCATTTATCGTTCAACTTCAGGTTTGGTCTTTGTTATTTACAACCAACAAGACAAAAACGAGGTACAGCAGTTGGCTCTGTTGGATGAAGATTTATCTAACTGGAAAATTTATTCCACTCCACTGGATAATGGGGATATTATACCGCTAAAATATCCAATGGGACCAATTATCATGCATTACATGACCGTGAAATCTGAAGCAGTAATGATACACGCGTCGTGCGTTGTAGACGAGCAAAAAGGTCGGATTTTTACAGGTTTTTCAGGAGCGGGTAAAAGCACAATATCTAAAATATGGGCAGACGCAGGCAATACTATCGTAAATGATGATCGCCTGATTATTCGCAAGTTAAACGAACATTACTACGTCTATAACACACCCATGTATTATATAGACATCCCAAAAAAGACTATTTTAGACTCCATTTTTTTAATTAGTCATTCGCCTGAGAATAACCTAAAGAAGTTATCGGGTGCATCGGCTGTTTCAAAGGTATTGGCATTTTGTATTCAAAATAATTTTGATCCCAATCTCATTCAAAACAAGCTGAATTTCCTATCCGAATTAAGTGTACATGTTCCGGTTTATGAGCTCGGATTTGTTCCCGATAGTAGTGTTGTAAATTTCGTTCTGGAAAATGAAACAGCAGGAATTAAATAAGCAATTGCTCGATTTTGCAGAGGCTCTTTTAAATGATAATCATCAATTGAGCTATAAGCTAAAGGGAAATAGCATGTACCCTACCCTAAAAGCGGGTGATGTAGGCTTAGTTGAAAAATGCTCAATAGAAGATTTAAAAGTTGGAGATATTCTTGTTTATAAAACCAACAATACTTTGGTAGGGCACAGGTTAGTTGACATTTCTATCGCTAATACTAAATATATACTCACAACCAAAGGTGATAAATGCTACAAAAGTGATATTCCTTTTAGCTGCGAAGCACTTTTAGGTAGAATAAATACTTTTATTCGAAAAGAAAGAGTAAAAAAAACAGATAGTCTACGCATGAAAATGCTAAGTTTCATTGCGCTGCATTTTTCAAAACAAGCAATTCCCATCTACGATCTTATGCTTGGAATAAAACGTAAATTCAACTCACTTTGGTCGGAGCTTAAATCAATTAAAAGCAATATATCAATCGTTTCGAAAGAGTCGGAGAAAATTCTGTTTGTCAACATTATAATCTCCATACTTCAGGGTGTTTTACCATTTATCATTATCGTCTGCATAAAGACTCTGATTGACCAGCTTACAGGCATATCTACTCAGAACGAAAACCAACGTTTGTATTTTATTGTAATCCTGATTATAACCGCACTTGTTTTCCTGGCAAGCGGAGTTTTATCGGAACTCAAGACTTATTTCTCTCTAAAATTATCACAATCCATCACGCGCCAAATCTACCAAAAACTGCATTGGAAACACGCCTCGCTGGATTTATCGCACTACGAAAGCCCCACAGAACAGGACAAAATTCATCGGGCTGTTCAAGAAGCTTCCTTTCGCCCGATTAAAATCGTAAGCGAAATGCTTATCGGAATAAAATCTGTAGCAGCTGCTTTATTTCTGGTTGGTCTGTTTATAACTATCAAATGGCATTTAATTGTAATCCTGATAATTGCCATCATTCCGGGCGTTTATTTCCGATTAAAATCTTCCCGAAAACTATACAAGCAAAAAGAAGCGCAAAGCACAAAAGAGCGTAAGATGTACTATTTCAACCGGATTCTGACAGGTTTTCCGTTCGCAAAAGAAATGAAACTTTTTGGCTTCTTCGATTTCTTCAAACAACATTTTTCGAACATTCAGAACACGCTGTTTGAACAACAGATTAAGCTTCGAAAATCCGAATTATGGTTGAATATATTCGCACAAGTATTCTCTGTATCACTGATATTTTTATCATTAGGATTTGTTTCCTATTTGAAAATAAAAGGAGAAATTTCCATTGGAACGGTTGCTTTGTTTTTCTTTGCTTTTCAGCGTGGATATGGAGTTCTGAATGAGCTCTTCATGTCGGCCACTCAACTTCTGGAAGACAATACATTTTTGAATGATTTCATAGCTTTTTTAAATATGCCGACAAGCTCTAACAGTGTGCAGAGCAATCATTCCTTCACGTTAAACAAGGAGATTCGAATTGAAAATGTAAGATTTCGCTACAAATCCAGTAAACGGGATGCCCTAAAATTGGTGAACATAACAATTCCTGCAGGAAAGACAGTGGCTTTTGTTGGTGTAAATGGTTCCGGTAAAACAACTTTAATAAAATTGCTTTGCGGATTTTACCAGCCGGATTCAGGGCGTATTCTTTTTGACGGCATTGATGCTACTGAAATTGGACAACAAAAAATTTGCGAAAACATAACAGCCGTTTTTCAGGATTTTGCCTTGTATAACATTAGTGCTATCAACAACATTGGGTTAGGAAATTCCCAGGAAAACCTTGATTTTGATAAAGCTGTAAAAGCAGCAAAAGCGGCTGGCATTGATGATATTTTGAAACATCTTCCGAATGGTTACAACACCTTGCTAGGTAATTTATTTAGCTGTGGAGAAGAACTTAGTATTGGCCAATGGCAGAAAATGGCCATAGCAAGAGCCTTTTATCGGGATTCTTCGTTAGTGCTTCTGGACGAACCTTCAAGTGCACTGGATGCAGAATCGGAATTACAGATTATCAATGGATTAAAAAAACTATCGCACGATAAAACAGCCATAATTATTAGTCACCGCCTTAGCACAGTGCAGTGGGCAGATATTATTTATGTATTTAATGATGGAGAAGTTGTGGAATCCGGCAATCATGAAGAACTTCTGCAACTGAAAGGAAAATACTACTCGTTATTTCATTTAAATAACAACCAAGTTATTGAGTGATTTATTGGTCTCAAGATTTTTTAAAATGAGACACAACACCCGTTATTCCTTCCGACCATCTTAATGGATAATAGAAAGTGACCAAAGCTGAATACTTAATTTTATACCGTCCAATCATGAAATCTTTAGGAGGAAACAATACACCCAAAAGGTATCTGACTTTATTTGAAAACGTTGCCTGCTCTTTCAGACAATAAAAATGTGCAGATAATGAAACAGTTCCAGGAACAACTAAACCCTTTATGTATTTAAAAAACAGTTGTTCAACCTCTTCAGTCAACAAGTAGTTATATTTATCGATAACATCGGCAGGAACTGGCGCATTCATATACTTATTTACCAAAACGATATATTTGAATACCACTTCATCCGACTTATACAACCGGCATGATGCAGTAAAAGTTCCCCAATCAAAGCCGGCTTCATTCTCATTCAAAACATTTGTTATATCGCTCAAGCAGGTAAACTGAACCTTCCCCCCCTGAAAATGCTTATCGAGATGTACACAAAGGTGAATCAGCAAATCATTAATTTCTAATGCAAGAACATTGCATTTATTGACCGTAACAGCCATCGCATTTTTCCATAGCTCAGAGGTAAGCACGTTATACATTTCTCCTTTTCGGTGCAGCTTTATATGAATTTCTATTGACACGCCGTTTAATACCATTGGCGTATAATGAACAATATCAAATTGTGAGCTTACAAATTCTGATAGTTTTAATGCAGATACTGCCCTGTATCCCAAATTCCGGAGAATATCTAAACATCTTTCACCATCCTCCTCGTGTACCAATAAATCAATATCGCTAAATTGCCTTAATCCAATATCGTGATAAAGATTCTCGGACAAATAAACTCCTTTTAATGCAATTACAGCAATACCTTGATTTGAAAATGCCTTAGCAATATGTTGGAAATAGTTTAGTAATAGAGTCCCTCTACTAATGGTAATAAAATAAGTTTGTTGCAATTTTGCCTGAACAGCCTCAGGTATTAGAGATTTATTTTTAAAAAATGGCAGCTTCTTAAATAGCAACGGAGCTATTCCCCTGTCGATAATCGTTTTGGTAAGATAATCCCAATCCTTAACTTCCAAAATCAAATTATCAATTTGCTCTAATTCCGAAACAGAAGGATTAATTTTTATTGAAGAAAGAATAAGTTTGTCTTCGTGGGATAATGTCATAGGAACTTAATTTTCAATAGAGTTAAGCAATGTTCAAATTCTAAACAATTACAAAGATAAGAAAAGAGGCTATTTATTTTGCGAAACAGCCTCTTTTCCTTTTAAACAAAAGCTCAAAAATACTTGTTTGAAAACTCCCTTTTATCCAACATTTGTTTTAAAAGGATCCTGATTGAAATAATCCGGTGCAAAAGAAGTCAGTTCATTTGGACCTGATGGAGGAGCACCTGGAGTTGAATCTAATGTCAACGATATTTCATTATCCAATTCTATCCGTTCTATTTGAGGAGAAGTATATACTTGTTTTTTATTTGGTGTGTTCATATCTCAGTTTTTAATTGATTATTACTTTCTTTGTTATATTATTTACTGTTACAAGATAAACTCCCGGGCTGAAAGATTTGCTAATCACTGTAGTTTCGCCGGTAAGGGTAGTAGTAAGCAGTTTTTGTCCTATAGTATTGCAAATAGTCACAACTCCTGATTGACTATCTACATTGCGGGTTATCACAATCTGATTATCTGCATTCTTACTTACTCGAACGTCTGTGTTTTCTGTCGGATTATCTATTCCTGTTATTGCGGATGCAGACTTAAATATAATAGCGAAACGATTCTCTGTTGAAGTTGCATCAGATGTAAAAGTATATGGAGTGCCGCTGGTTATATCCTGTTCAACATTCAACACTTTATCTTTCAATACAATTCGGGTATCAGTATCAAAATCTGTCACTTCAGTAGCTTTAATGCTAAAGGTATTTGCAGCACCGGTTGAGAAACCTAATGGAACTAAAGAGTTGGTTGCAATACTATTTAAACCGTTTATAACTGCTTTTTCCGTTCCAGCAAAAGTATAAATTTCAGGAATAGAAGCATTCCCGTTCGTCATTTTGGGAGAATCGTAAGCATCATATCCATCAGTTGCATTAGCGTTGAACAACACGATAGTTTCATCACTATTTGTACCGTTAGATACTTGTAGACGCAAAACTTTTTGAGTTGCATTAGCAGCCGGTACTCTGAATTTATTCGTAGCCACATCCTGATGCAAACGCATGGCATTGTTGATTGCCAACGTTCCTGAAGTTTGCCCTGCTGCGACCCGAACCCAGAATGCCTGCATTGGCGAAATCATTCCGGTAACTGCTGCTACACCATTATTATTAGTACCAGTATTTGCAGTTTCATTATAAGTATCAAAGACATATGCAGGAGTAGTGGCATTGTTTTTAGTACGATACCATACTGTTGTAAGCAAATTGGTTGTTCCTGTATTCGAGGCATCAATAGCCAACATCCAATTTAAATACGAAGGATATGGATTACCCACTAAATTGAAGCCTTCTTTAGTTTGACCCGCAGTACGCGTAAGGGTAGTGATAGATTGAGCTCCCGTATTCAAATTGCCTGTGAATGCCACAGCTCCCGTGGATGCCACATTGGCCACATAGCCTTTCATTACACCAAGCGAGGTAGTGGTGTTGGTAATTGTAGGCCAAGGAGCTGAAGTTCCATTTACCTCATCATAATAATAAAGCGGATTGGTTGCATTGGCACTAAATACTGCGCTGGTAGTATTGGTCACCGGAGTGGAGATGTACCAATTACGACCGGTAGTTAGATACTGTTGTACAGTAGCAGCCACAGCCGAATTTGTAGACCCATTATCCAAGAAAGTACCTGTACCCGTGGCATCACTCTGAAGGACAAAGCCTGTATTGCCGGCATTGTTGGTAAAGGTGCCACCTACAGTTAGACCGATTAAAGGAGAAACCTGCAACACTGAACCTGAAGCGATAGTAACATCGTTTAAGACTGATAGATTATTCGTTTTTATTTTTGCGGTTGGTGAATTGTAAGAATTCACAGTCAAATTATAAATAGGTGAATACTATTGATACGAATGGTTTGGTTTGTCGCTGTTGATCCATTGCCTATTTGTAATGTGCCCCCGGTAACATTGTACTTGTTTGCAAGGTTGTAATAATCGTTTGAATTACTTGAAGATGTTTTTTGTATAACTATCGTACCACCACTCATTGTAAACGAAGAACCACTGGTAAGCTCGAAAGGAGCAGCTGAGCCACTTGCTGTTCCTACTGTAAAATTGAGCGTCCCACCTGTCTGAGAAAATGACGTTGTGGAGGATCCAGCAGTAAGAGGACGGATTTGACCTGAGATATTAACTGTTCCACCATCAATAAGGATTGAAGAACTACTACCGTAATATAATCTTAATAAGTTACATGTACCTAAAGAATTTTTAATATAACCATAAGCAACAACGTTATTTGAAGTCGAATTAATAGAACCACCATTGTTCCATAATCCGCCATTAATATCAAATTGGTTGGATGATAAATTAATTGTTGAAGAACTCGATAGTTTAAACGTTCCACTTGTTAATACCAATGGGTTGGTAGTAGGAGATGTCGGGAAAGAAATCGTTGCAGTTGCTTCAAGCACATTTCCGATTGCCCCTGTTTTTACTTCCAGTATATTAAAGTTAGTAGTAGATGTACCGCCAATGGTCTGAAGAGCATCCGTTCCCTGAAAACTAACAGTGCCAATTCCGGCTGTAAATGCTGTACCTCCAGCATTATTTGTCCAGTTGCCTGAAATGGCTAAAGTATATGCTGTTGCTGCATCCATAGCAAGTGTAGCTCCATTGTCAATTGTAATATTATGACAGACAGCTCCAATCGCATTAATTACTGGACTGTTAGTTGTAGACGGTATTTCCACATCAGTTGCTAAAGTTGGAACTCCGCACGACCAGTTTGATGCTGTGAACCAGTCAGTTTCTTTTCCCGCTGTACCACCTATCCATAAATTGCTGGAACAAGGAGTATTCCAGACTTCTATATCATCTACACAAACTCCATAACCAGTATTAGTAGTGGCTTCAAATGCGATATAATAGGTAGCAGAAGGATTGGGCAAGGTAATCGATTTTAATGTCCAATTTGAAGGAGTATCATTGTAAGTGGTCAATAGTGTCCATGCAGCAGTAACAGATGTACGATAAAATACACGAAGGACATCCGGACCGTATCCTGTTCGTGGAAATTGATTATACCAAAATTTCAACACAGGACTCGTAGCTCCCAACAGATCAAGTGGTGGACTTATCAGTTTAGTTGTATATGAGGCGACAATATTAGCTCCACAATAAGCAAAGTTTGCACCTGTATGAGGAACTGCAGGAGCTACAGCAGATATTGCACCGGCTGCCACATATTTCCAGTCAATTGTACCAACACGATATTCTTGCGTCCAATTGGCAGGTATATTTGTGGAATTAAATCCTTCGATAAAAGGGAAACTGCTAACCGAACTTATAAGCGTAGTTGCATTGGCAGGACTACCTTCCGAATAATTCAGAGAACCGTCCACAGCCCATACTTGATAATAATAGGTAGTTGTTGCAGTCAAACCCGTGTGGCTAAACGCAGAAGCCGATCCTTTATAAATAATAGTTCCACCGCTTGGCAAAACATCTCCTACATTATAAGAAGATCCGGTAACAGGTGTTCCAAAAGTGGTTGTCGAATTGGTTACCACAATTACATCATTGGAATTACTATTCTTTATCCACGAAAGATTAATTTGTGTTGCATTCATTGGAGTAGCAGTAACCCCAACTACAGCATTCACAGTTGGGTTTCCCTTGAAGTAAAACGAAATCGCATTACTTGCTTCCGATATGTTAGTAATTGGCATTCCAGTGGTTGCTCCAGCCCATGAAAGAGAATTTGGCGTAGTTGCATCTGTAAATGATGTATTACTCCCTGATCCGGGGAACGGACAACCTTGACTACTAACCGAACCATAATCAGAAACTAATGTGGTTGTTGATGAAATATTTTTCTCAGAATTTGCACATACAGGGTAAAATCCCTGATGTGGTCCAACATTGATATCGTTACTACCTTCATGATTTGAAATGTAAGTGCCATCAGCATGGTAAATCAACAGTCCGTGCCCGGGACAAGCTGTATTGAAGCCAGTTTGTTGACGATTCTCCATTAGAAAATACTCGTTCGGTGTAGAAGTATTGTATTTATATATCACCGGATTTGTGGTAATATCAGGTATAGTCAAAGAAGTAGCACTCGTCAACAAAGTGGGAGTTACCCATCCATTCCGCACCTTCTCATAAGGATTCATGTGGGCAGGTTGACTTCCGCTCGGCGAACCGTTATAAACTCCATAACACATTACATCCCAATAACCTGTTCCGGGGAAAGTTCCACCCGAGACACCATAATCAGTATCATAATAATCGGGAGCTCCACATACATGCCCAAACTCGTGGCAGATAACACCAATAGTTGTAATATCTTTAATTGAAAGATTTGAATTATATGTTAATTCATTAGAACAAGAGTATTTAGAAACCGTTTTTCCATCAAAGGTTTTACCTGCAATTCCCCCAGCATGGGGCCAAATCGTATTTGCTATACCACTTGTAGCCTGTCCATAACCAGCATAAACAATATAAACGCCATCCACAGAGCCATCACCATCGTTATCATAATTTACAAAGCTAAAACCAGCAGTGCGTTCAACAGCATCATCAGATGCATCTTGTACTGCTTCAAGCATTAATTCATCTGAGTGAGTATCTTTATCGTCAGCAGATGCATCAGAACCGTAATAGTCCATATTATTTTTTGCAGTATAAATACCCACAACATCAGTTTCTACATCAAACTGATTATATGACTGTTCGAGAAAATAGTCTCGTACACTTGTACCATTAGAAACAAAACCATTTGCATCTAGATGCTGGGTATTCATAAGAGCATAGAACTCTGCTTTTGAATGTTTAAATTTAACGTCTTTGAATTCGATCAAAATCATCAACAATCTTTTGTGACCTTTAGGAGAGAATACTTTTTGTTTCCCATCGTTGGTTCTTGAGTTAACTGTATTTGGTTTTAAGAAACCACTTGTTCCAACCAGTTTCTCTGATCCATGTTTTGCTTCCCAAACCGATTTTAGCAAGTTTACTTGCTTAGGGCTGAAACGAATGTTTTTTGATACTCCTCTCAGTAATTTGAGTTCATTTGCAGTTCGTTTGCTTGCTTCACGTGCAAGGACTCCCGAAACTTTTAAATCACCTGAATTATCTTTTACTGCATATTCCCAGCCGTTTTTACCGTTGCCAAGCAAGGTGTAGCCATCCGTGGTTTCAGCCCAGTGAACCCGTTCATCTCCCTTTAGCTTAATAGTGATTTCAGAACCATCCGGCTGCTTATACTTAATAGGAAAAGGATATGCCGGAACGGCATATGTTTTAGAAAAAAAAGCGGTAATCAGAATTACCAGGAGTAACAATTTCCTCATTTAATCATTTTTTACAGGTTGCTATTTAGATAATTTATTCTTAAAGTTAACTTTTATATTCCAACATTACTTACATAAATAGAAATAATAAGATACATAAGCACTTAGTTTACGATCTTATCTGTTTTTATTATTCTCCAGCTTCATCAGCTCAATCAATAAAAATCTGCATTCTAGTTTTAGTCAAATAGAACATTGTACTGTTTTCAAAACTTAACACACATTATGCGATATCATTTTTTGCAAATATAATAAAATTTATGATTTGTAGCAAATACTATTAATTTGTGTGGCAAAAAAAAAGACCTATGATTACTCATAAGCCTTTTCTTTTAAAATAAGAGATAACAATTACCCACTCCTGGCTCTTTTAATAAGTATATTTCTCAAAATCATCATAAGGTATTTCATATCGGTAACCATAGTTCCATTGGTTTCACAAGCATTCAGATAATTCATCTCCGATTGCTGAATTTCATCCAGTGTATGAGGCAGGTCAGCATAAAAAGGAGGCAACAAACCGGGTTTGAATTTCACCCGTTTATTTTGTAATTCTTCGCTGTATAAATTAAAGTATTGTTTACTTAGCGGACGTACACCCACCAGTTTCATCTCTCCATTAAATAAATTGAAAAACATAGGAAGTTCATCAATCCAATACTTCCGCATAATATGACCAATGGTAGTAATTCGGATATCCTTATTGAACTTACCATCGTCTTTTAAATAATTACGCTCGTATATATAGCCCTGTAGGTATTCCGAAAAAGGGTGCATGGTTCTGAGTTTATACACCTGAATCATTTCGGCATCTTTACCGTATCGTCTGAGGCGGATCAATGGTCCGTAGATTCGTTTTTGAGTTATCTCGGGGTTTTTCACACGCTTAGCTATAACGTAGGTAAGATGACATACTTTTTTTTCCATCACCACTTTGAAACCCGAGCAATACAACCGACCTAATATTTCTGCCTTCGAAAACACCCTGTCGTTGCCTTTCGAAAGGAAATAATAAAGGCCTCTTGTCAGAAGAACTTTGGGCATTACCCGTTTAAACAGATAATAAAAGATGTAAACTATACGATTTATTACAGTGGGGTACTTCCTTAAAATATTTTTTTTGCGGGTGCTTTTAGGTTCAAAACAGCAAA
>Ga0302210_10000529_pt1 | contig 17228 bp, 18 predicted proteins | sample II_Fen_E3_2_FD_198793 | JGI IMG/M metagenome (GOLD analysis project Ga0302210, IMG submission 198793) | Peat permafrost microbial communities from Stordalen Mire near Abisko, Sweden - II_Fen_E3_2 | ecosystem: Environmental > Terrestrial > Soil > Wetlands > Permafrost | place: Sweden: Abisko... | reverse complement strand
TGAATTATATGTCACCCTGCGGTTATGTTGCCCCGTCTTATTATAATATGGTCGGCTGTAATTGGCTGCAGTCCTTTACCGCAGGGTATCTAACCACTTGTGGTTTACAGTCTGTGGGAAATCCTTGTAATGATGAAGGTGAAGAGTTGCCTTTACATGGCTCGATTGCAAATCAACCTTGTGAACGGACCTATTGGGAAGAAAATGAAACAAAACTGTTGGTTCATTCGCTTACCCGTGATGAGGTGATGTTTGGTAGAAAACTTACGCTAAGTAGAAGTATAGAAGTATCAAAACAGGAAAATATGTTTATTATTCGGGATGAAATTGAAAATACAGGAGATCGACGAGAACCATTTGAAATATTGTATCATATGAATATTGGTTATCCGCTTTTGGATGAGGATAGCGTGTTGACAATTCCGTCTCAAGAGGTCGTAGCAAGAGATGAGCATGCGAATGCAGATATTGCTAATTGGATGCACATGGAAAAACCACAAATGGGTTATCAAGAACGTTGTTACTATCATAAATTTAAAAAAGATGGTTTTGCTAAAATTTATCAACCAAAGCTTGGCGTAGGACTAGAAATAAGTTTTGATGCCAGCAAATTGGATGGTTTTGTAGAGTGGAAAATGATGGGAATTCGCGACTATGTTTTGGGGCTTGAGTGTGGGAATTGTTATCCGGATGGAAGAGATGTGATGAGAAAAAGTGGCATGCTAAAATTTTTAGAGCCAGAGCAAAAACAATCCTATGAGGTAATGGTGCGAATGCTAGAATCAGTGTAATAATTGGCAAAGGTCATTCATTAATAGCAATGAATGACCTTTGCTTATAGAATCATAAAAAAGCGAAACTCGTATGTGATGAACATACAGGTTTCGCTTTTTATCATTTGTTATAGACGTAATTGTTTTGACCGATCAAAGCGCTACGCCGTTCCATAATCACAACATCATGCCAAATCCCTGTTGGCATTTGAGCAATTTTTTCACGGATACCGACTTCGTGAAATCCAACTTTTTTATGCAGTGCAATACTAGCAGCATTATCTCGTATAATTGACGAATACAAAGTCCAAAATCCATTTTTTTCGGAAGCTGTAATGAGATGTTTAAAAAGTGCAGTACCGAGACCTTGACCTTTATACACTTTGCTCAAATAAATACTGACTTCAACGACTCCTTGGTAACAAGGTCGGTTAGAGGTGGGGCTTAAGGCAATCCAGCCGGCAAGCTTTTTATTGCAACGTATCACAAAACGACAAGAATCTAGATGATCGTGATCCCATATATTCCAATCGGGTGCTTCTGTTTGAAATGTTGCCATACCGCTCTGGATGCCTTCGATATAGATATTTTTTACTTCCTCCCAATCGGTTGAGAGGAGGGGCTCAATTGTATAATTCATGATTTTTCTCTCCATCCTTTTTGAGATCATAGCTAGAATTTAAGGTCACGTCATTGCTCTTTGAAGTACTATTTATAGTACTTTTTGGCGATGACTGTTTTTTATTTTATTACGACTCAGAGAATAATTCAATTAATTTTGGGGAGTGATTTAAAAAAGACACAATATCTTCAAAAGTTCTTCACAACATCTTCACATCTCAGCTGTAATATATAAACATAAGCTATCGCAGAAAACCTACAGATAAAAAATACTGATGAATCAAACATCGAATGTTGTAGAAGATTTTTCGACAGCAGCTTAAAATATAAAAAGATTCCATGTATGTATGGAAATAAAGGGAGAAAATATCATGAATAAAAATTTAAACAAATTAGTAGTAAGCGGTCTTATGGCAGCAGCAGTTTTTGGCTTAGGCTTTAGTAATACGACAGTTCATGCAGCTGCATTAGATCAAACAACTGTAAATATGAGTGTTATTTATGGCAGCAGTAATGATGGTAAGCAAGTTAAGAGCAATGATGAAAAAAATGTATCAACAAGCGTAGCTCATGTAATGAGTACTGGTAGCAATCAAAGTAATGCCAGCAATGTTTCAGATGGCAAAAACGTTTCCCTTAGCCCAGCTCACGAACTATGAGTTTTTTCCACTAATTACTGAAATAGATAAATGAGGTATCGCACTAAGACATTAGCGTGATACCTCGTTTTTTGTGGTGCGCCGGCATGGGAGCAATATAACGGGTGAATGCGGGATAACACCACCGAGCTAAATTACATCGCAGGCGGATCAATTTGCACCGAACCACATTCTTTCGGGTATATTGTTTCCTTTAGGTCAGCAACACCAGCCAATATTATGAGATGGAAAAGATCGTTGACGTGTTCTTTTATCGCCTCACAAGAGGGCCAGCTTATCAGTATAATGTAAACAAAGGGGCAAACAGTCCATTGACTGTTTTGCCCCATAAAAAAATCATATATTCTTTTACATGAAATTGAGTTTTCACAAAATCAAGAATACCATCCTAACGAGCATGAAACTCCCCTTTTGAAGTTATCAACTTTCAAAAATTAAGCTTGAATATCAAGACCCCCATTTTCCTTAACTGCTGTTTGAATATTGGAAGATTGCTCAGCTGCTTTTTTTGCTTCCTCTAAGTGGGTTTGCTTTAAAATTTGGTTTTTAGCGGTTTGCTCTGCTAGTTGAAACTTTTGAATCTGACTTGAACTTCCACCACTTTGCTGCAATTGTGTTACAGCACTTGAAAGTTTGTTTATTTGGTTTTGCAAAACAGAAGGATCAGTCGAAGTAACCGTAGTTGATACATTTGTCGTATCCGTCGAACTCGTTTGGGCTACCGTAGCTGCTGGGGTACTGATTGATATTGACATCACACATACACCTTCTTTTTATCACTTTAGATTTTATATATACCCAATAATATATCGGCATTTTTCGACAAAAATTAAGTTAACAGCTCGGTCACTTGATAAAATTATCAAGTGGATTTATCATCAGCCGGTTCAATTTCATATTATTGAAGCAGGTGCTGTGTGCTTAATTAGAGGCGTGGAAAAGGGGACTGGTACGAAAATGTATAATGCAAATTAAAATATCCCAATCAACATTTCATAAATATTAATTGGGACGTTTTGGTTTTAACTTTTCGATACTCACTGCTTTTTAGGCAGAACAACAGGACTTAGAGGGTGATATTTACATCATGTTCTTTAAATGTTTGCATCGTACTCGATAAATCGGAAATAGATATATTTAAATCAGTATCTGTGGTAACGATTGAGTCAATGCTCATTCCAATTGGACACTGGACGTTGTTGCCACTTGAAAATAAATTTTGCATTGCACTTCCAACAGCGCCTATGCCGCTACTGCTTTGGATTTGTTTTGTTCCGACATAAGAGGCATTGCATGATAATGGGACGTCTATGTCATTTAGAGTTTTTATAGATGTCACAGAAAACTCGAGCTTTCCACCTTTACCAAAAGATCCTGCTGATACAGTTTTTGTTATTTTTCCGTTTGCAATTGTCCCCGCAGGAATAACGATGACACCATTAATTTTAACATTATCTAAGGTTTTAAAGTTTATTATGTCTCCGGTATGTGCCGTTTTGGAGTCTATCGTATTGAGTAATGCTAGCACAATCCTAGTTTTTTCAGGTATGTATGCATGTTGTCTTGAAACTACTGCCGTGGCAGATGTTGTAGTACTATTTGTAGAAGTTGCTGTTGTGTCTGTTGCTGCGAAAAGGGGGGAGATTGATATAGATGATAATATCATAGTACAAAGTAAAATAGGAAATAATCTAATGAGAAATTTTTTAATCATAAATAACATCCTCTCAAAATTAATTTTTTTTGCAATATTATTTTTAAATTATCCCTTCTTTCTTTTGAATTTATAAAAAATTAGCTTTGTCTTTTAGATATTGAGCAGTAAATTTTACAGCCTTATTTGATGAGCCTTCACACAGATGTGGAGAGTTATCTGTATTAAATCCTTGAGGACGAAGTTTTCTACATAACAGACATTAAATTCTTGTTCGAAATCTTTTGCAAAACTATGACATAAATCAATGATTTTTCCTGTTGATAGTCCGTTTTCTTTGCCCCAGATTCCTATAAACATCAAAGCGCCTTCTATTAACAACACTGCGCACCAAAACCACCATCACCATGCATACCAAAGCGCAGAGTCATTTACTTGTGAGTCTAATTTTAAGTCATGTAACTCTGCTAATATCTTAAGCATAACTGTTGCACAATTAAGATCTTCATTCCAAGAATACGTATATACTTTTTTGAGAATGTATTCTTTTTGAATCATTTTTTCCTTTAGGCGTTACCTTCAAAAGATCGGCTAACTCTCGCTGCGTGAGACCTTTATTAAACATGATGCTTAACAGTCATGATGAACAGATTGTTCATATTAATTATATAGAAATTTGTTAAAAAATCAAATTAATTTCAAAATATTATTAATTGAGTACGAAATGTACAGTGCTATATGTACATAGAAAGGGGAGCTTATGACGGAGAATAAATTACGGTTTTATCGGAATAAAGTTAAACTTACGCAAATACAATTAGTATAGGAAGACAGTCTTGTAATGGAAATGAGGGAAGGCTCTATACTTGTTTTATATAAAAAAATTTATAAGGTAATCTACAAAAAGGCAATCAATACATCAAGGGGAATTAAGAAAGAGGCTCCATGATGAAATAAATATCCATCAAGCAGCCTCTTTTTACTGAAACAAAAAAACTCTGTCCTTCATAAAAGAATCTCTAGGCTCAATCATAGAGAGAATAAAGACAATATTCAGTGAATCAATATATTGAGTATAGCACATTTACCAATAAAAGGGGTAAATGAAATTTATTCCTTTTATTAAAGGTGGAATTATGTGTTTGTGGAAATAGGTTTATACATGTTAAGGGAGTTGGTAATTATCTATGACAGGAAAATTAAATCTAACTAATCAGTGCTTTATTCGACCCTCGCACTGGTAGTAAGATGCTCCCTTACTGCATACAGATTGATAAGTGTAACCACAATTTTTGCATTTAATTAAACTTGTTAAGAGGTAAATCTGCTTAGTAGAGCGTTTCCCATATTGGTGAACGCCTTTTTTTGCAAATTCAATTTGGGATTCAATGGTCTTGCGTTCCTGCTGGTCATCGGTACTTACGCGCACGTAAATGGCAAGGGGGTGGGTTTGCTTGATTTCAAACATGGATGATATTATTTTCGTTTGTTATTTATCAATTGTATATATTTTATCAAATAAAGGTACAAATGTTTTTGTTGCTTCGTCAAAGTTGGCGCGTTCCAAATCGGTTAAAATATCAATTTTCTGCTCAAAGACTAATTTTAATAGTCGTATTTCGTTCAAAATAATTTTGTGACCTTTTTCGGTCAGTGTTATATTTTTGTAGCGTCGATCATCAAGAACTGTTTGACGGTCAATATACCCATCTTTACATAACTTATTAATGATTTGAAGTGCTTGTTGCTTTGAAATAGATAAGTGATTACCTAATGCTGTGGAGGTTAATGGTTCATAAAAATTTATAATGCATAACGCTACCCAGTGATTTGCGGGGATTGGGAAGTTTATTTTCTGAAAAAATTTGCTATAAAAGGTATGAAAGGAATCAATAAATCTAGCGGAAAGTTCTTTGCGATCAATATATTCCATATAAATGGTGACCTTCTTTCTACGAATGTTGATTTTTCGAATTAAGCAATTAAAACGACATAACACAACATTACTCATCATCATTTTTATTATATATGGTAAAAAAATTATCGTCTATATAAGTGGCATTAAAGTTTTGTACTCCTTTTTATTAAGTCTCAAACTTCGCCAAGGGACATGTCGGTTGGCGGTCGTAACCAGTACAAGATAGCCTTTACGCCGATTGCGATTATGCACATAGACAAAGTGGACAGGAATTTGCTGAAAAACTGCATTGATTTTGCCAAAAAGCATTTCGTCTGATGGTTGTCTTGTGTTATACTTTTCATAGCATGAGCCTCCATTTGTATTGTTTTATTTCGCAATTTTATTATACAAAATGGTTTTGGTTCATGCTATTTTTATTGTCATAAATATTGAATTTTCAAGGCTCATAGGCGATTATTTATCTGCGAAGTTTGAGGTACTTATTTTAAAATTATATAGTTTATTTTGTTCATTTAAAACTTTAAAAGCAGGTTCTAATAATACATTTAATTCATCAAGGGTTAATTTAGGAGCGTTGTCAATTTTGCATAAGAAGTTTAAAAGAATCGCTTTATTGACGCAGACTTTATTGGGACAATTTTTGCAAGTATCCAAATTATGCCTTTCGGCATTTACATAAATATAAAACTGCTTTCCCGATGTTATAACCTGATTGTCAAACAGAGATTTCCGTATCGCATTGGCGATTTTAGGAGGATGTTTGTTACCACCTTCTTTTAACTTGCAAGAAACATAGAATTCAATCATAGTTTATCATCACCTCGGCTATTTTTAGAATGTGTGTGAGCCGCTTCCACTGCTACTATATTATAGTTTAAAATTACGTATAGTATTTTAGAAATTTTCTACTGATTTTTTCTAGCAGCATGCTATTTCAGCATGCCATAAACAGCTAGCATTAGAAATATCCATATCAAATAAAAAATTAATTACACACTCTATTACGTCCAGTAGATTTTGCACGATAAAGTGCCTTATCCGCCATATTAATGAATTCTAACACTTCTTGTTCGGGGGAACACTGCATTGTTACAATGCCTAGACTAACTGTAAGATAAGTTGAAATTTTAGATCCCTTATTACAGATATGAAGATTTTCAATAGAAATTCGCATTTTTTCAGCAAGGGCTGCGGTATCTGTCTCATTTGTTTCTGGTAGCATACAAATAAATTCTTCACCACCATATCGAGCAATGAGATGGGATGGTGAAGAAACATTCATTGCTAAAGCTTTTGCAACTTGTTTTAGACAATCATCTCCAACTAGATGCCCGTAATAGTCATTTAAACCCTTAAAAAAATCAATATCAATCATAATGAAGGATAATAGCTCTCTATGTTTCGCTAATTTAGCATATTCTAAAGATACAGTGGTGTCAAAATATCGTCGATTTGCTAGATTGGTTAACCCATCAAAATTACTTAATACTTCAAGTTTTTTAATTGCGGTTTTCAATTCCTCTTCAAGTAATTTTCTTGCATCAATGTCGGTCAACATAAGAAAGGAACCCATATAATTATTTTTGTCATCTATCATTGCTTTTGCAGAAATAGTTACCCAATGTTTAGAGCCATCTTTTCTTCGTAAATATCGCTCATAGATTGCATCTTTGCCTTGCATTCTTTCTTGTATTTTTATTTCTAGATCTTCTAAATGTTCTTCAAAAAATAAAAAATTTAAAAATTGTCCCATTAATTCTTCAATTTCATAACCAAGCATAGATGATAATTTATTATTAACAAAGATAATTTCCAGGTCATGTCCAATAATAAGAATGCCCTCATTGGCAGCTTCAACCATAAAACGGTAACGAGCTTCGCTTTTTTGCAATTTTTCTTCTGCAATTTTACGATCGGTAATGTCAGATCCAAGAACAATAAACGAACAGATATTTCCTTCATCGTCAAATTCCGGTATATATTCTACTTTTACCCACCGAGTTCCAATAGATACATCAAAATGTTACATTTCGCCCTTTTTTTACTTCTGAAATATATTTTATGGCATTTTGATAGTTCTTTGCTGGAAGTATTTTACTCAGATGTTTACCTATAATTTTTTCTCTTGGAATATTATAAGCGTTACTAAATGCATTATTAACAAATTTATATCGCAATGTAGCGGCATTGATATAACAAATAGAGACGGAAATGTTATCCAGTATGAAAAACTGTTTTGCATCGAAAGATTTTTTTAATAAGAAATGTTTTCGTTTCAAGATGATTCCTTCCTTTTGCGAAATCCCAAGGGGGACAAATGTTTTAGCTTGTTTGTTCGAGTGGGGAGGCTAGACTATCTCACCATATGGGCTGCCAGCTTCACTTTGAGCAATGTTTTTAGGGCCGGGTATCTGTATGTTTTTTGTATTGAAGTCATAATAGTATATTACTGTAGCACGCCTGTTGATTAACCAATAATATCCAGTGAAACTAGACAAAAATAGAGGTATGACAAAATTCTTGAATGAAACCTACCTATTTCATTATGCCATAAACACCATTCAATTGAAAGTTGACCGTATAGCAACTGCCTTGTAAATCCTAATAAAGAAAGCGTTTTTTGTTTAACTTTTTTGCAAAAAAAGACTGCCAATACATATAGTCAGCGGTATATTTTATACACGATTCACTTATGCAACATGGCAGTCATAGAATATTTATTTAGACCCATAGTTTTGCGCCTTTGTTTTTCAATAAGTTTGCCAATATATAATAAAAAACATTTAATAGTTTTAATCAATTGCATCGTTAGATTAGTCGGATCGAATACATAACAAACACTAACAGGGGGAGCTACAGCTTTTAGCTTTTTACTTTATTATGATCATAGCAAGTTTTGTTTTATTATATCTGTATTAAATTATTTCTAAGTTGTACAGCTTCTGCTGCATGATGCTCGGTGATTTGCGCCGAATGATCTAAATCGGCAATCGTACGTGACACCTTAATAATCCGATCATATGATCTTGCACTTAGACTCATCTTTTTAAAAACCAACTCTAATAGTGATTCTGCTTTAGGTGTCAATACACAATGCCGTTTCAGCATCGCATGACTCATTTGGGCATTACAGAAAATCTTATTTTTTTTGAAGCGATTTAACTGCACACAACGGGCTGCCTCAACGCGACTACGAATAGCAGTTGAAGATTCTGCTGGTTTTGTTTCGGTTAGTTCTTTATATTCGACGCGAGGTACTTGAATATGTATATCAATTCGGTCTAACAACGGACCGGATATTTTTTTTGTATATCTTTTTATTTCATTGGCGGTGCAGGAACAAGCATGCCCAGAATCTCCTGAAAATCCACACGGACATGGATTCATGGCTGTAACGAGCATTAGCGATGCGGGGAAGGCTATGGATGCATTGACCCGTGAAATCGTCACCACGCCATCTTCTAGTGGCTGGCGCAGGACTTCTAGCGTTGACTTGCCAAATTCCGGCAGTTCGTCGAGAAACAGTACACCATGATGACTCAATGTGACTTCGCCTGGTTTCGGAATTGTTCCTCCGCCAATCATACCAGCACTGGATATTGTATGATGAGGACTGCGAAATGGTCGATTTGTAATAAGACCTTCGCTCTGTTTTAAGAGCCCCGCAATACTATAAATTTTTGTTACTTCTAATGCTTCTTGATTGGACATTGTTGGTAATATAGAACTTACACGTCTGGCCAGCATTGTTTTCCCGGCACCCGGCGGACCAACCATCAAGATATTATGACCACCAGCAGCGGCTATCTCCAAGGCTCGTTTTGCGACGAATTGTCCTTGAACATCTGAAAAATCTTCGGCAAAACTATCAACTTCACTGGGGTCGGCAATTTTTTTCAAAGCAGGTTCTAGTATTTTTTCTCCTGTCAAAAATGCAATCAATTCTGCTAAGGTCTCAACGGCATAAACCGTCAAGCCTTCTACAAGTAAAGCTTCATTAATATTTTCTGGAGCCACAAAAATGGTCTGGATTTTCGATTCTTTACAATGGATCGCCATCGGCAGTAGTCCGTGGATGCCGCGTAATTTTCCTTCGAGTGATAATTCTGCGGCAAACATACTGTTTTGGCAAATTGTCATAGGGACAATTCCATAGGCTGCTAATAAAGCGATCGCGATAGGTAAATCAAGGCCAGAACTATCTTTTTTTATATCAGCTGGAGCTAGATTGATGGTTATTTTTTCTTGTCGTAATTTTATCCCTGAATTTTTAATCGCTGTTCGGACGCGTTCTTTTGATTCTTTAACCGCCGCATCAGGTAGGCCGACGATTTCAAAACCAGGTAGCCCGTTGGCGACATCGACTTCTACTTGAATTAGAATCCCATCCACACCAAATGTTGTTGACCCATATGTTTGAGCAAACAATGAAAAACCCCCTCAGTCGTTCATTTTTCTGCATACTTAAAAATTTGTTGTAAACTGTTTTAGATACGTTGTATTATATATTATATTCGTAAAAAAACCGTCCTTACCTTGTTGTAAAATGATATTTTTGCAATGAAATGCTTCGATTTTCATTGCGGGGAAGTAGCGTTATTTTATAATGAAAATGTGCTATACTGAATAAAACTGAAAAAATATAACCTGATGAAAAATAATCGCAACATATTTATGTAGTAGAAAGTTTTTATAAAGGATAAAGAAAGTTGGAAATTCATTCATGGCAAGCGTATTTATAGAGCCCAAAAAGGCTGGATTGACTACGATATGCATCGAACCTCTACAAACAGATTATAAAATTTCGGATATGGTAGATCTGTCGCTAGTGGAAAAAGAAGCAGCACACTATTATGGAAAGTGTTTTTCCGATGAGAGACACGTCATATATGTGGCACATACGGTTACGGGTTTTGTTGGCTGTGGGGGCATAAGCTTTTATGAAATTATGCCAACATATGAGCATCCATCGGGGAAATGTGCGTATATTATGAATATGTATACGTGTCCTTTGTATAGAAAGCAGGGTGTTGCAACGCAGATTTTAGATTTATTAGTTAAGGCGGCACAAAAGCATGGTGTTCTTAAAATATCCTTAGAAGCTACTAAAAAAGGTAGAGGTGTTTATGAAAAATATGGTTTTGTGCAGAATGGCTATGAAATGGAATACGAATAAGTTCTCCATGAATTTTCATAAATGATTGTTATAGTAAAATGTTCTTGTTTTTTAAAAAATATTGGTAATATAAAGTATATAACTTTAATACCACAGGAGGATTTTGATGAATTTAGATAAAAGTTTGTTTGGCCGGTTTTCAGTCGTAATCACAGCAGGTGTGTTATGGTTTGCTTTAGGCATGATATTGCGTATTGCTTTGACATTATTTTCTTATCATACGATTGCCGCGACACCGTGGGAATTATGTAAGGTTTTTGTTGTTGGTGGGTTTTTTGATGTAGTTGTTATCGGACAGGCCTTATTGCCATTGATTCTTTATGTATCTTTGGTGCCACAACGTTTTTTTGCTGGTAAATGTAATAAAATCATTCTTACGTGTTTCATTTGGATTTCGACGGTTGTTATGTTGTTATTGGGGATTACAGAGTTTTATTTTTGGGCTGAATTCCAAGCTAGATTCAATTTTATCGCTGTGGATTATTTGGTTTATACACAAGAATTAATGGGGATGATTCGCGAAGGGTATCCACTTAAGGCATTATTTAGTGGTATGGCGGTTTGTGCAAGTATCTTAACCTTTTTTATTTGGAAAAAATCTTTGTGCTGGACGACAAGCATTTCGTTTAAAAAGCGTTTAGGCATAATGGTGATTTTTTTACTCTTTCCGATACTCGTGTTTTTTGCAGTTTCTGGAACATGGAAAAATGTGAGTACCAATGTTCTTAATAATGAATTGGCGGGTAATGGTTCCTATGAATTTTTATCAGCATTTCGTAATAATGAACTTGACTATGATCGTTATTATAAAACGATTTCAAAAGAAGAACTCGATCCGAATCTGAGAGAACTTTTACAGGAAACAAATAGTCAATATCGTAGTTCTGATTTAGGTGATTTGACAAAAGTTATCACGGCGGCAGGGCCAGAACAACATCCGAATATTGTTGTGATTACCGTGGAAAGTTTAAGTTCGGATTACCTGGGAATTTTTGGTAATAAGGAAGGATTGACACCAAATCTAGATAAAATTGCGCAGGACTCGTTGCTGTTTACTAGAGTTTATGCTACTGGAACCAGGACCGTTCGCGGACTTGAGGCGATTACGTTAGCTATTCCACCCACACCGGGACAATCGATTGTCCGTCGTCCTGATAATGCAGATATGTTTTCTTTAGGAGCTGTACTGAATAGTCGGGATTATAAAAGCTGGTTTATTTATGGCGGGTATGGCTATTTTGATAATATGAATGATTTTTATGAGAAAAATAATTATCAGATTCTAGATCGTACGAGTATTCCCAAAGAAAAAATCATGACCGAAACGGTTTGGGGCGTAGCGGATGAGGTTGTTTTTGGCGAAGCGGTTGAAAACCTTGATAAAGCGTATGCCAAGGGCGAGAAGACATTCCAGATGATTATGACTACATCAAATCATCGTCCTTATATTTATCCAGATGGCAGGATTGATATACCATCTCCAGGCGGTCGCAATGGTTCGGTTAAATATACAGATTGGGCTATTGGGAATTTTTTAGCTGAGGCAAAAAAACATCCTTGGTTTAATAATACAGTCTTTGTTATTGTTGCGGATCATCAGGCATCAAGTGCGGGCAACACAGAAGTACCAGTCAAAAAATATCATATTCCATTGATCGTTTACGCACCGCAATTAATCGCACCGGGGCGCGTGGATCGTCTTATGAGCCAAATTGATGTCGCACCTACATTGTTAGGATTGCTTAACTTTTCTTATACTTCACGCTTTATGGGTTATGATGTCATGAAGTTGCCAGAAAATAAGGAACGTATTTTCATTAGTACATACCAGAATATTGCTTATGGTAAAGGTGATAAATTGGTTGTATTAGAACCGAAAAAACAGGTTTCATTTTATCAAATTAATTATGAAACAGGTGAATATGTCAAACAAGCACCGGATTCAGATTTGCTGAAAGAGGCAATTACTTGGTATCAAGGTGCTAGTACGCTCTATAAAGAGGGCAAATATGGTGCAGTGCATTAAAAAATTAGGCCATGTGATGTTAAAATAAAAAGGCAGTGAATGTGATATCGGTTAGAATATATATCACATTCACTGTCTTTATTTGTTATGTAGTTGTTCTAAATGACGGTGCAGTTTTTGACCGATCAGTACGGCCATACATAATTTCACAAGGTCACCCAAAATAAATGGAAGGAAACCAACAGTTAATGCTTTGACCATAGACATATCGGTGATCCAGGCAAGCCAAGGGACACCAATCAGATAAACGATGCCAATTCCACCAAGCAGATTTGCTAAGGCTAAACGAGCTATTGTATTGCTAGATCCTTTTAATAAAGAGATCAAGACAGCACCAGGAAGATAGCTGATTAAATAACCACCGCTGGGACTGGTGAAAGCACCGATCCCCCCACTGAATCCAGCAAAAACAGGCAGCCCAACGGCACCGAGTAATAAATAGATGGTGAGACTCCAAAAAGTTAGCTTCGGTTTTAATAAGGTTCCTGTCAGCATGATGGCAAGTGTTTGCCCTGTGATTGGTACAGGGCTAAATGGTAGTGGGATGGAAATGAATCCCATGACCGATATAAGTGCGGCAAAAAATGCAGGATAGATTAATTTGGTTAGAGCGGGTTGGTTCATCAAAATACACTCCTATTCGTTTATATAAAATAAGTACGAGATAAAGTATACCGATTTATTTACATCCAGTCAACAAAGATATATCATATGGTTAACAACTTGCTTGGGAGGATATTTTATGTGTACTTGTTTTGCAGTCTATCGGGAGAGACCTATTTATGCCATGAATTTTGATTTTGCTCCGATTGAGATGAAAGTTTGTTTGAAAAAAAGCGTTTTGGGTAAATTTATTTGTTTTTATATCCGGTATTTTAAAAAATATTCACCCCTCGTTGGCATGACGGATGCCGGGGATTTTGTTAATTTGCAGGAAATGCATTTTATTGATAAAAAAAAGAAGAATTTGCTGCACCAATCAAAGCAGCGGGTAAACGGTATGCAGTTATTTCATGATTATTTGCATGGGAAGATCCAGTTGACGGAGATTATGGCGTTGGACGAAACAACCCATTTTTTTATGCCGCCAAGCTTTCAAGTTCACAATATGTATGCCAGCAGCGATGGGCAGGCGAGTATTCTGGAATGTGTGGCTGATAAACTTCAGCAACAAAAAATAATGGGGAATACTCTGGTAATGACAAATTTTCCGCATACAATCTATAAAAATATATACGATATAGATGCACGCTGCCAGGGAGCATCTCGTTATGCCATCGTTCAGAATTTGCTCAATAAAGTGGACTCTGGTGATTCAGTTGAAGCGGCATTTCATATTTTAAAAGCGGCACGACAGGATAATCCGCAACATCCAACGCAGTGTAGTATGGTTTTTGATCCAAAAAATCAAGCTGTTTATTTTAAAATTTGCAGTGATTGGAATCGCATTTGGTCCATTTCGCTTATAGATGAGGTATTGGTTGAAATGAATAGTAGTTTAGCCGTAGAACGATTGCTTGATAAAAGTGGTTGCTTTTTTAGTGAGCTATAGAAGTTTTTTGATGGCTTGTACTCGTTTGTATAGATTTATAAAGCTGAAAAAATAGACGATACAGCCACTTATAAAACATTTGCTAAAAATATAACTTTACATTTATTTGCTTTAAGGTAAAATTAAAGTACGGGTAAGTTTCGTTGTACGGGAATTTTATCGAAAGAATCCCTATTCTAAATAAAGCAAAAATACTAGAATTTTTATGATTTTGTTGTTTTTGTATAAATGTCGAGAGGAAAATAAAGAAATGGAAATCATCATCAGTACGTATCCCGAGAAACTACAAAGTAGTTCATCCATTGAACGGATAGTCAAAGAGGCTATTGTTAAAGTTGGTGAACTATATGGATTGGAAACAGCGGAAGTAAGTATTACTTTAACCGATAATGTGTACATTCATGAATTGAACATGAAATACAGGAATATAGATCGTCCGACGGATGTACTTTCCTTTGCATTAAATGAAGGGGAGGAGCCAGAGATTGTGGATGGACCTGTTGTCAATATGCTGGGGGATATTATTATTTCTGTGGAACGTGCCACTGAACAGGCGGCTGAATATGGGCATAGCATTGAACGTGAAATCGCATTTTTGACAGTGCATGGAATGCTACATCTTTTAGGCTATGATCATATGGAAGAAGCCGATCGAGTGGAGATGCGCAAAGAAGAAGATTACGTTATGGACAAGCTGGGGATTGGTCGTGAAGCCCAAGTATAGTCGGAGCAAAGCTATGTTTCATTAAAATATAAGAAAAAGAAGAGGCGATAGTATGGAAAAAATTCACAAATCAGGATTTATTGCGGTTATTGGCAGACCAAATGTCGGTAAATCAACATTAATTAATAGTTTAATTGGACAAAAAATTGCCATTATGTCGGATAAACCACAGACAACACGAAATAAAATTTTATGTGTACTGACGCAAGATGATGCACAGATTATCTTTATCGATACACCGGGAATTCATAAACCAAAACATAAATTAGGCGAGTACATGCTGCATGCCGCTGAAAATACGTTAAAAGAAGTTGACGTTATTTTATTTGTGGTTGATGCCACAGAAGATTTGGGCGCAGGTGAATTATATATTTTAGAACGATTGCAGGCAACGAATAAACCCGTTATTTTGGTGGTCAACAAACTCGATAAGATTACCAAACAGCAAGTTTTGCCGATTATTTCGCGGTATACGGAAAAATATCCATTCATTGGTGTTGTGCCAATTTCTGCTAAAGAAAAAACAAATTTAGATGGCTTACTTGTAGAAATCAAAAAACATTTAGAAGAAGGTCCACAGTATTATCCAAGCGATATGGTTACAGATCAGCCTGAACGCCTTATCGTGGCGGAACTTGTTCGGGAAAAGGTACTTATTTTAACCCGGGAAGAAATACCGCATGCGATCGCGGTGGATGTTGATGAAATGACCACACGATCCAATGAGGATGTTTATATTCGTGCTACGATTTATGTAGAACGTGATTCGCAAAAAGGTATCATCATTGGCGCAAAAGGTACGCTTTTAAAAGAAATCGGTGCTTTGGCACGCCGCGATATCGAAACACTGTTAGGGTCGAAAATCTATCTGGATCTTTGGGTCAAAGTTAAAAAAGACTGGCGTAATCGTGATGGTGCTCTGAAGAGTTTTGGTTTCGAATAAACATAAAATAGAATGGGCTGTTTTTATATGTTTTATTTGTCAATCAATGAAAACATGTGAAATAGCCCATTTTGTATGATGAAATGGAGGTGGACAAATGAAACCACTATCAAAGTATTTTATTAATGGACTGATTTTAATTGTACCGCTGGCTATTACGGTTTTTGTTATTACGGAAATTTTATCTTTTACAGATGGTGTTCTTGGTCGTTATTTGCCGGTTTATTTCCCCGGGGTAGGTTTGATTACGGTTTTGGCAATGATTTTGGTCGTGGGTTGGTTATCCTCATATTGGGTTTTGAAAAAAATAATTGGTTATGGCGAAAGTCTTGTAAATAAAATTCCAATTGTAAAGATTATTTATAATGGTGTTAAACATTTGTCGACAGCAGTTTTTGAATCAAAAAATTTATTCAATCATGTTGTTATGGTGCCATATCCTCATCCTGGGGTTATGGCAATGGGCTTTGTTATGGCAGATGTACCACAAGAGCTGCAAAACCAGCTGGGGGATGAATATATCTGTGTGTTTATTCCTTGGAGTCTTAATATGACATCGGGAAGCAATATCTTTGTTCCGAAAAAAGATGCGGTGTATTTAAATATCAGCGGTGAGTCGGCGCTGCAATATATGTTGACAGCTGGGGCTGTGATGCCGAAAAGCAACGGCACGGAACAAATTTATGTAGAAGATATGGAATCAAATGCGGTAAAGAAAGGTATAGAAGAAAAATAACATGGCGCAGTATAAGACAGATGCTATTATTTTATCCGTTCATAATTGGGGTGAAGCGGATAAAATGGTTACTCTTTTCTCTAGAGATTTAGGAATTATAAAAGCAGCCGCTTATGGTTGCCGGCGTCCGCGCAGTGCCCTTGCCGGTGGGATGCAAATGTTTAGTTATTTGGATGTGCAGATGGGGGAAGGACAACGGCTGGATATCGTTCGACAATGTGAAATGAAGCTATCTTTTAAGGCTTTGCGGGAAGATTTAGATGCCATGGCGTATGCAACTTTTGTTGCCGAATTGGTATTGGAATTGTGTCCAGAACGCCATCCCGAACCACAAATATTTGATAAGGTATTACAAGCTTATGCAGCTTTTTCCAAACATAATCCTCGCATTGTAGCGCTGGCCGTAGCTTATCAATTTTTAGACTATACGGGGTATCAGTTGA
>Ga0302210_10000525_pt1 | contig 17257 bp, 18 predicted proteins | sample II_Fen_E3_2_FD_198793 | JGI IMG/M metagenome (GOLD analysis project Ga0302210, IMG submission 198793) | Peat permafrost microbial communities from Stordalen Mire near Abisko, Sweden - II_Fen_E3_2 | ecosystem: Environmental > Terrestrial > Soil > Wetlands > Permafrost | place: Sweden: Abisko... | reverse complement strand
AATGGATGCCGGTAAGACAAAACTGCATCCGATAGCAAAGTTTGCCAGTTCTCCCACAAAGGCCGATGTTGTTGGTTTAAAGATCACTTTCAGCAGTATCTTACAAAGCTCAATCATAATACCTGCGACCGGACCCAGGGCAAACCCTCCAAGTATCGCCGGCAGTTCACTCAGATCCAGCTTGTAAAAATCCGGTGCTATCATAGGAAGCGGAATTTCCCCAAAAATAATCAGTATCGCCGAAATGGCTGACAGCATACCTACCATGGATATTTTCTGTGTTGTCAGGATCCGTTCTTTATTCCCGGTTCTCTTTTTTTCCCACTTTTCCATAAAATAAGCAATCATGAAAATAATAACAATCACTGCCAGGAACTCCGCTACAAATACCACATTCTGCTTTACTTCTGTTACTAAATTATTCATTTTTTCTCCTTTTCAAATGCAAAGGAAATTCTTCGTAAACCCAAAAACACGCAGAAAAACCCCATACCAACGGCATGGGGTTGAAGATGCTGCACTTTTTTTCTTCTTTCATCCAGACTTTACTGTCGGTTCCGGAATCTCACCAGATCAGCCGCTTACGCGGGTCGCGGACTTGCCGGTTCAAATTGAACCGTATCACCGCCGGTAGGGAATTACACCCAACCCCGAAGAATAACCTTTTATTTTATATGGTTAGTATATTACGGAAATGCCCAGTTTACAAGGCTTTTATCAAATTTAAATGTTCCAGTTAATTGTTTACACTACTCAGTTTAATCCGATGACTTTATTTTACCTTTTACAACAGTTTTATCTTTGACAGGTGTCTCCAAACTGTAAAACTGCATGAATGCCGGATTGTTAGTGTTGAGTGTTAGTTATATATTCGTTACCCCATGGCATTTTAAGACATTCTGTTCTATCTATCTCATGCCTTCATAATGTGTCCACATGCGCACAATTTTAATAGTTCCTTCGTATAGCACATCATCTATTAAGACTTCATCTACATGCACTTGATAAATCAAACGATGCTTAATATTAATCCGTCTTGAATAATAACCATCCAAATTGCCGACCAAACTCTCATATGGCGGTGGATTCTGAAATGGTTCATGTTTAACTATTTCAATTAATTCCTTTGTTTTAACCGAAAGACCTGCAGACTTAAGATTATTAATGTCTTTTACTGCTTGTTTTGTATATACCATTCGATACACTTACCATTCCACCTCATCTTCAGAAACACATTCATCAATTGATGTTTTCCCACCTTCAATAATAGATTCAGTTAACCCCGGTACGGACATCAGATATAAAGTCTCCTGAACTGCATTCCAATCATCTTCCGATAAAAGAACTGCATTTTTACCTCTGTTATTTGTAATGGTAATTGCAGAATTGCCAGCATTCACGTCAGATATTAACTGATACAAATTTTCTCTGGCTTTTGTTACATTTATAGCGGTCATATAATCATCTCCTTTTCTTTATTTTAGCGTACGTTTAAGCGTACGTCAATAACAATTATTTATTATTGACGATAAAAGAATTCCTTAACAGTTGCTAATTCATCATTTCTTGGGTTGTCCAAACATTTTCCTCTGCATACATAAATTCAAATTTTTATATAAAAAACTGCTCCCACCAGCAACAAGTTTTTCTCATCGCCAGAGGGAGCTGTTTACTATTTCTATATGCCTGAAAGTAGCTCTCGGGAATTTTCTGATTTATTGCCTGCTTATACTCTTATGATACAACTCAGCAAAATACAGTCCATTCGCTATGAGCTCATCAAATGTCCCTTGTTCCACAATGCAACCATTGTAAAACACAATAATGCGGTCAAAATTTCTTATGGAACTCAGCCTGTGAGCAATGGCTATCACTGTTTTTTCCGATAGCAGGCTCATAACCTCTTTCATGACATCCTCTTCTGTTATATTATCCAGCGCAGAAGTAGCTTCATCCAAAATGACGATGCTGTTTTTCTGGAACCACAATCTGGCTAATGCCAGCCTCTGCCTCTCTCCTCCGGATAATGTCATGCCACGTTCACCTACCAGTGTATCAATTCCATTCTCCATCTTTGATACCATATCATGTAGCTTTAATTTCCTTAACACTTTCTGTATCTGGTCATTACTTTCATTCTGGTTATAAACAATATTTTCTCTTATTGTACCATCAAAAATCGGAGTATCCTGTGATATATAGCTCATGTTTTCATACAGACTGTTCAGACATATCTCTTTTAATTCATGACCATCAATCTGAATACTGCCAGAATCATATTTTAACAACCCTGTTATGAGTTCCACCAGTGTTGTTTTTCCAGAACCGCTGCTTCCTACAAGTGCTATTTTTTCACCATTATGAATCTCAATATTTAAATTATCTATAACCTTTTCCCTGTTATATTGAAAAGAAAGATTTTTAATCTGAATAGCACCATGTTCTATTTCAATGGTTTTTCCGAGATTCAATTGCTCATCATTTTTCATATTGAGGAATTCTTCAAACCTGTGGAATGTCGCCTTATCCAGTTTATATTGAACAAATAATACATTAAAGATTGCAATTGGTGTATATGCATTCTCTACCAGAGAAATCAGTGCCACTGTTGTTCCTATGGAAATGGATTGATTAGACCATGCATATACAAGTATTCCTACATTCAAAAATACGACCAGAAATGCAAATATAGTAAAAAAAGCTTCATGGATCATGTTCATTTTAACTTTGGAATTGACAATCTCGTTCTTCGAATTTTCTGCTTTTTGAATTTCATATGGAAAACGGCGGTTCATGCGAAATGTTACCATTTCCATAAACCCTCGAACAAGATAGTGATTCATCATTTCTTCATTACACAAAATTTTCTCTTTGAATGCATATAAAATTTTTAAGAGTAAATTTGTTATGACAAAAACAATAACATAGCCACACAGGATTAAGTATGTGATAAATTGGTTCATTCTCCATATAAAAAAGACGCTGAAAGCAATCGTTGGAATCAGTTGTCTAAGTACGCATAGCCAGAATTCAAAAATAATCCCTTTTCCTGCATCAGCTCCATTCTCAATCTGCTGTGTAAGTTTTCCGGTTCCTAATGACTGGTACTCTATATACTGAATTCTGCTGACCTTCTTTAAAACCTGTACTTTAAAATCCAGATAAATTCCATTTTTCAGCTTTTGTGCAGGATATTCATCTAAATAATTCAAAAGATATGAACTGAATAATACAATTCCATAAGCAGCGATAGCCTTTATACTTATTGTATGATTTGAAAAACCATCTATTATTTGTCGAAAAAATTGTATTTTATAGTTTGTTAAAAATGCAATTACTAATCCCGTTGCAACATATAAAGCAACATAGTTTCGGTTCTCTTTTATAATTTCTCTTATTCGACTCATTTCTGTACTCCTTCTTATTTTTTGATTTAAAAAGGTACAGTACAGTTGAGACTGTTAACATGTTTTTTATTTAACCTCAGCACAATCTGCTAACAGTTTATATCAACTGTACTGAGTCGTTACCTCGGATATTTTTCAAAATGCTTCACCACCTGATTTTTCTATTTTAGTACCACCTGGCTTTTCTATTTTAGCACTTCCCGATATCTAATGCTCACCATCCTGTTCCACAATAATTCGAATTTGCTTAAGGTGGTTGAGAAGGACTTTGTAGAATTTTGCGTTATTCTGCACACCATTAATCAGGTCATCCAGATCTGAATTTTCCTTCTTAGAACGGGAAACAATACTCTCTACATTTTCTGCAATCTTCTCTATATTTTTCAAGCTGATTTTCTGAGACTTTTCAACCTCTTCTACATGCCCGCGCACTTCCTCTTCTGCTTCTACGATATGATCAAGCAGTTCTAAGGATTTTTCGGTCATCCCTGTTGTTATCGTCACAACTTCTTTGCCATCCGTTGTTTTTTTACTCAGGCTTTCCATTGCTGTGTTCATATGTTCCAGTGCTCCTAAAATGTCGCTGGCACTTTTTTTCGAGGTATCAGACAATTTTTTGATTTCTTCAGCAACCACAGAAAATCCACGACCAGCCTCTCCTACTCTCGCTGCCTCAATGGATGCGTTCAGGGAAAGAAGATTAGTTCGACTGGAAATGCTGGTAATGCTGCTTGCCAGACCTCTGATGTTTTCAAATTCCTTCTGTGTCTGTATGATCATGGAATAAAAGTCTTCAAACAAGACAGTCACTTTCTGCATTTCTTCAACCATCTCGTGAATGCCCTCTTTGGCTGATACAACCTCCTGACCAGTGCGTGCAAATCCTTTCATGACCTGATTTACCTGCTCTTTTGTCAATTCGTTGCTCTCAGTGAGGGAATTCAAATTCTCATCAACTGACTCAATCTGCTGGGTGGTATATTCCGTGCCTGTCAGCAAAGTTCCCAGACCAAACGTTATATTTCCTTCTTGCGTAAGCAGCGTACTAATATGAGAATCAATCTGAAGAATCATTTCATGAATAATTGACAGTCCCTCAAAATCAATCTTGGGGCATGCCAGCGGTTCCTGCTCTTGCCTGGTCATTAATTTTCCCATATAATCCCCCTATTCTACCAACAGCATAACCATCGTCTGGTTAAAGTGATTCTGATAATATTGTTCTCCATAGCTGATAAATCCCGTTTGATTATGGCATATTGACAAGAGTTCCTTATCTACCATTTTCCACATCCCCTTATCTGTAAAATAGAGACTTCGCAGTATACAGTTGATAGAGAGCGCAAATGATGGAGAAATGGTGATTTGTTTTTTGGTTTTCTGAATGATGGAAGAATAATCTGCCAGCTCCAGAATATCCACAAACATATTTGGCATGATCTGACAATAAAAGGTAATGGATTTGTCACTGTTAATTGTCATTGGCGAGGAAATATAGGTTTCCCCGCTTATCGTTCTGCCTAAAGGATTTGACATAAAGTGTTTTGACAGCTCAGCTTCCGGTACCTTAAGCTGATTAGCATATTCCACTGTTGCCGGTTTGTCATTAAATGTTTTTACAATACGGTTCATGGGATCCGCTTTCGTTACAAGCATTCTCTTGTTTGTTGTAGCCGTATATAAATTTTCTTTTAAAATCTGCGTCTTTGTTCTGGAATTTACAAACAATGCTACACTGAAAACCTTTCGAGAGCCAATATAAATAGGTGTCTCCGAAAAAGCAAGTCCATCACCTGCGCTTCCGCCAACCACTTTGAATCCAGGTTCTGTAAAATAAAATGTTGTTACAATTGCCTCTTCCATAGCAGAGAGCCCATCACATAACAGCAGAACAAATGCATTGGGGTTATTTTTCACCTTAGCGTATGCTGACCTTAATATATTCAGACCGCGGAGCGGAGGATACATAATCTCGATCACCTCAACCATATCCCTGTCATAAGAAAAACCGGTAATTGCCTTTTCACGAAACCCTTCCGGGGTAAACTCTCCAGAACCTGAACACACCACAACTCTCTCATCCACCTTTTTTGCAATGTCCGGAACGACACTGCAATCAGCAAAAACCACAAATCCGGATTTTGGATTCTGTGCAATGTTATCCAACAATTCCTGCTCCGTTTTAAAAACAAATGATTTCATAGGACTCCCCCTATTTTCTTTCTCAATGGTAAATTGAGATAATGGCTGCGCACTGGCTTGCAAAAGAAAAAGACTAAATAATCGTAGCATCTACGAAACATTCAGCCTTATCATGAAGCAGAGAGGTCTTACATAAATCTGGATATTATCCAGTTGCAGTCAGAGACATCATGCATTCCTAAAATATCTATATTGAGTGTCATTATATCATTTGGAATCAGATATCACAACAATTAATTGTATCCTTCTTTAATTGTCACACATTTCCTATATCTACCTGTTTTTTACATTCATATCTTATGTCAGACAAAAGCAGCTGTTTCCTTCGCTGATCTGTTTTGCCTCATACATGGCTTTATCCGCCATAGAGATCATATTGTCCAGTGTATTTCCGTTTTTAGGATAAAAGCTGATACCCATACTGAGAGAAAGTGGGATTTCCTTGCCATTGATAACCACTGCCTGCTCCAGCTGTTTCATAATCCTGGCAGCAACTGTATGAAAACTGTCATGCCTCTCCATGTCTGGCATAAAAACAAGAAATTCATCCCCGCCATACCGTGCAACAATATTTTTTTGATATACTGCTTTTAACAGAACATCTGCCATATGCTTTAATACTTTATCCCCTACTTCGTGTCCGTATGTATCATTGATATTTTTAAATTTATTGATATCGCAGAACATTAATCCAGCCTCAAATTGTCTTTTACGCGCATTGGATAAAAATCTGCCGGCCAGTTCATAAAATAAGCTTCTGTTTGCAATTCCTGTCAGCTTATCATAATATGCCAGTTTTCGGATCATTTTTTCCTTTTCCCGCAATTCTCTGTTTGCTCCGGCAAGTTGCTGAATATAGTATTTCAGCTGATTAATCTGATTGATCTGGCTTGTCACATTCAGAAATTCCATCTGGATGAAAGACACCTCGTCTTTTTTTATTTTTGTCAGCTTCAAATTATAATGGTTTGAACCCAAAATCAATTCCTTATGGATGGCTGCAGAAAAAAAGCGTACCATTCCGTTTTTGATAACTCCGTCAAACGCATCCAGATAAATGCCGAGATTTATTCTTGGCAGTATTTTAAAAAGAGGCTGCCCCAATGCATCTCTGCGGTTTATTTTCGTCATATCCTGCATATAATCATTCCAATATACTATATGAAAAGTATCATCAACCAGTATCACTCCTTCACTGATATGATCCAAGACTTCATATGAAATATTATTCATTATACTCTTCCTCGAGTTGATTTACTTTCAGCAGTAGATCTTTCATCGAGTCCAACGTTAAATCAACTATGATTGCCCCTTCTATCTCTGTATGATCAATAATAAATGAGATCGACAAAATCAGCATGTAGCCGTTTTGGTTTTTGTGAATACTGTTTTTCAGTTCGGATCGTTTGAAGATTTTCACTTCCGGAAGGGAATATTTAAATTCAATATTCAAAAAGTTTCCGGTTTCTCCCATAATGCAGTTTAAAATAATATTTCCCATTTCTCTGATTACATCGAAATCAATATCATTAAACTCCAGACCATCATCCTGTGCCCGCTCTTCCTGAAGGCACAATCCTGCAAACACTTTCATTTTTTCTGCAGGGAAAATGAGATTTGCCCTGCCGGTGTAATTTTCTTCAAACGACAGAGATGACACCATGAGCGTTCCACCTTTTACTGAGGAAAGATATTCCTCCAGTGCCAATGCTTCTTTCTGAAGATCCAGAATTCTGACATCCGGGACATTCAGAAGGATTTTCTGACTTACAACATCCGACAAAATATCAGCAGCTTTTCCGACGCTGATATTAAATAGTTCTCTCAGGATGTCATATGTCATGTTTTCACTGTTCATGACTCTGCTCCTTTATCATCCTGCAGATATCCTGCGCTTTTTCGTCATTAAACGGTTTTGAAATAAATGCCATAACATGATATTTTTCAATTTCCTCACGGACATTTTTCTGAATATCAGCTGAAACCACAATAATTTTCGCCTGCCTGTCATATTTTTGTATCAAAGGAATCAGTGTCTGTCCATCCATTACCGGCATAAGGAGATCAACAAATACATAATCCGGTTGAATTTCCTGATACTTTTCCAGTCCCTCCTGCCCATCAGAAGCAAAATAGAGGTCAGGGGATTCCAGATTTTTTTTCAAAATCCCCGCCATGATTTTCTGTGTAAAAACAGAATCATCTACCACCAACATTTTCATAATAACCCTTTCAAAAAATTATCACTCTACAACATCGTACACGATCAGATAAATTATACTATAAATCAAATCAATCTTCAAATTCAGAAAATGTCTCCTTAATCATTTTCGGTATTTTGTTATTTTATAAACAATTTCATGGCATGCCGTTACAGCAAGAAAAGATGCTATGCCAAGCATAACACCTTTTCCTGCAAAATCATCTGTCTATACTTCACTCTTTACATACATCGATCCATTTCAGGCTTCCGGAACATTGTTCCAGTTCTTTGATATTCAGCTTCACAGCACTATGATCATTTCCTGCAGCCGGATATACTACATCATATTTTTTCAGACTTTGATCAAGATATACCTGCACTCCAGGATTGATTCCAAAAGGGCAGACACCTCCAGGGGCATGTCCGATTTTCTCTTCTACCTGCTCTGCAGGTATCATCACAGCCTTAGTCTGAAAGGTATCTTTATATTTACGATTATCGATCCTCGCTGTTCCTTCCGTTATAATCAGCACAGCCTGTTCTCCCTGTAAAAACGAGAGCGTTTTGGCAATTCTTCCCGGTTCACAGCCAAGAGCCTCTGCGGCAAGCTGCACTGTGGCACTTGACTGTTTTAGTTCAATGATATGTTCCGCCATTCCTCTTGCACTTAAATATTCTTTTGCCTTATCTAATGACATTTCATTCACTTCCTTTTTCCCACTCTGACAGATGTTTTAAAAAGTCCGCCACACCCGCAATTTCTTTTTCATCTGCCCTATATACCTGATATTCAGAAAATCCCGGCAGACCCATATGTACATCTTCTTTTCGGTACTGCATCCTGCTTCCTCCGATGACTTTCCCTGACATATGAAAAGAAGATATTTCTGCTGCCGCTCTTACAATTCTGACAGTCTCCACATTTACTCCGCCGCCAACAAGGATTTCCGGTTTTCGTCCATTTCGTTCCGACAGTTCTCTGATCAGTGCCAGATCATCCGTACATTTATTTCTCTGTCCAGAGGTCAATATCGTATGGATTCCCAGTTCTCCTGCTTCATCGAATGTTCTGAGAGGATCTGCAGATACATCGAATGCTCTATGCAGTGTGACAGGTATATTACCTGCCAGGTTCATGATCTCTTCCATCTGTTCCAGATTCATCGTCCCATCTGGCTTTAATATTCCGGTGACAATACCATCTGTTCCCAGCTCACGAAACATTTTAATCTCTTCTTTTATGATTTCGTATTCATAGTCGGAATAGCAGAAATCCCCAAATCTTGGTCTGATCAGAACATAGATCGGCAAAGAACAGTATTTTCTGACCTGTTTGTACAGACAGACATCCGGCGTTGTTCCTCCCAATATCAGATTGCTGCATAGTTCCAATCTGTCTGCTCCTGCGTAAAAAGCAGTCATTGCTGACTCTGCAGAATCGACACAAACCTCCAACAGGAATTTTTTCATTTCCTTCATTTCATACCTGCCTTTTTTAATTACACTTTTTCCAGAATATCTGTGATGCCTCCAATGTACAGTTCGTGATAATCTCTGTCTGCATAAAACCTGTCATCGATCTCCGGTACTATAAAACTGTCAGGATTCATGGTTTGTGCAAACAGTTTTTCACAAATCAGAACCTTTGATGCCTCTGCAATATAAGGTACATCATCCTGATAAGAAATATTCAATCCTGCTTTTTTCAGTTTATCTTCGTCTCTGCCGGAAACACTTCCCAGATAGCCAAGTTCTCTGGCATATTTCGCATGATCCAGAAAGGAAAGTGAAAAGCTGTCTGCCGAATCTATAAATTCCTTTGTGTACCTGCTCTGACGTATTACTGCACAGGCAACTTCTCTGTTCCACATCACGCCAAGGCCACCCCATGCTGCAGTCATGGTATTCACTTTTCCTTCTTTTTCTGCTGTGATCAGCATCCATTCATCTCCGATCAGACGGAATGGATTCACCTGAAAATCCTTTGCTTCTTTTTTCTGAAATTGTTCCATTTTTTTCCTCCATAATATGGCTGACTGTTTTGGAATCTATGTCATTCTACTATTCTACTTCTCATTTCAGATCCCTGCAATCTGCAGCTGGCTTAATTTTATTTTTTCATTTTCTTTATGAAATAATTCTTCATGAGATAAAAATATTTGGGCCAGTTTGGGATCAAATTGAATCCCTGCATTACATTTCATTTTCTGGCACACGTATTCATGTGTCCCCTCTTCTCTGTAGCTTCTATTACTTGTCATTGCATCATATGCATCACAGAGGGCTGTCGCCCGTGCAAAAAAGGGGATTTTCTCTCCCCGGAGTCCATAAGGATATCCTTTTCCGTTCCACCACTCATGATGATAAACAGCAGCCTCCTTTGCAAGATGAAAAAGTGCATGCGGCATTCCAGTGATTATTCCGAAATCCACCTGATAAAAAAGTTCTCTGGCATAAACTGTATGCTTTTGTATGATGCGATATTCTCCGGCGCTGAGTCTGTCTGGTTTAGTCAATATTTCTCCTGGCACCATGGATTTTCCTATGTCATGATAATAGGCAGATCTGCCGTAAAAAAGATACTCTTCCTCTATCTCAGATGCATTTTCAAGTTCTGCATACTGCATGATATTCGCAAATATCTCCATATATTTTTTCACATTTTCCGAATGCAGGATCTGTTCCTTTGGCAGAGACATCATAAATTGTCGGATATCTGTCCAACTGCCTGTTTCATTCAGATTAATCGTCTTTATCTTCCTGTCTGCTCTGTTTTCTTTCATCCTGCACTCTTCCGGCAATTATCTGGATTGCTAAAATCAGCGGTCATTCATCTGAAGATCTTAATGATTTTTGGCCGCTTTATCATGCTCTTTTTTAATCTAAATACAAAGTCAGTATAGCAAAGGGAAAATAAATCAACTATGAATGAAGGATAAATCAACCCTGAATTTCCTGAAACCATCTCCTTTTTTTGCTTTCCTTGTGTCTTTACAGCAAAAAAATTCTGCGGCAAAGCATGGGACATAGTTCACTTTGTCACAGAATTTTTTCGGAGATCTGTCTAAATAATTCTATTCCTCTCCTATCTTTTCACAATCCAGCCATTTCATTATTTTATGCTTTAATTCTTCCAGTTCAGCCGCTTTGGAATAAGCCCATTCATATCCTGTTTCTTCCATATAACTTCCACGGTAAAGCAAATCCAGAACCACCTTATCACTCTCTGAAATATTTCCGCATAAAGCCTGTTCTGCCAGATTTTCAAAACGATAGGCATCACAGCTGAACGTATCCCGGCAGATCCGGTAATTCCCCCTTGTGTTTTCCAGTATCTGATCGGCTCCTGCTTCCATAAGCGCCTTTCGAAGCAGATACATCGTCGAGTGAAAATTGGTATGTGCTCTTTCCGTGTCAAAATCCGGCCAGACTGCAGTAGCTATTTTCTGCCATCTTTGCGGTATTCCTTTTTTATAAACCAGAAAAGCCAGAATTTCCTTTGCTTTTGAGTTTTTCCAGATCATGATTTTTCCATTAATATATAGTTCAAATTCTGTAAAACACTGTATATAAATCAAAGTCTTCTGTATCGCAGGTTTCCTGGTTTCATGAATTCTCAGCACTGTTTTTTTCAGTCTTTCCAGTGAAACCGGTTTCAGAAGATAATCCAGAGCATGTAATTCAAAAGCTTCCACTGCATACTTCTGAAAAGCTGTAACAAAGATGATTTCGATGCCAGGATTGTAATTCAGAATTTCTGCTGTCAACGCCATCCCGTTCATATTCGGCATCTCTACATCCAGAAAAACCGCATCCAGACTTTCCTGTCTGATAAAAGTCAGCAGATCTGCTCCGCTGGTAAAGAGTCCCTTCAGCGATACCTCCTCAATTTCAGTAAAAAGTCGCCGGAAACGCTCCAGAACATGATATTCATCGTCTACAACTGCTACTCTGATCATCTATTGCTTTATTCCCCCATCAATATACGAAACCACACTGTCTTCTCATCCTGTCTTTCTATTTATTATAATGTATAAAGTATAATGAGTACAAGTATACACTGCTTTTCCCGACTATTTCAAGATTCTTTCCTGTTTCCGTCTTATATCTTATTTTATTCAAAAAGGGATACCGTCTTCTTGACAGTATCCCTTTAGAAAAATCATTTTTTTCTTTCTAAAACTGCTATGTCTGCTCCGCTGATACTCTGCAGATATGGTTCTTCTCTTGAGAGTTCAGGCATCGGAATTTCATCTTTTTTCATTTCCTGAAGTATTCCGCTTAATGACACTTTTTTGCAAACGTTTTTCAATTCTCTGAACATTTCTAAGCAGGAATCTTTTCGAAACACTTCTGCTTTTCCGAAAAAAATACCAATATATGCCAGGTGAGTATCGTGGAAAAAATTCTTCATCCTATTTTGTTGTCTCTGAATGAATTTTCATTGTGAGTGCAATTCTCTTTTTTGTCAGATCAACAGACATGACCTGTACTTCCACAATATCACCCACGCTGACCGCCTCAAGCGGATGTTTGATATATCTGTCCGTCATCTGGGAAATATGAACAAGACCATCCTGATGAACTCCGATATCTACAAATGCTCCAAAATCGATCACATTTCTGACAGTTCCTTTCAAAATCATACCGGGTTTCAAATCTTCCATGTTCAGCACATCGCTTCGAAGTATTGGAGCCGGCATATCTTCTCTCGGGTCTCTTGCAGGTTTTTCCAGTTCTCTCAGAATATCCTCCAATGTAATTTCCCCAATACCAAGATCTTTCGCCATTCCTTTTTTATCCTGGATTTTTCCTGTCAGAACACCGGAAGCACCATTTTTCATGGTTTTAGAAGCCTTTTGCATTTCTTTTACATCTTCTATGGTAAGTCCTATTTTTTTTATCAGTGTTTCTGCTGCTGCGTAGGACTCCGGATGCACACTTGTCGCATCCAAAGGATTTTTACCATCCGCTATTCTCATGAATCCGGCACACTGTTCAAATGCTTTCGGTCCCAGTTTTGGTACCTTGAGCAATTCTCTTCTGCTGCGGAAGCGCCCGTTTGTTTCTCTGTAATCCACAATATTCCTTGCCAGAACCTTAGAAATTCCTGATATATATTCCAGCAGGGATGCTGATGCCGTATTTAAATCAACTCCGACTTTATTTACAGAATCTTCCACCACACCAGATAATGCTTCACCCAGCTTTTTCTGATTCATATCATGTTGATATTGTCCGACACCAATCGACTGCGGATCGATTTTGACCAGTTCTGCAAGCGGATCCTGAAGACGCCTTGCAATGGAAGCTGCACTTCTCTGACCTACATCAAACTGGGGGAATTCCTCTGTTGCCAGCTTACTCGCTGAGTAAACAGACGCACCAGCCTCATTAACGATCACATATCTGACCGGCAGACCAAAATCCTTCAGTGCTTCAGCAATGATCTGCTCCGATTCGCGGGATGCAGTGCCGTTCCCCACCGAAATAAGATCGACCTGATGCTTCTGAATCAGTCTTTTCAGTTCTGCTCTGGCTTCTTCCACTTTATTTTGTGGTGCAGTAGGATAGATTACCTTTGTATCAAGCACTTTTCCAGTTGCGTCAACTACCGCAAGTTTACAGCCTGTACGAAAAGCCGGATCCCATCCAAGCACTACTTTTCCTGAAATAGGAGGCTGCATCAGCAGCTGCTCCAAATTCTTTCCAAATACAGAAATAGCTCCATCTTCTGCCTTTTCTGTCAGTTCATTCCGAATATCACGTTCAATAGCCGGCTGAATCAGTCTATGGTAACTGTCCTGTGCCACTTCTCTGAGTACTGGTGATGTATAGGGATTCTCTCTGATAATCAGCTGCGTTTCCAGATACTGTATGATCTTTTCTTCCGGAGCACTTAGTTTTACAGACAAAAACTTTTCTTTTTCCCCACGGTTCAGTGCCAGAACTCTATGCCCTGCAATTTTCCTGACAAGTTCTTCAAACGCATAATACATTTCATACACGCTCTCCGTTTCCGAATTTTTCGCTTCACTTATGATTGTACCTTCCTGAAAAGTACATCTTCTGATGTAAATGCGATAATCCGCTTCATCTGAAACTGCTTCAGCCAGAATGTCTTTCGCTCCCTGCAGTGCTTCCTCTACTGTCATGACTCCTTTTTCAGAATCAAGATATTTTTCTGCTTCTTTTTCAAGAGGTTCCTTTGTGCTTTGAAGTTTTATTGTTAACGCAAGACCATCCAGACCCTTTTCTTTTGCAACACTTGCTCTTGTCTTACGTTTTGGCCGATATGGGCGGTACAGATCATCTACCATTACCATGGTGTCTGCTTCTGTAATTTTTTTCTGCAGTTCCTCAGTAAGAAGTCCCTGTTCTGTGATACTTCCTATGACCTGCTGTTTTTTTTCTTCCAGTCCTCTCAGATAAAGCAGGCGTTCATGCAGATCTCTGAGTATTTCATCGTTCAATGAACCCGTTACCTCTTTTCTGTAACGCGAAATAAAAGGGATCGTGTTTCCCTCATCGATCAGTTTTACAGCTGCCTCAACCTGCCAGGACTTTACCTGAAGTTCGGTTGCCAGTTTGTTTATCATATCCATGAATTTCTTTCCTTTTTTTTCATCTGTCAGAAAATGTCTCTGCGGTAAATATTATATCTGAAAGGAGGGTTCTCTGCAACCGGCTCATTTTCTCCGGAAGATTAAATTTCTGTGAAAACTGCGCAATTGCTTTGTATTCAGGTATAAAACGTGTTAAAATTTACACCATAGTAAAGAAAAGGAGTTAATTCAATGGATTATAACAATCCCTATCAGCAGCCATATCAAAATAATCAGGCAGCACCTGTTGACAAAGGTGCCAGACTTGCCAATGCCGCTATGATTGTAGGTATCCTTGCACTGGTTTCTGTGCCTATGTCCACTATCATTCCTGCAATGGTTCTGGGAACCGTGAGTATTATTCTTGCCATCCTTTCCCGCGGCAGCCGGAAAGACTTTGTGAAAACTTCCAAAATTGCACTTGCCAGTGGGATACTCGCATTATGTCTGAATACTGCGCTGATAGGTTATTCAATCTATCGGTTTTCTACTGACAGCAGCCTCCAGAATCAATTTTATCAGAACTTTAAGGAATATGAGGGAGAATCTTTTCAGGATTTTATCAAAGATATTCTCAATGGGAAAACTTCCGGTGACCACACTGGAAATGTGCTTCCAAACAATGATAGTTCTTTATAACTCTATTCATTTCGTTTTAGAATAATAAGTTTTCGGGAGAAAAAAATGAATTCATATATGTCATCCTCAAATTTAAAATCTTCTGCCAGAGAGCAGCTTCTCGGGCATTATGGCAGTGTAATCGGCGGTATCTTTCTAATATTTCTCATTAAACTATCCTTATTTCTTTTGGCTCTGTCTATGGTGAATCTGGAATCAATTGCAGGAACTCTGCTCTATTACACTGTTTCTATCTTGATTTCTGTCATAAGCGGGATTCTGTCCGCAGGATTTTGTTTTATGTTTTTAAAACTGACCTGCAATCAGCCAGTCTTAGCCAGTGATGTGTTCTATGCTTTTCAGAACAACTCCGGAAAGGCAGCTTTACTCGCTCTGTTTTTTACACTTATGTCTGATTTGATTTCACTTCCATTTACGATTATATCTGATTTTTTCATGAACCATCAGGATCCCATCTGGCTTCTGATATCTTGTTTATGTCTGGTTCTATGCGGTGCTGCAACCATACTGTTCTATCTTATTTTTTCACAGGTCTATTATTTAATGCTTGATTTTCCAGAGTATTCCGTGAAACAGCTTCTTCAGTCAAGTACTCAGATCATGAAGGGAAATAAGGGCCGGCTTTTTTATCTCTGTGTCAGTTTTATCCCTTTATTTCTTCTTAGCATTCTCAGTCTTGGCATTGCCCTGTTGTGGGTTCTTCCTTACGTGCGGTGTGCTCTTACTAATTTTTATCTGGATACCATGCGTAACCGCTCATAATCATCTGTAACCAGATGTCACATATCACAAAAAAGGAACAGCAGAAACCTCTATAAAAGGCTTCTGCTGTTTCTTTTTATAAAATATACTTATTCTGGTTTTCCAACACTGAGCCACTTCAGATATGCATTCATAAACTGATCTATTGCTCCATCCATAACTGCATCCACATTACCGGTCTCTGCATTGGTTCTTAGATCTTTCACCATTTTATAAGGCTGCATTACATAGGAGCGGATCTGATTTCCCCATCCGATATCTTTTACATCTCCTCTGATATCTGAAAGCTTCTCTGCATGCTCATCCTGCTTCACCATAAACAGTTTCATTTTGAGCACCTGCATGGCTTTGTCCTTGTTCATATGCTGGCTTCTCTCATTCTGACACGTCACCACAATTCCAGTTGGGAAATGCGTAATACGGATAGCGGAAGATGTTTTATTAATATGCTGTCCGCCGGCACCACTGCTTCGATATGTATCAACCCGGATATCTTCATCTCTGATCTCAATATCCAGATCATCATTGATTTCCGGCATAACATCCATGGATACAAATGATGTCTGACGTTTTCCCTGTGCATTGAACGGAGAAATACGGACTAATCTGTGCACGCCTTTTTCTGATTTCAGGTAGCCATACGCATTCTCTCCATTTACCTGAATAGTAGCCGATTTAATTCCGGCTTCATCTCCATCCAGTAAATCGAGAACCTCCACAGTAAAGCCTTTTCGCTCTGCCCATCTGGTATACATCCTGTACAGCATGCTGCACCAGTCACAGCTTTCCGTTCCTCCCGCACCTGCGTTTAGTTTCAGAATGGCATTGTTATGATCATACTCTCCTGAAAGCAATGTGGAAATTCGGACATCTTCATACTTCTGAATAAATTCATTCAATTCATCCCTGATATCAGGAACAATAGCCGGATCATTTTCTTCATAACCCATATTGATCAGTTCTCTGATATCATCAAACTGATGATACAGACCATTTATAGTATCCACCTGGTCTTTTAAATTTTTGGCTTCTTTTACCTTTATATTAGAAATATCAGGATCATCCCAGAACCCGGGAGCCTGCATTTCCATATCAAGTTCTTCGATTCGCTTCTCCTTGGAAGCTAAGTCAAAGTGAATCCCTCACTTCCGCTAAAGGTGTTTCATAAGTCAGTAATTCTTGTTTCATATTATCCAATTCAACCATTAACGTCACCCTCTTTCATGTTGAATCATGCGGCTGCCGGAATTTTTCCGGCAGCTTTTTTGTATGGTTGTCATTTTCGTCTTTTACTTCTTGTCAGTGAGCCTGTCTTCCACAGCAGTTCTTATATTTCTTACCACTTCCGCAAGGACATGGATCATTTGGATATATCTTTGCTTCCATTCTTCTGACTGGTGCTTTTGGTTCAGACTCGTCTTTATTCGTTCCTGTTACTT
>Ga0302210_10000520_pt1 | contig 17347 bp, 13 predicted proteins | sample II_Fen_E3_2_FD_198793 | JGI IMG/M metagenome (GOLD analysis project Ga0302210, IMG submission 198793) | Peat permafrost microbial communities from Stordalen Mire near Abisko, Sweden - II_Fen_E3_2 | ecosystem: Environmental > Terrestrial > Soil > Wetlands > Permafrost | place: Sweden: Abisko... | reverse complement strand
AAAATCAAACATTATAGAGAATATTGGAATCCGGTTGTGTCTATTGAAGCTTATGGAAGCTATGAAGCTTGGCTGAAATTCAATAGTGAATTATAAATTTGATTATTTCTCAATTTTAAAAATCAAAATCTTGACTGTGGTTAGAGTATAGATTGAGTGATTTTGTAACTTTGCAAAATGGAAACAGAAACAATAGAATCATTTTATAAAAAACTCTTCAAGGAAATTCCCAAAAACATAAATACCGATATAGGTCATTTCAATGTCTTCAAATTTGAAGATTTATTAGGTTGTAGTGTAATGCCAATTCCTTACAATCGAAGAGAGTACTATAAAATAAGTTTGATTAAAGGTGAAAATAAAGTGCATTTTTCGGATAAAACCAAGGTGATAAACAAACAAGCAATTTTGTTTGCCAAGCCTAATATTCCTTATAATTGGGAGCAAATCGGCGAAAAACAAAGTGGCTATTCCTGTGTTTTTACCTCGTCATTTTTTCATCATTTCGGTAATTTGAAAAATTACTCTGTGTTTCAATCGGAAGGTTTACCCATTATCGAATTAACCAATAGTCAATTAAATACGATGGAAACTATTTTTGAAAAAATGCTTGTTGAATTGAATGGAGAGTATGTTCATAAATACGATTTGATGCGAAATTTAGTATTCGAAATCTTGCATATAAGTATCAAAATAATGCCCGATAGTAAGGAAAATAACAATAAGATAAATGCATCTCAACGAATTACGTTGCAGTTTTTAGAAATTCTTGAACAACAATTTTCTCAAGAAAACAGAAACCAGCATTTAGGTTTACAAAACCCAAAAGACTTTGCCCTTGAAATGTTTATTACTGTAAATCACTTAAACAAAGCATTGCAGGAAACATTGAATAAGCCAACCTCAAAAATAATTAATGAACGTATATTGCTTGAAGCAAAGATACTTCTGAAACATGCTGATTGGAGTATCTCTGAAATTGCATTTTCGTTGGGATTCAAAGAAACCACACACTTTAGTAACTTTTTCAAAAAAGAAATGAACATAAGCCCTACTCAATTTAGAAATAATTGATTTTTGCAAGTGATTACCTGTTTTTTGTTAGTTGATTGTCAATATTAGCTCTAGTTTTGTATTGTGAAACTAAATATAAAAAAACATGTCAAAAACAATTTTTATTACAGGTGCTTCAAGTGGAATTGGCAAAGCCTCTGCCATGCTCTTTGCTTCAAAAGGCTGGAAAGTAATAGCAACAATGCGAAATCCTAATGCTGAAATAGAATTAAACAGAAATGAAAACATAACTCTTCTTCCTTTAGATGTTACAGACCTTAATCAGATTAATGATACGGTTAAAAAAGTAATTTCATTAGGCAAAGTTGATGTAGTGTTAAACAATGCGGGTTATGGACTCGTTGGACCATTGGAAGGAACAAGTGATGCCGAAACTCGAAAAATAATCAACACCAATTTATTGGGTGTAATTCGAGTAACCAATGCATTCGTACCACATTTTAGAGTAAATAAAAGTGGCGTATTCATCTCCATTACTTCCATTGGAGGCTTGGTGTCATTTCCTTTCTTTTCCTTGTATCATGCCACAAAATGGGCATTGGAAGGCTGGACAGAAAGTATGGCATTTGAGTTGAACCGATTTGGTATCAGCATTAAAACGGTTGCTCCCGGTGCTACAAAAACAGAATTTGTTGGTCGTTCAATGATTTATACATCACATTCTGATTATAATGAGTATTATGACAATTATTGGAAAGTTTTTGTAAGTCCTGACTTTTTAGAAAACAGGAGTACGCCTGAAACTATTGCAGAAGTGATATACGAAGCATCAACAGATGGAAAATCACAATTGCGTTACATCGTTGGCGATGATGCAAGGGAATCTTATGCACAGCGATCTGCTATTGGGAATGAGGAATTTCATAAAAATCTGGATACCCTGTTTTTTGAATAGTATTTTGTTTATTAGACATTATATCAATTGAAAGATTACATGGCAGAAGTTACTCCGGTTCTTTCAGTTTTGTTAAGTCCAAATTACGCAATAGAGAAATATACAATTACAAATAGATGACAACAAATAATTTATACCTGTTTTGTAATTAATAAATCAAGCTAATGTGTAATTTGGGATAGATCCAAAGAATAGAAGAACTGGGATTGCAATTTTTCGCTTCGCTCAAGCCCATTGGTTCCCAGTGCCAAGGTTACTAATGTGACGATATAAATTGTTACGGTCGTTGTAAAAAATGCGCTACTCAAAAGATCGAATTGTGAAAATAAAAAATGAAATAAAAATATTATTACCAGAATGGTCAAGTTTATCTTCACGACAAGCTTTGATAGCATTAGGTCAAAAAAAACTTTCTGATTTACATTTGTGACCCTAATCAATATTGTATTTGCAGATTCTCAAGATTTGTAAGAAATATGTATAAATGCCCCAAAGTTGGATTGGACCCAATCGGTTATTTTGATTTTGTTTTGCAACTTGTACAAAAAGAAAAATACGATGTATTATTGCTAATACATGAACAAGCCTTGCTTTTCTCCAAAAATAAAAACTCCATTTCCAAATATGTGAATATCGCTATTAGCCATTTCGACAGCTTTTGCATTTTGCAAAGCAAAATATAGTTTATTAAATTACTTCAAGAATTAAATATTCCTCATCCTCAATCACAATTCATAAAAACCAAAGCCGAACTTGAAAATCTAACTCAATTTATGTATTACATTAAGTTAGCTTACGGAACTGCTGGATATGGAACATGGAAAGTTGAAAATAAAAGGAACCTAAACAAGGTGATTAAAGAACTAGAAACTGATGGTTATTTATCTGGCAACTAAGAGATATTGGTTCAACAAGCATTTTCGGAACTTTAAGTGTAGTGCAATCTTTATATTTGACCAAGCACACCCACGCAATCATCATACTCTTTGATGGTTGCGTTTTTTTTCTGTTACAGTCCAAAACATTGTGTTTTATACAATTTACTAAACAGAAAATAATTGTTGTCCGGGTAACTATATAGTATAATTTTGAAAAGGGATTCTTTACTTCGTTCAGAATGACAGATTATTGCATTCTCTTTGTAAGGGGTGGAGGTGGTTTGCGGCGAAGCCGCAAACCTTGTGTTATGGAAGTTGATGTTCAAAATTGCATCAGTTCTTCTGTTTTCCCACTATAATAAAGCCTTATCCATTATGGGAATGTTGTGACGAATCCTCAATAATTATTAAATCAGTAACTAAAAGTAAAATGATTTGGCCAAACACTTGTTTATTGTTGTCGTATATACTATATTTGCAGCAACAATTATAAAACAATTCAAATAGACAATAAATTATGAGACGATTAGAATTTACTTCTCTTCAAGTGAGAGATTTAGAAATATCCAAAGAGTTTTACACTCAAAAGCTGGGGTTTGAATTATCGGAAATGACAAACCCCGATGCTGTTATTTTCAAGTTTAATAAAGGCGATGCAAGTTTTGCTATTCGTAAGCCTCTCGAAAATTTAGACCATAAAGAGTTAGGCAATGGTGTATCGGTTTGGTTTGCCATAGACGAAAAAATAGAAGATTTGCAAGCACGTTTTGCAGAAAACGGAGTTGCCATCTTAGGAACAGTAATGAACACCCCATTTGGAAAAGCACTTCATGTAAAAGATCCTGACGGTTATAAGCTAACCTTTTTAGAGCCAAGGTAAATATTTCAATAAAAACAAGAAAAGTTGGGGATATCCGTTTCGGTTTGGTTTCTTTGAAATCAACCGGCACGATTTTGATCTAATCTCAGCTCTAATGCTTACATAAAACAATGACAAAAGAAGCAGAATTTAGTTTTAAAAGCCCGAATGACAGTCCGGGTTATCTGTTGGCACATCTGACCATGCTGTGGCAACGAAAACAAAAAAAAGCGTTGGATCCCCTGGATTTGACACACACTCAATTTGTACTGTTGGCGTCTTTAAGTTGGCTGTCGAGAGAAAGCAATGCTGTGACGCAAGTGGACATTGCCAACCAAAGTAATGCCGACAGAATGATGGTTTCAAAGGTCTTGCGAACGTTGGAAGAAAAGAAATTTATCACCCGACAAGAACATGAAACGGATACAAGAGCAAAAACTATTCAACTCACAAATGCAGGCAGAGAAACATTGCAGCAGGCGATTATTGCAGTAGAAAATACAGATAAAGACTTTTTTGCCACAATTGAAGCAAACCTGTCAGCATTCAATGCGAATATGATAAAACTCATTGACGAAAATAAAGGAGAATAAAAGTGCTACCGCTGGAAAAAGTAAATAGTTAGTATTATGTAGAAGGTAGTTAGTAGTTGGGAAACCAAACCAGAACCTTGTATTTATGCTAATTTAAAAGTCTTTCGAGCACGCAAATAAACTCAATATTATCGTATTGAAATTCAGCAAAAGATATTCAACTTTACAAATCTTATTTGCGAAAATTTGCGTTGTCTGCGTTATTTGCGTGCTTTTGATGTATGCAATAGTAATTTCAGATTCGGAATAAATAGTATATTTGCACCAAAGAAAAAGATCATCGTGTATGGACGCAACTAACCCCATTTCCTATTTTCAGGATATAAGCACTTTTTTGAAAGCGTTGAAAACGTTTGTGCCTCAATCCAACCTTTTCCATATTCACCGTCACGAGGATGCTCCCGAGACACATTCGGAGGAAACACAGCTGTTTCGTACCAATACTTTTTCGGTATCTTTATTGACCGATGGCGAAGCGGTTTATAAAATAGGTATGCGGGAGTACAGCATGAAACCCGGTTCTTTTTACTTTATGTCGCCACAGCAGTTGCGTTACTACAAAAAGATCAGGCCCTGGAAAGGCTATGTATTTGTCTTTTCGGAAGAATTTATCCGCATGTTTTCAGGTATTTCCGTTTACGCGGAATATCCTTTTTTCAAACTGGACGCTAACGTACAGCTTCGTCTGAACAATGAGCAACTGGCTGAACTCTTGCCATTGTTGGAAAAACTGCAGGCGTATTACAACAGCAGTGAGTCGGACAAATTGAAATATCTTTTCCATTGTATGTCGTTGGTATTGCTAAAAGCCCGTAAATGGTATGCCGAACAACATACAATTGTACCCGAAACCGATAAGCCGGTGATGCTGTCCAAAGCCTTTGACGATTTGTTGGAAAAACATTTCTTTGATATAGCTTCACAACGTGCCGAAAGCTTACTGGCGGTAGCCGATTTTGCCGCCGTACTGCATGTAAGCTCCAATTACCTGAGCGATACGGTAAAAAGAGAAACCGGCAAAACTCCTACGCAGATTATAAAAGAACGAACCATTCTCGAAGCTAAATCCTTGCTTCGCAATACACGACTTACTGTTTCCGAAGTGGCCTATTTTCTGCTCTTTGACGATCCATCCTATTTTGCCAAGTACTTTAAAGCAGCTACAGGCGTCTCTCCATCCGACTTTAAAGACCAAAAATAACCCTTTCAGTAAATTTTACCCGAATAGAAGTAAATAGTGCCGGACTCCGAAGGTTTGCGCACCGTACCTTTGTATCATTAAATCAAACTAAAAATAACAGGATATGGAAGTACTTTTAAAATACTATGGGCTCGACTGGTTGTCGATACTATTAAGCATTATTGCAGTGATTAAACTCGGCAATCGGGTAAAATGGGGCTTTATCGCTTTCCTTGCTGCCAACATTCTCTGGATACTTATCGGAGTTACCTTACTGAAGAGTTATGCTATCGCTGTTGGAAACTCCGTGTTTCTGATAACCAATCTCAGGGGATATTTTAAATGGAGTACCCCGAACGAAACAAAAGAAAAAACGGTTTTATAAGCAGACAACATAGAACTGTTTAAATATTATGTAATAATACAAATCAGGAGTGGCAGGTATACACACTCTATTTATAGTGGGTTATTTCCCGTAGGGAATACATATCAATAGAAAATGATAAATAGTGATTAATGGTAAATGGTTAATGATAAATTATTAATGATTACCAGACTAAATGAACTTAATACCTTAATGGTTAATTATTAGTGATTAATGGTAAATGGTTAATGATAAATTATTAGTGATTAGTGATTACCAAACTAAATGAACTTAATACCTTAATGGTAAATGATTAGTGATTAATTGTTAATGAATAATGATTAGCAGACTTGCTACTTTACAAATCTTATTTGCGAAAATTTGTGCCATTTGCGTTACTTGCATGCTTCTGATACAACCTCATTACTTATACAAACATTTTAAATAATAAAAATATGAATACAACTAATTTATTTACGCCCCTGACTATCCGTAGTCTTACACTTAAAAACAGAATAGCCCTATCGCCCATGCAACAATACAGTGGGGTGGATGGCAAACCAACCAATTGGCATTTAGTACATCTGGGCAGTCGTGCCGCGGGTGGTGCCGGATTAATCATTACCGAATGTACGGCTGTTTCACCCGAAGGAATGAACACCCTGGCCGATGTAGGTTTGTGGAACACCGAACAGGTAGAAGCATGGAAACCCATTGTGCAGTTTGTACAGCAACAAGGTGCGGCCATTGCCGTACAGCTTTGGCATTCGGGAGGCAAGGGCAGTCATACACACCCCAACGAAGGTTTTAAACCCATGACAGTAGAAAACGGGGGATGGATAATCAAAAGTTCTTCGGCTACCACGATGAGTGGTGTTGTTCCTGCAGAATTGACCGTTGCAGAAATTCAACAGATAAAAACTGACTTTGTAGAAGCAGCCAAACGCGCCGTAGAAGCCGGCTTCAATACCATAGAATTGCATGCCGGACACGGTTATTTGTTTCATCAGTTCTATTCGGCAGTTATTAATCACCGGACCGATGAGTACGGCGGAAGTTTTGAAAACAGAATCCGCTTTCTGATCGAGACCGTTCAGGCAGTACGGGCGGTAATCCCCGAAACAATGCCTTTGCTTGTCAGAATATCAGCTGTTGATTATCTGGACACACCGGAAGCATGGACATTGGAAGATAGCGTAAAACTGTCCGGAATACTGGTCGAAAACGGAGTGGATTTTATTACGGCATCGGGTGGGGGATTTGCTCATGTGGATAAATCTCTGGTGTATCCCGGCTACCAGCTTCCCTTTGCAACGGCTATCAAAGAACAAACAGGCGTTCTGACCGGAACCGTGGGAATGATAACCAATGCACAGCAAGCCAATGACATTATTAGCCAGGGAAAAGCCGATGTAGTAGTCATTGCCCGCGAATATTTACGCAATCCACATTTTGCTATCAATGCTGCGAAAGAGTTGGGAGTTGAAACGGATATCCCATGGCAATACAAAAGAGGGTATTGAAGTAGTAGTCGGTAGTAAGAAGTAGGAGGTAGGTAGTGATTAACGATTAGTGATTAGTGATAAATGATCAACAGACTAAATGAATTTAATACCATAATTATTAATGATAAATGATTAATGATAAATGATAAATGGTTAGTAATTACCAGTCTAAATGAACTTAATACCTTAATGGTAAATAATTAATTAATGATAAATGATAAATTATTAGTGATTAGCAGACTAAATAAACTAAATGCCTTAATGGTTAATAATTAATTGTTAGTGATTAATGATAAATGATAAGTTGTTAATGCGAATCAGGAGTTGAAAGCCTGTATATACTTTTATGAACCTGAGTTGAGTTCGGGATAAGCAATAGATGAAAAAGCATAATCAACTTAATAATACATCTTGGTTATCAAACATATCAGAAAATAATATGTCGGTGCGCTGCACCTTTTTGAGGGACAGAGTCCACCAATATTTGTAGTATTAGGTATCAATTATCATCATTAGGTGCAGCGCACCGTAATATTCAATTGTATAGTTTGAAAAATGAATCCGAGCTTATCCCGAACTCAGGTTATTAGACAATTCGCCAATTGGAAAACTATTCTTTGATGCAGAAAAAAATGATGTCAAAGAGCTTTTGTCAGAACAACTAACTCTTAATTTATTTTGTGGACACTGATGATCTTAGATACAAATTTATAAAGATAGATATAATTCACTATTTGCATTATTATTTCTATAAATATATGTCTATCAGTTAAATGAAAATATATATCTTTGGCAGAAATTTAATGTAAAAGCATAGAGTAAAGCATCAATTTGTAATTTGTAAATTTTCAATGCTCCATTTGGTATAATTAAATATAATATTATGTTCTTCAAAAAAAATCATCCTTATTTGTGTACTTTTTTGATTACCATTTTTTTTCTGATGGTTGTAATTTTGAAGTCATATGCTCAAAATATACCTCTAACCGTTAAAAATATGTATCTGGATATGCAAAAGCAAAATTTGACGGACACAGTTAGTAGACGTACTGGTACTGATTATCCTTTTATTATTGGATACAACTACAACCCGATTACAAACAATGAGGTTAATCATCCTTATTTTAAAGAGAATAAATGGTCAAACGGTTCTTTGGTTTATCAAGGCATAGCTTATTCCGTTAGGGGTTTAAAATATGACATTGAAATTGATAAACTTATTTATCTCTGGTATGGTAAAGACAATACAATGAATTGTGTTGCCCTGGATGAAAACTTTATTTGGGAATTTAGTATTTTAAACTCTACATTGAGATATTATAATGGTTTAAAATACGATTCTGGTAAAAAACTAAAAGCAGGTTATTACGAAGTAGTTTATGATGGAAAATTAAAGTTTCTGGTTCGTAATGAAAAATCAAAAACAATGAATGATTTCAATAGTTCAACTGATATGTTTTTACTTAAGGATGGGATAGTGATAAGTGTAAACGGTATGAGTAAATTAATAAGTCAGTTGAAAGATAAAGAAAAAGTAGTTAAAGCATTTGTTGATGAAAATTCTTTAAGATTGAATAAATCAGATTATTCATCAGCATTTAAAGTTTTGAAGTTTTACGAAAATCTATAAAAATGAAGTTATCCTTACGTTTAATACTAATACTTTGCTTTTTGCCTCTTTTTGTTTTTGCCCAAAAGAGCAATATTGATATAATAAAAGATTATAATATAAAAGTAAATTATGATTCAACCACTTTTCTGAGTTTTATAAATAATTTTGAAAAGGAATATTCGGTTAAATTTTATTTTAAAAGAACTTGGTTGGATAAAGTTGTAGTGAAACAAAAGCATACACCAACTAATTTATCTCAAGTTTTATTTGATTCATTCAAGGGTACAGATTTAGATTATTTAATTGATGGTTCAAATATTATAATCACTAATCACTATAAAATTAATACTACACTTCCAGTAAATTTTTTCAATGTTGAAAATAATGTGGTTCGCAGATCTTCTGATTCAATTGATTTGAAATATACTTTTTTCAATGAAGAAAAAACGAAAGAAACTAATTTAAATGATAAGATAGTATATATAGGTAATTCGGCAAACAGATCAACAGGCAATAAAGTTGTATTATCTGGAATTGTTCGAAATGAAGAGAACGGTGAACCAATAGTTGGAGCTCAGGTCTATATAAAAAAACAGGATAGAGGAACTGTGACAGATACTTATGGTCATTATGTGATAACCTTACCCAGAGGCAGCAATGAGATTTTATTTAAGTATTTCGGCAAGAAAGAAACAGTAATACCCATTATGGCGTATAAAGACGGAAACTTAAATGTAAACATGAAAGAAAATCTGGTTCAATTGAAAGAAGTAGTTGTAACCGGCAATTTGGAAAATAAAGTTACAAATCTCAACATGGGTATGCAGCGGTTGAATATTGAAGAGATCAAATTACTACCGTCGATGATGGGAGAAGTGGATATTATTAAATCGGCACTTTTACTACCCGGAGTACAAACAGTAGGAGAGGGAGCCTCTGGTTTTAATGTCAGAGGTGGTAATGTTGATCAAAATTTAATACTTTTCGATGACGCTCCAATCTTTAATAGTTCCCATTTGTTTGGTTTCTTTTCTATATTTAATCCCGAAACAGTTAAGGATTTTGAGCTGTATAAATGTGGAATACCGGCAAGGTATGGTGGAAGAGTTTCATCGGTTTTTGATATTACAGCAAGACAAGGTAACCTTAAAAAATTTAGTGTAAGTGGAGGGGTTAGTCCTGTTACAGCTAAATTAACGGTTGAAGGTCCAATAATAAAAGATAAACTATCATTTATTGTTGGTGTACGAAGTACTTACTCTGATTGGGTTCTTGAAAAGCTACCTGCTAAATACCAAAAAAGTAAAGCGGATTTTTATGATGTAAGTACCAAAATAGCATACGATATAGATAAAAATAATTTTCTGAGTTTTACTGCATACAAATCAAAAGATTACTTTAAACTGAATTCAGATACAGCTTACAGCTATAATAGCCAGTGCGGTAGACTGCTTTATAAACATACTTTTACTCCAAAATTATACGGCAAATTATCTGCGGTATATTCCAATTATCTATACAATATCTCGAGCGATGCAGATCCTGTATCTTCATTTAATTTGAAATATAATATTGGCTACAAATCAGTAAAGACAGATTTCTTTTATTCTCCCAATTCAAAACATACATTTAATTTTGGTTCTGAATTAATAAAGTATAACCTTACCCCAGGTGATTATACACCTCTATCGTCCGCATCAGATATTATTGCAGTTCATTTATCCAAGCAACGTGGTATTGAATCGGGATTATTTATAAATGATGAATTTGAGGTAAATAGCAAGTTGACAATCTCAGCAGGTTTGCGATATGCTTTATTCTTTGCTCTTGGACCTAGTAAAGTGTATAAATACAATACTGATGTAACGCGCTCTGTTTATAGTAGAACTGATTCAACCGTCTACTCTTCTAACAATATTGTCAAAACTTATGGTGGACCGGAGGTCAGGCTTTCAGCTCGATATAAACTGGGATCGGAAAACTCGGTTAAACTAAGCTATAGCCGAATACATCAGTTTCTTCATATGCTAACCAATAGTACAGCTGTTTCACCAACAGACATTTGGACAATGAGCGATGCAAATGTTAAGCCTTTAGTTGGTGATCAGGTAGCTGTAGGTTACTATCAGAATTTATCATCAAATACTTTAGAAGCTTCTGCTGAAATTTACTATAAAGGCACAAAAAATAATCTGGGCTATAAAGACGGTACCGAGCTTCTTCTAAATCGTAATTTGGATGTTGATTTACTGTCGGGTGTTGGACGAGCTTATGGTATAGAATTTATGATTAAGAAAAAGAGTGGCATTTTTAATGGATGGATTTCATACACATATTCCAGATCCGAACTTAAATTTGATGGAAAATTTGCCGATGAGAAAATCAATAATGGCAAATTTTATCCTTCTGATTACGATAAACCCCACGACCTGAATGTTGTTGCTAATTATAAATTCACGAGGAGAATTACTGTGACAAATACCTTTACTTACAGTACAGGCAGACCAATTACTTATCCTGTTGCCAGATATGATTATCGGGGAGTAGAAGTTATGTATTACTCAAATCGTAATGAATATAGAATTCCGGATTATATGAGATGGGATTTTTCATTGAACTTAGACGGAAGTTTAAAAGCCCATAAATTGGGACATGGTTCATGGTCCTTTGGAGTTTATAATGTGTTGGGAAGAGATAATGCTTATTCTGTATATTTTAAATCTACCTCTAGAGGAATAAAGGGATATAAACTTTCTGTTTTTGCTCAACCAATACCGAATATTACATACAATTTTAAATTTTAAATAAATCAAAATGAATAATCGAAATATTTATATGGTTATCTTTTTGTTAATATTTATGGCTGCATGTGTAACTCCATATTATCCTAATATCACCAAATATGAAAATCTGTACGTTGTAGATGGGCAAATAACTAATTTAAAGGGACCTTATGAAGTAAAACTATCGAAAACTTTCAAATATGATGGAAGTACCGGATCAAAAGTTACCGGAGATCCGGTTACCGGAGCTGAAGTTAAAATAATAGAGAATACGGGCTTGGAGGTTCAATTGAAAGAAATAAAAAGTGGTGTATATAGTACAGTTGATACAACTTTTCGTGGTGTTTCGGGTAAAAGCTATAAGGTACAAATTAAAGTTAACGATCAAGTTTTCGAATCTGATTTTGAGACAATAAAAACACCTGCTCCAATAGATAAGCTTTATTGGGAATATAAGCCCCAAGATAGTGATGGACCAAATCGTGTTCAAGTATTGCTTGATACACATGATCCAACAAACAGTACACGTTACTATGCATGGGAATATGAAGAAACATGGAAATTCAGAGTGCCTATTCAGGTCACCGATGAGCCGGACTGGTATATCTGTTATAAGAGTGACTCTTCCTCTTTTTTAAAGCTCGGTTCAACGATACAAAAAAATAGTGATATAATTAGTAGACAGTCATTAAAATCTATTGATGAAAGTTCTAATCGACTTTACTTTCGCTATACGATATTAGCAAAACAATATTCATTTACAGAACAGACATATAAGTATTTTGACGACTTAATTAGTCTTAACCAAAATCAGGGATCATTATTTGACGCTACACCCTATTCATTAGTTGGCAATGTGAAAAATGTGAATGATAAAGATTTACCCGTGCTTGGATATTTCGTGGTTGCTGGAGTTTCAGAAAAAAGAATCTTCATTGATAGAACTGAATTACCTAAAGAATTTAATCCGACAGATGGATTTTCAGATTGTAGTACAGAGGTTGTAACTGTGCCAGCTACTTTAACGGATTTTAGGCAAAACAATAAAGTAGATTCATTGATGAGATACGGTTATGCTATATATGAAAAGTACCCTACAGACCTAAATCAATCTGGAAATGGAAATCCTATACCAGGTTGGGAATTATTTTTAGCAAAACCATATTGTTTCAATTGTACGTTAACCGGTGTAAGTAAAATACCTGATTTTTGGACAGAAAAATAACAATTAATTGTATGAATATAGTTTGGAAAAAGTATCTTTTTCTTTCTTTCAATAAAGATTATTGCTATTTGTCAGACAGAATCTATTTTTGCTCAACCAATAATGAATGTTACATACAATTTTAATGAATCAGAATGAATAATCGAAATATTTATATTTATATCTTTTTGTTGATATTTATGGCAGCGTGTGTAACACCATATTACCCTGATATCACCAAATATGAAAATCTGTACGTTGTAGATGGGCAAATAACTAATTTAAAGGGACCTTATGAAGTAAAACTATCTAAAACTTTCAAATATAATGGAAGTACCGGATCAAAAGTTACCGGAGATCCGGTTACCGGAGCTGAAGTTAAGATAATAGAGAATACGGGTTTGGAAGTTCAATTGAAAGAAATAAAAGCTGGTGTATATAGTACTGTTGATACTACTTTTCGCGGTGTTCTGGGTAATAGCTATAAAATACAAATTAAGGTAGATGATCAAGTTTTCGAATCCGATTTTGAGACACTAAAAGCACCTGCTTCTATAGATAAGCTTTATTGGGAATATAAGCCCCAAGATAGTGATGGATCAAATCGTGTTCAAGTATTGCTTGATACACATGACCCGGCAAATAGTACGCGTTATTATGCATGGGAATATGAAGAAACATGGAAATTCAAAGTGCCTATTCAGGTCACTGATGAGCCGGACTGGTATATCTGTTATAAGAGTGACTCTTCCTCTTTTTTAAAGCTCGGTTCAACGATACAAAAAAATAGTGATATAATTAGTAGACAGTCATTAAAATCTATTGATGAAAGTTCTAATCGACTTTACTTTCGATATACGATATTAGCAAAACAATATTCACTTACAGAACAGACATATAAGTATTTTGACGACTTAATTAGTCTTAACCAAAATCAGGGATCATTATTTGATGCTACACCTTATTCGTTAGTTGGCAATGTAAAAAATGTGAATGATAAAGATTTACCCGTGCTTGGATATTTCGTGGTTGCTGGTGTTTCAGAAAAAAGAATCTTTATTGATAGAACTGAATTACCTGAAGAATTTAATCCGACAGATGGTTTTTCAGATTGTAGTACAGAGATGGTACCTGTGCCAACTACTTTAACGGATTTTAGGCAGAACAATAAAGTAGATTCATTGATGAGATACGGTTATGCTATATATGAAAAGTACCCTACAGATTTAATTCAATTTGGTTATCCGGTTTCTACACCGGGTTGGGAATTGTTTTTAGCAAAACCATATTGTTTCAATTGTACGTTAACCGGGGTAAGTAAGGTACCTTATTTTTGGACAGAAAAATAACAACGAATTGTATGAAAATAGTTTGGAAAAAATATCTTTTTATTTCTTTATTCCTTTTGATAAAGATTATTGCTATTTGTCAGATTGAATCCGGTCTGAAATTAATAACTCGCGCGGAAGATTTCAAATTGCAGGAACGTGTTTTATTGACACTAGATCAGGATTTTTATCTTGCCGGCGAATCGATCAACTTTTCGGCTTTGACGTTTGATGCTGCACTACAAATGCCTATCGAATTTAGTTCGATTGTATATGTAGAACTATTCAATCAGGATGACAATGTAATATGTGGGAAAAAAGTTCTTTTAAAACAAGGAGAATGTGCAAACTATTTACCTTTGCCAAGAAAACTCGAAACGGGGTATTATTATATAAGAGCATACACTAATTACATGAAGAATTTTGGGCCAGGAGCTTTTTTTACAAAAAAAATTAAAGTTGTAAATCCTTTTTTTAGAATTAGATATCAGGATAGCGCCGATAGTACCCTGAATAAAATGAAATTAAACATTTCAGCTGAAGGGGGGAAAATAGTATATGGTATTGAAAATAAAATAGCCTTTTATCTGTCTGATTTTAATGACAGTATTCATGTTTTATTATATAAAAATGATTCTGTTGTAGCAAAAGTAAATACTAAAAATGGTTTCGGTGTTTTTAACTTTACTCCTGTGATTAATGATCGATACAGGGTTGAAGCTACCTCATTAAATAAGAAAAAAGTAGTTATTGAATTAAATGATATTGTCCAATCAGGTGTGACTTGTAAACTCGATAGCATAAATGAAAGAAATGCTTATTTGACAGTAATTACAAAAAACTATGACAAATTTCCAATCTCTGTATTTGTCGAGAACAATACAATTTTATATGAGTATACTAATACAATTAGCAAACCTGAATCTTTGCTAAAAATTGAGCTTCCGGTAGGCTTAAATAAGGTAATATTTAAAAACAGTAATCAGGAGGAAGTCTCGGAACGTCTCATCTATATAAAACCGAAAAGCAAATTAGAAATTACAGCTAATTTAGATAAACCGAAAGTACTTCAAGGTGATTCCGCTATTTTACACATAAATACGAATGCCAATGATAGTATTCATTATGTGGTTGCGCTGAATTTGGGAAATCAAAATACTGCTCCGGCATTAAAAGAACTTATAGAATCTACGTTATATAACACTTCTGTTGCATCATTAACTGGCGATGTTTCTTTCAATAACCTACAGTATATTCATAGTAATTCAGAAACTATTAATGATTATATAATGAAATTTCAGAATACAGGAACTACAAATGCCAAGCTTAAAAATATTAATTATTTGCCGGAAATTTCACATGATATTGTGTCTGGAAGTGTCAAAAAAACAAAAGACCAATCATTAGCAGTTGATAAAAATATCTATTTATCTTTTATTGATTCAATATGTTGGATCAATCGTTGCAAAACAGATAATTCAGGAAAATTTGTTGCTGCTTTACCAATAGACTATCAGGGAAGTAATTTGATTGTTAGTGTAAATGACACTACAGACAATTACACATTGAAATTAGATGATGAATTTTATCCTGATTTTTTAAAAGTAACCAAGGAGCATTATTATCCCGATTCAACCCTCAAATACATTATAGAGTCGAGAATGCTTAATCTTCAAGTAAATGATGCTTATTCAGAATCTAATAAAAGTACAAAATCATTGCGTCCAGATCTAAGGTTTTACGGGTATCCTGACTCAGAATATAAATTCAAAAACTATTTAGTTCCCAACTTCGAAGAATTTATTTCAGATATAGTGAAAAAGGCAACAATTGTCAAAAAAGGAAAACAAGTGGAAATCAAACTCTTTAATAAAACAGAGCATCGTATTATTGGTGATAACCCCCTAATAATTTTGGATGGAATACCTTTATTAAATGCAGATAATATAGCCTCTATTCCGGCTGATAAATTTGAGTCAATACGAATTGTTTCTAATAAATTCTTTTTTGGAACAGATTTTTTTGATGGAATAGTGGATATAACCTCGAATAAAAAGTCTTTTGATTTGGTTGATATGGATAAAAATGCGACACGATTTATGTTTAGTCCTGTGATAACTACAAAAGATGATTACCAACAACAAAATTCTCGAACACCCAATTATCTCTCAAGTGTCTACTTTAATACAATAAATTCAGCATCAGGTAACGAAAATATTGTAATAAGATTGCCACAAAATACAGGAAATTATTCACTTTCAGTATTTGGATACACAAAAGCCGGTGAATGCGGAAGTATTTCTATTCCTAATATATTGACTGTCGGTCGCTAAAATCAGTTGCTTTTATTTTGATCCGCCCCTAATTAGCTTCGCTGATCTTCGATTCCCCTAAAGGGGACTTTTGCCGTGTGAAAATGTTGATTCTTTCTGCACGTATCGCACTTCGGTAGTCCCTGCCATTTATCCCGATAATATCGGGAGGGGGTTGGGGGCAGTTAAGACAGCGTTTTTAATACTAACTAATTCATGGCACGTACTTAGTGATTAATGATAAATTATTAATGATTAGCAGACTAAATAAACTCAATGCCTTAATGGTTAATCATTAATTGTTAGTGATTAATGATTAGTGATTAATGATTAGTGATTAGCAGACTAAATAAACTCAATGCCTTAATGGTTAATAATTAATTGTTAGTGATTAATGATTAATTGTTAGTGATTAGCATACTAAATGAACTAAATGCCTTAATGGTTATTTATGATAAATGATCAGTAGTGATTAGTGATTAGTTGGTAGTATGGAGTGACAACAATAAACCTTGCATTTTGCCCAATGCCTGACCGCATCTAAAAATATTTTATTAATTTTGCACTCCATTTATTTGAAAACAAGAAATTGAAAGCCGTATTAAAATTTATAATTAAAGCATAGTTAACCTCAGTAAACCACAGGTTAATGTTTCACTCATTCGGAAAATTTATTCTGAATAGGTTATGTATTGCTTAAAAATGAAAGAAAGGCAGCATTTACCAAAAGAGAAAGATGCTGATTTTCAATCGAAATAAT
>Ga0302210_10000518_pt1 | contig 17389 bp, 8 predicted proteins | sample II_Fen_E3_2_FD_198793 | JGI IMG/M metagenome (GOLD analysis project Ga0302210, IMG submission 198793) | Peat permafrost microbial communities from Stordalen Mire near Abisko, Sweden - II_Fen_E3_2 | ecosystem: Environmental > Terrestrial > Soil > Wetlands > Permafrost | place: Sweden: Abisko... | reverse complement strand
GTTCCATTCACCACACGATGGGCATTTCCCAATCCATTTAGGAGAATCGACTCCACAGTTTTGACAGACGTATACTGATTTGGTTTTGGCCATTGTAGTTGGTTGATTAAGTTGATTGGTTGAATAAGCTGATTGAGGTAATTGGTAGTAAGATTGAATAGGATTTACAAAAATAAGTAATTTTATTGATTGAAATTTAGATTTGAAACTTTCAATCGATTACTTAGGTTTTTAAATAGTGATCAGGATCTATTAAAAAAGGATAGGAATCACATGTTTTGTGCCGAAAGTGTGATTTAATACACAATATTGGCATAAAAGATGTGTGTGTATAAACTTAATCAGCTTATTCAACCAATCAACTAAATCAAATTTCCCTTTTCCTCCAGTTCCCTTTCATCAGATACAGATATCCCAGGCCACCAATGAAGATCCAGTATACAAACTCGGACATCCAGACTATATAGGTAGCACTTGGATGGATGATGGAAGTATAATATACGTAGCTCAGGTAAAAAAATAAAGTCAGGAATTCTATAAAGAAAGCGGTGCGTGTATTCCCGGTGCCAGACACTCCGCTGAATACGATATTACCTATGGCACAAAAGATGATAGCCACTGATATCACTTGTAATACCGGGATGCAGGCGGCAATCAATCTTGCATCATCGGTGTAAATCCGTGCAATTAACTCAGGCATGGTTAAGGTCACCAGAATCATGGGCACAACGATGACTAATGCCATCCGGATGATTCGCCTGATAAATGGCAATACTTCTTCCTTTCGTCCGGCACCAATCAGGTTGCTCGCCAGCGTGTTTACAGTGGTGGAAAGAGCTGAGCCTGGAATCATCAGTAAAATATACGTACTTCGTCCTATATTGCTCACTGCCAAAGGCTCTTCCCCCATGCGCTCTATGAAAATAAAGAACATAAACCAGGTGGAAATGGAAATAAAATACTGAAACATGATGAAAATGGATAAATTCAGGATGTTCAACAGAAGTTTTAATTGTATTTTCCTGAATACAAAAAGTCCGTATTTCTTCCTGTCTGTCCGGTAGAGAGTATGCCACACCAGGTAGAGTAAGGTGACTACCTCGGCAATGACCGATGATAAGCCTGCACCGGCAATACCCATGACAGGGAAACCAAAATGACCGAATATCAGTGCATAGTCAAATATTATATTGGTGATTGCCATTAATATTGCCGACGTTGTGAGGATACGGGTTTGGGTAATACCTACATATAACCCGCGAAATACTACACTGACAAAAGCAAAGAAAAAACCGTAGATCCGCCAGTTCATATACTCTATGGAAGCTTGGTATATATGCTCTGAACTGACCAACAACTTCATGATATGAGGTACTCCTTTCAAGGATACACCAAAAATAATGACACTTAACAGAAAGTTGAATATCAGGCTGTTGTTGAATATTGGTCCGATCTGCTTATAGTTCTTTTCTCCATTGCGTCTGCCGATAAGAATTTGCATACCCTGGCTAAACCCGAACCCGATCATAAAAATGGCAAAGTAGAACACTCCGCCAATTGCCGACGCACCCAGCTCCACTTCACCCACGCGCCCTAGAAAGGCAGTGTTGGTAACATTGATAATGTTCTGGGCCAGCAGTGTCAGGAAGATAGGGTAAGTTACTTTAAATATGTTTTTGTTTGAAGTCAACTGATTTACTGTTTTTATTCATCCGCTTAAAGTCGGACCTGTTTTACAATTTACAAATACTTTGCAAAAGTACAAAAAAGGGAGTGATAAACATTCAGAATACAAATGAATGCAGTTACAGTTGTTGGGAAAGTAATATGTTTTTAAGTGTCTATTTTTTTCTCTTCTTTAGGAAAATCCTTCTTCTCAGAGCTACTACTAATAAAAATTCATCTAGTTAATGATTAAAAAACTCATTAAGTATTATAAATTGTAAAACTTAGAAAGGTGATGAGTGGGAGTAATGGATAGTTCAGCAGGAAAGTAGATAAATAAATTTTCTTGTTGGCCGAGAAATATATGAAAGTTTGAAGTCTTGGGAGTTGTCAGGTCCAATAACATTATTCAAATGGAGTATTTCTAAATGTTTTGAAAGCTGAATAGTTTATGCACGGGGTATAATCTTAATGATAGCTTAGTACATTGACAAACTGCATTTTTCGAAGATGGTGCGTTTTAAGTTGTTAGAATCTTCTTCCGTAAGACTTTTTTGTTGTAGATCACCAAGTAATATCTGAGCAGCTTGATGTAAAATAGGTATGTCTTCAGGGTGAGTTATGGAATAATCTTCCCACAACTCCTTCAGAATCAGGTTTGGGTTTAGTATGTAGTTAATGAAATCATCATTAACCAGAAAACCTATTAGGCGTTTGTCAGTAGTTGGATTCACGAAGTTGCGTTTAATTTATAGTTAAGACGCAAATTCAGTTTATTTCGTACTCAATTGGATAGCGATTAGTTTTATTAAATTGCACAAGTGCGCATTTTTGATATGCCACGGTGAATCAGGTTACGAACTGACTGATAATTCATGTCCATTAAAGTGCAGATTTCTTCGTATTTTTTTTCTTCAATATAGTATAAAACAATTGCTTTACGTTGACGGGGTGATAGTTGATCCAGTATTTTAGTCACAAAAGCATTGTCTAATAACTCTTTTTCATTATCGATATAGTCTTTCTCTATATTATCACTTGAGACAGCATCAAGTTCTTCAACTGCTACATCCGAAAGATTCACCCTTTTACGGCTTTCGTCGCACAATTTGTTTTTGAGAGAAATAATAATATACGATTTGAAATTTGCAACTGTATCGAGTTCAGTTCTCTTGTTATATATCTTGATGAATACTTCCTGAATGCAATCTTTAAGTAACTCAACGTCCGTAGTCAGCTTACAACCATAATTATAGAGCAGGTTTACATGGAGGTTATATAGCTTCGAAAAAGCAACTGTATCACCTTTTATGAAATTTCCTAACAATTCGGATGTTTGTACATCAGTATTTAAATAAGTTGCTTTCAGCGAGTATGAATTTTCCATCACGATAGAGTATGTATTTGTTACTAATTTCTATGCAGCAAAAATACACTCTTGCAAAATGAAGTAGTTGGAAATTCTGATTTTGATATGGTAAATTTAGGTAACCTGCTTTAGAACATGTTTTTGTATTTATTCCACAATTCTGCCAATAAAAACATGCCGGAACAACCTTTCGATTGCCCCGGCATATTTAGTTTACCAGTCACTTACCTGATGATTTATCCTATAATTTTTGAAACCAATAGGCTCCGACCCCCTTTGTATCTACTTTCAGATTAAATACTTGGTCACCTGCAATGGATTTATTCACCACAGATATTTCTCCCGTTTTACTTTCAATGAACTTTAGTCGGTATTTCCCATGTTCCAAAGGGATGGGAATTTCTGATTTGGATTGGGCGAAAATGATAATTCCCGTACCAGATTTTACCAATAGCTTATAGTTAGTAGACTCTACATCTTTACATTCATTTGAGCAACAGTCTTTAAAAACTCTATATCCTTGATTTTCAGTGCAGGGCAGGATCCTCCTGCCATTAAAACAGCCCAAGCCATGTCTGGATAATTTTCGGTATAATAAGTAACAGCTTTCTCCGGATATTTAGTACGGTATTCACGAACCGCTTTATAGGCTTCATTAAAAGTTACTTTACCTACTTTCAATAAGCGGGCATGCTGACGGGGCGCTAAATTAAGCCCTCCCAGTGGGGCGTAGACCGTTCCGTCGTTTTTGTAATGCCAATATCGGATATCAATAATGTCGACCACAGCAGCCCTCTTAGGATCGTTTAGAATGGAGTCCTGGACATCTTTGGTAGTACTCAAGGCAATATTCGCTTTTTTACCAGTCTCTGTTTCCCATTCAGCAATTACATCCAGCCAGAATTGTACAAATTTAAGAGGTCCTGTAAATTCAGCACTAATCAGTTGAATCACATTTTTATTCTCTGCAAAATTATTTAAACTCTGGCGAATATAGTTGCGATAGTACTTCCGTCTGACAGGTACTGAAATATCATAGAACATATCTGCCCTGAAAATACGTTTGTCCCCTGCAAAGTTCACCGGTTCGGGAAAGCCAAGGTCATTGATATTGTTGGCTGATCGCCACGGGCAATCCACCCAGTGGGCACCGGCTTCTATGATATTGTGTTGAAAGAAGTTTTCATGGAATAAGAGCATTCCCTGCTTTTGTCCTTTATCTGCAAATTCTTTCAGCCGGTTCCAATACCATGCATTCGGACGGTTTAAATCGTATTTTGATAATCCATCCCAAGCATTACCTTCACCACTCCGTCCGAAAGGTTGTTCATAGAAAGGTGCCCAGATATCTCCATCACGGCGGCGGATACGTTCATGGTCATCACGGCGACGGTCAGTCCATAATCCATAATTATGGTCGAGAACAGTAATTCCATTTGATTTCAGGGTCGATATAACCGTATCAATCCTGTCTGTAAATCCTAAGCCTTCACGTCCGGGTACAAATCGGGTCACATGAGGCCTTGTTAAGTAAGAATTAATATAGTATGGTTTTAGTTTCCCATTCCACCACTGGACATCAAGCTTTCCACCGGTAATTAAAGCTTCATCAATAACTATCCGGCCATTCGAAATTGCATAAACAGGCATATATGCCTTCACTTTCATGGGTTTGCTTCTCAACTCATTGGTTGTTATTAGACCGGCATGATCCACAGAAGGGATAAAAGATGCTTGCTCAATCCAATTTTCGAGGGTCAATAGAGGAATATAGGATTCTTTCACCATCTCTGCTGCAACTTCAACAGAAGGGCTGCTGGAGGCATCCGTATTCTTTGGAAGTATACGACCACGTGAGGAAACATCTTGGTTTAGCCTTGCTGCCAGTTGAGCGTAATAGAAACTTCGGGGTTGAACATGATTGTTCGATTCAGCCCAATCGCCATCACCTGAGAATTGTGCCCAACAACCATATGCCCTGTTAGATGATTCTTTTGAGGGAGAGTAACATTCTATTTCTGCTGCCGTACATTGCCAGAACATACTGTTCGCTGTTCCCCACCCGGCACCGTTTTTACTTTGCCCCAGGTTCTTGAAAGTAAGGTTATGTCCGTCAACATTGACTACATCGAATAATAAACCACACGCCCAGGCATCAACAGCACCGCTAAAACCTAAAGCTCTTTTTGCTTCACATTGAACGAATGCATTGGGTCCCGGTGCACAATACCCCGCTGCAAAATCATTGATACCATCTTCAGAATAACACCGTTGAAACAGGGTTTGCTGTCCCATGGTATAAAATGTAATCCTGCGTAATCCTGCGATTTCAGAAACGGGTGCTTTTGAAATACAATCTTCCACTGTAATTTGTGAAGCTGTAGGTTGAAGAAAAACTGCATTTCCTGCAAAGTGTTGGAAATTTACCTGACGTACCCAACAATTTTCGGCATGTTCAATTGAAACTCCGGTCCAGCAATGATCCTCATCTTTCGGATATTTTTTGTCATAATCCGAAATCATTGTCAGATTTTCAACACCCGAATCCATTATCCGTCCGTTCCAATCGTAACGATAGATTTTTGCACCACCATATTGTGTATCGATAGCTGTTGTCAATGGGGCATTCAGGGTAACTGTTTTACCTTTCACAGCACTGACAGTTCTGTCCCAACGGATATCCATGTCCCCCGGTTTCCATCCTAATGAGCTGATTGCACCTCCAAAGATATCACAACCTAATGATGCAATCCATTCCTTGGTAGAAGGACGAAAAACAATCAGCCGGTCACCTACTTTTAAACCGGCAGTAGTAGCTAGTTCAAGAGTTTTTTGATTTACAGGGACATAGGTTGAAGTCAGATTAAATGAATCTTTCAGTGCCTGATTGTTTATACCTTCAATATGTAGCAGGGCACTCCGGTCGACTCCATGTCTTAACAAGATGGTTTCATGGTTGTCAGTACCGCGTAATACAACACCGGAAGCCTGTATCCAAAGGCTTTTAGAGATATTGAATGTCCCTTTGTCCAGTAATACAGCCCCACGATACCCATGCGCATCTGCCTTTAAAGTTGAAACATGGTTAATGGCACGTTGAATGATCTCGGTGGCATCGATATCGGTATGAGGCACGAATATTACATTTTTCAGATTGGGGATATCCTGTTCCGAACTTTTATAACCACAATATGAAAAGTCCAGGATCCGGTTTCCCTTTGCATCCTGTGAATAGTTTATTTTACCCTGTTTTATCTGTAACGGGAAGTCTTGACTTTTAACAGGCACAAGAAATCCAAGGGCTACTAAACCGATGAATATCGTTGAAAATTTTATTAATTTCATTTCTGCAATTTTTTTCTGCTTTAAGCAATGGGAAATAAATAGTGTCGTATTATTTAAAATATAACTGAATCAACCCTCAGCTCTATCGCCCTCTCCTTGTGAGAGGGCAGGGGGAGAGGTCTGATTTCGATAAGATTAAAACAAGATATTATATTGTTCCAACAACTTATTCATTATAAACTCTTACGACCAGCCAGTGTGTCGTGATTGTTCTTTAGATTTTTCCAGTCAACTCTCTTTTTTGTATCTATACCATTGATGTATTTTTCGATATTAGTATATCCATCGCCATTGCAATCTTTAACGGCATCGGTTGGATCATTCGGGTTTAAACCATTTGCTTTTTCCCATGCATCAGGCATACCGTCGTTATCCGAATCCAGAATAGACTTTCCGTTATATTCAGGAAGTCCGCCAACCTGACGGATATCAGTAATTATTCCTTTCTTGTATGAATCAGCAGGCAACCGTCGTTTTACATATTTAGGGATAAATTCAGGAGCGTTTTTTACGTAAATAGCTTTCCCTGTTGTGACAGTTTTTACAATGCGTGTATCGATCGCATCTCTCTTTGGAAAGGTAGCACCTGCATTTTCAAGGACAAACTTGTAAGCTTGTTTTGTATCCATGATAGTGACAGGAGGCATTTCAAAAGGTTTATCCACCCTGATTCCGGGTAAATAATCTTTTTCACTTACTTCTTCCGCTAGTTGTACACCACCGTCCCAGTTATTTCTGGTTACTTTGTCATTGCCTTCCACTATATTTCCGAATACAAATGCTTTCCCAAATGTAAGGGGCTTGCTTTTATCCCTCCCGGCTTCGGGTTTAAGAATACGGTATGAAATAGGTTTGTCCAACGGAGTGATAGGACCCGGCTTGAAGTAATTATTGATGATGTTATACAGGCTGTTATAGTCTCCTCCATCAATCGAACGGTTCCACCAGTTAAAGATCACATTGTTGACGAAGTTAAACCCTTCATCCATTCCTATTGAACAGTTACGGCTGATATTCGAAGCATACAGGTTGCGTGTAAACATACAGTTGTGCCCGCCACAGGTTGAACCAAAAGCGTGATTGTATGAATCCATGGCTTCAGAGAAAATTGAATTTTGGATAGTCACATTGACAGTCGGTAGTTTTAATCCTTTGCCGCTTGCCCCACGCTCATATACATGGCGGTAGATGGACATGTTTTCGTCCAATCCCCAGCTGGCGGAACAGTGGTCAATCATGATATTACCTACCGGATTGCCCCCAATGGCATCATCCCTGAATGCAACATCCTGCGCACCCCGTCGGAAACGCATATGACGTAAAATTACATCATGGGTATCGATTAAAAATGAAGCACCGGTCACACAGATACCATCACCCGGGGATGTTTGTCCGGCAACAGTAAGGTAGGGGGCACGAACATGAATAGGAGTGGTTAGCCGGATAATCCCGGAAATATTAAAGACGATAATACGGGCACCACCTGTTTCACAGGCCTCCCGAAATGATCCGGGACCCTCTTCTGCCAGAGTGCTTACTATTATCACTTTACCGTCACGTCCTCCGGAAGTAAATGCGCCACCGCCCTCAGCTCCCGGAAAGGCAGGGATCTCAGCTTTCAACAAATCTTCAGGTTTGGAAGCCCATGGTTTGTAAGGGCGGCCTGATTTTTCTTCTTTTTCTACTATCGGAAGTGCCTTTTCCCAGGCCATATCCGATTTCAGGTCACACTCTTTAGTCTGACGTGCAGCCCTTGTTTTTACTGAGTCAGGAATGATCGGGTATTGAGCCATTATTGGCAACACCGATACTGCAATTATCAGAAGTGATAAAACTTTTTGGAATTGATTTATTTTCATTAGGATCTATTTTATACCCTTAAAACGAATAACAAACCCTTTTGTAATCAGATGATCACTTTTTTCTATACTTACTAATGTATTCTGTCGGCGTTTGGTCATATTTCTTGCGGAAACACTTGCCATAATAGCCTGATTCTTTAAACCCTACTGCAAATGCAATTTCTGAAATTGTCATATCAGTATTTTTAAGCAATTCAATCGATTTGGTAAGCCTGATTTCTTTAATGGTATCCACCGGGGCCAGCCCGGTAAGACTTTTAAGCTTTTTGAAGAAAGCCGAACGGCTCAACCCGATGTTGTCGGCTATGGTATCAATATTAAAATCACTGTTGTCGATATTTTCTTCAATGACTTGATGAATCTTATCCAGAAACTGGATGTCTTTTTTCATTAGGTAGTTTTCATACGAATCCTGTTTCTCAAATTCTTCTGATTTCTCCTGATTCCAGATTTTATCCCGGAATACTTTCCGGTCACTGAGTAATTGTTCGATACGGGCTATGAGGTATTCCTTATTAAATGGTTTTGTGATATATGCATTAGCTCCCATGCTTATGGCTTTTATTTTATCCTCATCGTCATTTTTGGCGGTAAGGATTATGACTGGAATATGACTGATCCGGAAGTCGTTGCGTATCTGCTGCAACATTTCGGTACCGGACATCTCAGGCATCATCTGGTCTGTAACCACAATGTCCGGATGATACAGGTTTACTTTTTTCAATCCTTCAACCCCGTTGCCTGCAACATAAACCTTGTATTTATCTTCCAGTTGCAACTTGAGAAGGTTGCATAAATCCTTATTGTCCTCTACAACCAGCAAGGTTGGCAGGGCATTTTTATTCTCAGTAGTCTCATTTAGCAAATCATCAACCGAACCAGTATCGTTTTCGGCAGTCTCATCCGCTGATTCACTCACCGAATCACTGACGTAAAAGTTTACTTCTGAAGGATTATAATGATCTTTCCCCAGATTCAGCTCGATAGTAAAAACTGTGCCTTGATCGGGTTTACTCTCAGCAATGATATTGCCATGATGCAGGTTTACTATTTCTTTCGAAAGTGCTAACCCTATGCCGGTACCGGGATAGTATGTATTGCTTGAATGTTCCCCCTGAAAGAATCGTTCGAAAATCTCAGTGATTTTATTCTGGGGAATGCCAATGCCAGTATCCTGTATTTTTATAAAACAATGGTGTCCATCTTCCTTTAAACCCGCGGTAACTATAATACTTCCGCCGCTTTGAGTGAACTTGAAAGCATTTGAAAGAATATTTCGGATTACAATTTCGAGTTTATCCTTATCTACCCAAACAGGTATTTCCTCTTCAAAATAATGAAAAGTAAAACTAATTTCCTTCTCTTCGGACATTACGCTAAACTCATTTTGAAACGAATCAACCAGCTCTATCAGGTTCAATTGCGATATATGCAAAATCATTTTCCCGTTTTGTATCTTCCGGAAATCAAGTATCTGATTCACCAGTTGTAGCATCTGATTGGCATTTTTCTCAATCATCGAAACATATTGCATTCCCCTTTCAGTGAGTTGCTGCTTTTGCCTCAGTTCCTGGATAGGGCCCATAATAAGCGTCAACGGAGTGCGCAGTTCATGCGAGATATTGGTGAAGAATTTGATTTTAAGTTCCGAAACTCGTTGTTCTACATAAATATCATTCCGCATTTTGATATAAAACAAGATTCCCCGGAGTAGAAAATAGACAAATACGATCGCTAATATCGTATAAAAAGTATAAGCCCACCAGGTTAACCACCAGGGAGGTAATATGATGATTTCCAATGAACGCTCTGATTTTAAAGAAGGATTTGCTTCATCGATGGTCTGTACCCTAAAATGATATTTTCCGGGGGGTATGTTCGGATACGAAGCTATGCGGTTTTTTCCGTTATAGTGCCATTCTTCCTCAAAACCTTCCAAAATATACTTATAAGATACGCGGTTTTGATTATAAAAGTTTAAAGCGGTGAATTCAATCACAAAGGTCGATTGGGTGTGGTCGAGGATAATCTTATCGGCATACCGGATAGAACCCTTCATGATTTGTCGGCCTTTGAAACTTCTTAAGTCTCTGTTTGATATCAGAAAATCTACAATGTAGGTTTTATAATCAGAATTAAAGGTTTCAATTTTATGAGGGTTGAATGAAAGGATACCCATACGGCTTCCAAACCAAAGATCCCCGGATTGTGTCTTCATGGCACTTTCCTGTTCCATTTGTACATTCAGGAAACCATCATAACGATCGAAATTCCGACAAGTTTCTTTACTTTTATCAAACCGGGCTAACCCATTTTCGGTTACCAGCCAAAGTGCATTCTCATTATCCTCGATAATGGAAACTATGACATTGGTGTTTAGCCCTTCCCTTAAACTGTAAGATTTGAAAATAGGGCGTTTCTTCTCTTTGTTATAACTCTCCAGTTTATTTAATCCTCCACCGAATACACTGATCCAGATTTGTGAGGATGCATCTTTAAATAAGACATAAATATCATTATCGGCAATGTTTGAGGCGGAAGTATCCGATCTGTAAATCTCAAAATCTATTTTAGACGGACTCCTGAAATGACTGTCAAATGACATTAGTCCGTCGCTCGTACCTACCCAGATACGGCCATTTCTGTCTTCAGCAATATTCCTGACCTCCATATACATCCCAAACTTAGGATAATGCTCAAAGCTGTTAAATTTATTCTTAAAGATTGTTTTCCCTTTTTCCTGGCTGATGAGGTTTAATCCACCCCCAAACAAGCCTACCCAGATACGGTTGCTGCTATCTTCATAAGTGTAATAAACGTCATTTCCGCTGATGGACTGTAGATTTTTTTCGTCATATACATAGCGTGTTAATGTATAACCTGTTGGGCTTGCTGCATTCAAAACTGCTTTCACAAGCCCGTTCCCTTTTGTAGAAAACCAAATTGTGCCTTTCCGGTCCTCCATGATATTGTAGACGTTCCCAATGAAATTGGTACTCTTCGAAAATATATGTTTGACTTTCCTATTCCTGTCAAGTTGATATACCTCGGCCTGACGTGTTGCTACCCATATATCCCCATTCCGAGCTTGGTGCACCGTTTTTACTGCAAAGTCTGTTGAAGATGGATTTGTTGAGGGCAACTGAAACAGATTGAACTGTTGTTTTGGAAAAATGATCTTAATCACTCCATTCGAGGTTGAAGATAACCACAGGATATTATCTTTGTCTAAAAGAATATCGAAAAAGAGCTTTTTTACCCCGTTGAGTGTCAGTTCTGGTTGATTGTTCAATAAGGTGACAGAGATTTTTGTCCGATCAAACCAGGCAACTTCCCCTGAAGTAGTCAGAAAGAACATCCCCTGTTCTTTCCCATCCTGAAATTTTAGCGCCCTGTTTACATTCCCTACTGGCAAGTTAAACCTTTTCACAAGTTTGCTAAACGGATCATAATAAATAAGGGAACCTTGACTCATCTCGAACCACAGCTTATCATAGGAGTCGATGTAGGAATTTATCACAACATCATTCCCAGACAAGGGAATTATCTTTTGAAAACCGCTGGTACGTGCATCATATTCGAAAACCCCTTTATTCCTGATCGAAATATATAGGTTTTTTCCATCATTGCTGACGATATTTTGGATGGAACTGCCTTTGATTAAGGACCTTTTTGAAATCGCCCCCGAGTTATAATCTATTTTGTAGATATTCCCAAAATTATCCCCTAACCATAATTTCTTGTCTGATAAATATGCACATGTAAATTCCTGCCCCACTGCCAGTGGAATCCTTCGAATCAAATAATCAGCAGGCTTTAACTTCAGTGAATTTCCCTTTTTACAGGATATGATTTTATAATCCAACCCAATCCAGTTTATGAAGGCAACATCTTCAATTAGTAGATTGTTAGTTAATTTATGTTCTCTTTTGCTTTGTGAATTATATAAAAGTGACACATCCAGACTCCCGTTCCCTGTAGAAACAGCCTTCAGGAGATCTTTGTTTTTGGTAAGTAACAACAAATCTCCATTCTCGGTTTTCTGAATCTTGATTATTTTAGGACTAACTGAATACTTCTTTTTTATGACATTGAACACATCGTAAAACAGTTCATTTCGTTTGTCAAAAAGATATAACTTGTGATCAACAGTTTTGACCCACAGGTTTCCGTCCTTGGCTTCAATAATGGTTTGCAGTTTATGAGGCGGAATGTCTGTATTATAGTCATCCCTGTTGTTATAACTCTTAAACTTTACCCCATCAAAACTGGTCAGGCCATACCAGGTTCCAAACCACATAAATCCGTCCGTGTCTTTTATTCCACAAAAAACGGTATTATGAAGCAATCCATTCTCGGTGGTATATTCCTGTACAATCATGTTTATACTGCAATAGCCTGATTGTAAAGCAAGAAAAATAAATAGAACGGAAAGGTGTAACTTTTTCATATTGAAATCAATGAATATCTTCTATTGGGAACGTAAAACTCCGTGAAATATGATTAAGAAAATCTGCATCAGCTTGAAATAAGGTAAACTTTAACTACCTGTCGGTATTTACAGGCAGTGTAATTCTTTAATTGCCGGATTGTTCAAATCTAGCTACAAATGTATAAAACTAATTGTTATTAAACAATTAGTTTTATACAATGGTTTAAATTAGGCTCCTGAATCCAATTTAATAGAACCAACTGATCAAAATATTTTCTCCCACGGGTTGTCACTTCGAAAAGGCACTGCCGGTAATCCTTCGGCATTTATAAAGTTAGAACCTGCCGATTCTGTCCATGAAAAGCGTACATTGAGAGGCTCTTTTACATCCGGAGACGATAAAATTAACTTGTTTCCTTGTGTTTCAGCCTGAGCTATCACAAACTTACCATCAGCCCCGGCAATGGTGAATCCTGTCAGTGGTTTGCCGTTACGACTTGCCAATCCGCTGCCTGTATTGGTGAAAGTAACCTCAATTCTATTGTTCTTGATTTTCATCTGTTTATAGGTTGGTCCCGAACAGATGATGTCCTTAAACCCATAAGTCTTATTCAGGGCAACCAGGCTCAACCTGCGCCCGACTTCCCATTTGTAGGCAGGATGAATATCCACAATGCTGTCCACGAGGTCGGTGATGGTGATCATGCCTGTGTTGGGGATGGTAAGGGCAAGAGCCTGTGCTTCCCAGAATTCAGGCAGGTTCTCCGGTGAGTGTGGACGAACATCCTTCGAGATTGAATACCCGTACGGGGCAATTTGCACAAAATAGAAAGGCATAGTCTCATTTTTCCAATCGCTGCGCCAGCTTTCTATCAGTGTCTTGAACTTATAGGCATAGCGGATATTCTCATTCAGGAAACAATTTGATTCTCCCTGATACCACAGGAATCCCCTGAGTGGAAAAGGAATTAACGGTTTAATCATCGTAGTGTAAAACTTTCCGGGATCGCCGTTGTCGGCATTGAGTGGCTCCAAAACTTTCCCGTCTTTCATTTTAGGTGAAGCTTCCATTTTAGATGCTTCTATCCAGGGTTCAATGCGGCTGCCTGGTACGGCTGATGAAATCATGCCAATGGGGATATGTAATTTCTGATACAATTCCTTGCCATAAAAATATCCTACCGCCGAAAAGTCTTTCAGTGCAACACCACTTGCCGCATCCCAACCTCCGTGGGTTGAATCGGGCGACATGTATTTTCTTCTTACCAGAAAGATCCGTATATTTGTATTGTTAGCGGTTAATAAATCATCTTCCAAGGGTTTCTTTCCTTTTACTGTACCCTGAATCTTGCTGTTTTTACGCATGGCATACTCCATGTTTGATTGTCCCGAGCAAAGCCAGACTTCACCTACCAGTATGTTTTTAAGCCTGATCGTGTTAGTGCCTGTAATGACCATCTCACGTGACAATTCGGAAGCTGCCATGGGATTAAGTTTTACTTCCCATTTTCCGGAATCATTTGCCATGGTTTCTTTATGCTGTCCTCCAAATACTACTGTTATTTTTTCACCCGGATTAGCTGTCCCCCAGATAGGAACTGTCTTTAGGCGTTGCAATACCATATTGTGTCCGAGAATCTTGGGCAGTATTACTTTTGCCGATAAATCAGGGTAGACACTCAGCAATGCGGCGAATGTCAGGATTATAATTTTCTTAAAGTTCATATCTGTTTTTAAATTTGAAAGAATTATGCTTACGAAGGTAATTTAGTAAATGAAATAACTTTTTAATAATATGCCGCCGCTATGCGGCTTAATAATTTATTCTTGAACTGATTTTCTACTAAACTTTCGCCACTATGTGGCTTAAAAAGGTGCGTAGCACCGACAGTATGGTAGAATTATTACAAAAGTGGCAGCCACAAGCCGCATAGCGGTGACAGATAAATGGATACTGAAATGGGATATTTTATTGTTTCTAGTATTTCAGTTGTAAGATAATTGTAAAATTAGTTGCTTATTTCCTTCCCAACAATTAAAGCAAATTATTTATTTTGGATTGCGTGTTGTTTTGCCCTATTTAATTTTCTTTTCACCGAATTCTGTTTGCTGACGTTCTACTTCGATCAGCAACTTTTGTTTTTCATCTTCCGTAAGCTGTTTCTTGTTCGAAGGTGAATTCTCCCTTTTCAACTCGGCAACCTTTTGTTGTTCTATAAAGCAAAAGGGAATAGTGGAAGGTATACTTTCAATTTCAAGTTCTGCAGCTGTCGGGGCCTGTGTTCCCTCAAACTGGACATGTGCTTTGATCTTTATCTTTCCTGCCTTCCTGGTTGAACGTATCAATGCAGGGGCAGAGCCAAATTCAACAGCACGAGGATTTGCACCAATATGTTCATCGCCTATTATCTCACCTTCACCTTCCACAGTGAATACTATATTATCTTTTGCCAGGCGTCGCACATTCCCGCTGTCATCCGTTATTTCGGCAACCACTACTATAAAATCGGAACCATCGGCCACCAGGGATTGTTTTTGAGTGTCGGCTGTCAGGCGTATTTTCGTGGAACGGCGTGATGGCATCTTCTTTTCGGAACAGACCACTTTCCCTCCAATGAATCCTTCAGCCAGCAGGCTGACTTTCTGCCATTTCTTTTCAACATATGAGAATTCACGGGCTTCCCAGAAATCAAATACCTTTTCGAAGGTTACGGGTGCATAAGGGATATGCCCTTTCTCATGCAGAACCGGTTTTGTCCAGCTTTTGCCTTCATAAGCGGTAAGCCTCACCGAATCACAATTACTAAAGACAACTACACCGGCATCCGAGAATGGTGTCATCTCATTTGTTATATAAACCATCGGACCATCATCGGCAATAGAATGCTTGATGGCAGGATCTGCCTGACTTTTAAACATGTAATAAGCATATTTTGGTTGCCGGAATGCGTCAAATATCCCTCCCCAGTACGGGTCGGGATGATAACCCCGCTGATGGTCGAACGGATGCCATTGTGCTCCACCGATAAACTGTCCGGTGGTGTGAAACATAGCGTCGTAGGATTGTGCCAGGGACAAAGCCTGCACTATTTGCGGACGTTCACCCCAGCTCCGGCTCGCCCGGTTATTATTGTTATGTCCGTACCAGTCATCTACATTTTCACCAAATTCACGCGTGAAAATGCTTTGTGTTGCTTTTCCTTCATCGGTCGGCCAGCCATAGACTACCTCGTAATTGTCGGCTACCCCTTCCGAATGTAAATCTGCAACGGCTACTGGAGCACCCGGATAGGGAAATTCCTCACGGGTTAACTTCAATGAATTGATAGAGAAGTTGAGTGGATACCTGGTTTCATTCAAGATGGGTTCCCACATCAATACCGAAGTATGGTTGCGGTCTCTGCGAATCAGATTTCTGGTATTATCGTAAACCTGTTGTTCAAATTTGGGATCTTTATTCCAGTATTGCCAGCCCGGGGTGGCTACTATAATAAACAATCCCAGTTCATCACAGGCATCCATAAAAGCAGGGTCCTGTGGATAATGTGCCGTACGGATGATGGTGCAGCCCGCATCGCGCAACCGTTTGGCATCCCTCCATTGCTGCGAATTGGGAAGTGCATTGCCCACATAGGCAAAGTCTTGATGCCTGTTGGCGCCAATCAACTGCCCATAAGGTTTTCCATTCAGGTAAAAACCATCCTTTCCCCGAAACTCTGCTTTCCGGATTCCAATGCGGGTAGTTCCACCATCAATTGCTTTTTTCCCTTCTTTTATTATCGAATTAACACGGTATAGATATGGTGCGTCCGGTGACCATAGATGTGGATTTGAAATCAATGCTTGTTGAATCACTGTTTTGGCTTCACCGGGTTTAAGGAATATAGCCGTATTAATTTTCCTGATAACAATTCCCCCTGCATTCAGTAAAATGGTTTCAAGATTCAGGTTTTCAGATTTATTTCCGTTGTTTTTTATTTCCGTATTTATGAAAACCCGGGCACTTTTTTCACTGATATTGTCATAATGGACAAATACACCACCCCCTGCAATTTCACCGGCTTCAATGGCATCCGTAATGGCAATCTTGTTCTTACTGATCATCCATGCGTCACGGTAAATACCCCCATGATAGGTAAAATCCAACGTGTATTGCGGTTTGCCCGGAGGAAAAGTCTTGTCATCACTGTTATCTGCCATCACGGCAATCAGGCAGGTGTCGCCGGCAAGGATTCCATTTCCGGTCAGTGGAATGGTGATGGGCAGGTAACCTCCCATATGTTCTTTTACTAATTTCCCGTTCAGGTAAATATTTTGTTTGCCCATGATGGCTTCAAAATGGATGGTAACATCTTTCCCTTTCGCTTCTGCAGGCACCACAAAATGCTTGCGATACCAGGCTATTCCCTGGTAATTCCGGCATCCGCTTGCTTCGGCAGGCATGAGCTCCACCGTATGGGGCGTTGAAACCACTTCCCATGCTGAATCGTCGAATGCGGTTGTTTCGGCATGCTTCACATCTCCTCTGGAAAATCTCCATCCGGGATTAAAATTATACACCTGACGTCCGCTTCCCTGAAGTTGTATAAAACCTGCAACGGATGACTCCACAACGGCAAAACCAACCATAGGAAGTATAAAAAGCAATAGGAATAAAAGTGATTTTCTAGTATTCATGTTTTCAGTTGTTTGGCATTTACAGTATGTTGTGAGCAT
>Ga0302210_10000510_pt1 | contig 17475 bp, 16 predicted proteins | sample II_Fen_E3_2_FD_198793 | JGI IMG/M metagenome (GOLD analysis project Ga0302210, IMG submission 198793) | Peat permafrost microbial communities from Stordalen Mire near Abisko, Sweden - II_Fen_E3_2 | ecosystem: Environmental > Terrestrial > Soil > Wetlands > Permafrost | place: Sweden: Abisko... | reverse complement strand
CATGAAAACGATATTGTATTTATTACAGTGAAGGATGGTCAGTTGATTGCTGAGTGCAGAAGCTGAAACGAAGATCTGAAATTGGATGGCGGTATGGCAGAAACTAAGGCTGGCAAATGGAGTTACGCCTTGAAAGCAGATTAAAAATCAGCTAAGATAAAAAGAGAAAGAATTTTTTCTCTTTTTATCTTATTTTAAATTGTTCACTCAACAAGTTTGCTTCGGCGCTGCACACACAAACTTGCTATGTGCAAAAGCAGCGCAGAAATGAGAAGAAAAATGAATGAAGTAATCAAAACCTTAACAGAGCGCAGAAGTGTACGAAAATATAAAAAAGAGCAGATACAGGAGGAACAGCTCCAGCAGATACTGGAAGCGGGGATTTATGCACCGACAGGAATGGGAAAACAGTCCCCTGTTATTGTTGTGGTACAGGATCCGGAAACAATACAGAAACTGAGTAAAATGAATGCCTCCATTATGGGAGTTGCAGGAATGGATCCTTTTTATGGGGCACCTACAGTAATCGTTGTTCTGGCAGATAAAAATGTGCCAACTTATATCGAAGATGGTGCGCTTGCAATGGGAAATATTATGAATGCGGCCAGTGCGACAGGAGTAGATACCTGCTGGATACATCGCGCCAGAGAAGAATTCGCTTCAAAAGAAGGTATGGAATTGCTTAAAAAATGGGGCATTGAAGGAAATTATGCCGGTATTGGACATTGCTTACTGGGGTATCGTGACTGTGATATTCCGAAAGCAGTAGCGAGAAAAAAGAATTATATTTACCGCGTTTGACTAAATGCTTTGAATAGGGGACATAATGCAATGATACCTTCTGATCCGAATATACTGCTTGGTTTTTTGAATTTGAAACTCAGAGACTATTACAGTTCTTTTGATCTTCTGTGTGAAGATCTTAATATCAATAAAAGTGAAATAGAAGAAAAGATGCGCTTTGCAGGATATGAATATAAGCAGGACAGAAATCAGTTTGCCTGAGACGTTCAGATACGCTGTTACAAATCAGATGGGACAAGAGGAGAATACATGGATCTTTTTGATTATATGAGAAAAAATACAATGGAAAAAGAAGCTCCTCTTGCGGCGAGACTCCGACCGCAGACACTGGATGAAGTCGTAGGACAGCAGCATATCCTTGGCAGAGATAAGCTTCTTTATAGAGCAATTCAGGCGGATAAGCTGAGTTCCATTATTTTTTATGGTCCGCCAGGGACAGGGAAAACCACACTTGCAAGAGTGATTGCACACAGTACCAGCTCTGAATTTCTTCAGTTAAATGCAACTTCCTCCGGAAAAAAAGAGATGGAAGAAGTCATTTCAAAAGCCAAGGATAATCTTGGTATGTATGGGAAAAAAACAATCCTGTTTATTGATGAAATCCACAGGTTTAATAAGGGACAGCAGGATTATCTTCTTCCCTATGTAGAGGATGGCACAGTTACATTAATTGGGGCAACAACGGAAAATCCATATTTTGAGGTAAACAGCGCGCTGCTGTCCAGATCCATGATTTTTGAACTGAATGAGCTCAAGCGGGAAGATATCAGCATTTTACTGGATCGGGCTGTTACAGATACGGAACGTGGAATGGGAGCCTATGATGTGGTGCTGGAACCGGAGGCAAGAGAATTTCTGGCCGATTATGCAGGTGGTGATGCCAGGCATGCTCTTAATGCAATAGAGATTGGCATTCTGACAACTCCGCGAAGTGATGACGGCAGGATTCATCTTACCCTGGAAGCAGCAAAAGAGTGTATTCAGAAAAGAACTGTCAGATATGATAAGTCCGGAGATAACCATTATAATACCATTTCCGCATTTATCAAAAGTATGAGGGGATCTGATCCTGATGCGGCAGTATACTATCTTGCCAGAATGCTGAAAGCCGGAGAAGAAGTGGCTTTCATTGCAAGAAGAATTATAATCTGTGCTGCGGAAGATGTAGGAATGGCTGATCCCAATGCTCTCCAGGTGGCAGTGAGTGCTTCACTTGCAGTGGAGCGGATCGGTATGCCGGAATCCCGGATTATCCTTTCTGAGGCTGCTGTTTATGTCGCGACAGCACCCAAAAGCAATGCTTCTTATCTGGCAATAGACATGGCTCTGAATATGATAGAGCAGACAGGGGATCTGGAGATACCGGTGCACCTCCGGGATGCTCATTATAAAGGAGCACAAAAACTGGGAAGAGGTATCGGATACCTGTATGCGCATGACTATCCGGGACATTATGTCAGACAGCAGTACCTGCCTTATGAACTATCTGGGAAAGAATTTTATACACCGGGAGAAAACGGATATGAAATAAAGGTCAGGGAGCATATGCGGAAATTGAAAGAAAACCCCATTTTATAGGAAAATCTGTTCTACAAAAAAAGCAGCTTTGTCAAAAAAGCTGCTCGATCAGAAAACGATAGATATCCTGATTCTTGTTCTGCCAGTGATCACAGATGGCGGAAGCGGTTTCTTCTTCTGGTACGGAAAGAGTGATCTGGACAAGAGAAATTCCCTTTTCCTTTGCCTGAAGGTGTGCTTCATATTCTCCTGTAGTTGACTTATAATATTCGCCTGTAATGGATAATTCATTTCGCAGTTTCATTTTGTTGTCACGAAAATACTGATTCATATCAGTTCGAATGATTTCACTGATCCTGTTCTCAAAAAAATGCAGAGTTTCTTTTCCTTCTTTTGTCAGGAACAGGCTGGTGCGGTTGTGCAGAGTCTGCAATGTGATTAGTCCGGCTTCTGTCAGCTCCGCAAAAACCTGCTGCAGAGTATAGAAATTAGTATAACCACGGTCAAGCATATAATCACTGATCTGTGATTTGGTCAATGGAAAATTGACTTTGTTTAACATATATAAAATCATGAGTTTATAAAGAGTTTGCGGTTCCTGCAAGGCTATTCCCCCTTTTTGCCAGCCTGAAGCTGACAGATCCAATCTGTGAGTTCTACCATATCTGGTTGCTCTACTTTTTGTGACTATTCAAGTCAATGAAGAAAACACCCCTGACATAACGAATTATCCCACATATAACGATGAAGATGATTGAGAACATTTTTCTTATCAAGACTCCATAATGGAGCAATTGTAGTAGCTTTTGGACCATCCCCTGTTACTCTGTGAATAACAATATCAGAGGAAAGACTGCCAAGACAATGTGCGGTCAGATGAACATATTCCTCCTGTGTAAGGATTTTGACATCTCCTTTTTTGTATTCATTGGCCAGATCAGTACCTTTTAAAACATGAAGCAGCTGCAGCTTGATTCCGAAAGGTTTGCATCGATTAAGATATTTTATGGTTTCCAGGAGCATTTCTGCTGATTCACCCGGCAGGCCGGTTATGACATGTACAATGACAGGAATGTCAGCTTCTTTGAGCTGCTGAAAACAGGCATGAAATACAGGGAGAGTATAGCCCCTGCGGATTCTGATGGCGGTACTTTCATGAATGGTCTGAAGTCCAAGTTCGATCCAGATAAATTTATCATGATACTTATGACGGAGAGCACATAAAAGATCCAGCACAGATTGACTTATACAGTCAGGCCTGGTGGCGATGGATATGCCCTTAATATCAGACTGCTGCAAAGCAAACTCATACAGGGAGCGGAGATAGGCCGGATCGCCATAGGTATTCGTAAATGCCTGAAAATAGGCGGCAAAAGGACTGCCAGCATGTTTCTCACCGGCAGCCTTCAGAATACTTTCAGCATTGGGATAGAGACCTGTGTCGGGGGAACCGATAGACAGAGAAAATTCTCCGCTTCCGCCGCTGCAGAAACTGCATCCTCTATTATCGATTGTTCCATCTCTGTTGGGACAGGTCAGACCTCCCTGAAGAGCAATTTTATAAACCTTCTGACCATAAATCTGACGAAAATACTTGTTCAGAGAGTAGTAGGGTTTATCAGGCATGACTTTTCACAGCTTCAGCAACCACTTCAGCGACACGTGGATTAAAAGCCTCAGGAAGGATATTATCCTCATTTAACTCTTCGTCAGGTACCAGAGATGCGATGGCTTTTGCGGCAGCGAACTGCATTTCTTCTGTAATTTGACGTGCACGTGCTTCAAGAGCACCGCGGAAAATGCCAGGAAAGGCAACAACGTTATTTACCTGATTTGGAAAATCAGAGCGGCCGGTTCCAATTACTCTGGCACCTGCTTTTTTGGCTATATCCGGCATGATTTCCGGAACGGGATTGGCCATGGCAAATAAAATTGCATCATGATTCATGGAGGACACCATTTCAGCGGTTACAATACCGGGAGCTGAAACACCGATAAAGATATCAGCTCCGGTAAGCGCATCAGCCAGACGGCCTGTTTTATTTTCAAGATTAGTGATGGTGACCATTTTTTCCTGCATCCAGTTCAGTCCCTCAGAAGAGCGTGACAGGATACCGGATTTATCGCACATGACAATATGATGAAATCCATAGTCCAAGAGCAGTTTTGTGATAGCCACACCAGCAGATCCTGCACCATTCACAACAACATGGCAGCCAGAGGCCTGTTTGCCAACAACTTTCAGAGCATTGATAATGCCTGCCAGTACGACAATAGCAGTGCCATGCTGGTCATCATGAAAAACAGGAATGTCCAGAATCTGCTGCAGTCTTTCTTCTATTTCAAAACACCGGGGTGCAGAAATATCTTCCAGATTAATCCCGCCAAAACCAGGTGCAAGATAGGTGACAGCCTTAATGATTTCTTCGGTATCCTGTGTGTCCAGACAGATTGGAATGGCATTGACGTTCCCAAATTCCTTGAACAGGACAGCCTTTCCTTCCATCACCGGCATTGCTGCATAAGGACCAATATTGCCAAGTCCGAGTACAGCAGAGCCATCGGATACTATAGCAATTGTATTAGATTTCCATGTGTAGGTATATGCAGCTGATTTATCTTTAGCAATGATCTTGCATGGTTCGGCAACGCCCGGGGTATAGGCAAGGGACAGATCTTTTCTGGTCCGAACCTGAGCTTTTGCTGTTATTTCCAGCTTGCCTTTCCATTGTTCATGCAGTTTTAGTGCTTCTTCCTGAAGTGTCATGATCAGAGACCTCTTTTCCTATGATTTTTTCGTATTCAACTGTTTCTCATCATAATATAAATAAGGAATAGATTGCAAGATGTTTTCCCCATTTTCAAAAATCTTAAAGACAGGTAATCATTCTGTGAAAATTCTCGTAAAAAGAGAAAATAAAATAAAAAAAGATTGTATTCATAGAAAAAACTTCTTGTATGTATAAAGCGAATGATGTATAATGCAATTCAGTTACAAAGAATGACTACTTTTTCTTTGGCACATCTTATGCATGAACAGAAAGACTGATGCGTGCTGCCAGCTTTAATCCCTTAGAACAAGAACTGTATTTTGATGGAAACGCTATTTTATTATAATACGATGTTTTTCCGGTAAGTAAAATATTTTATTTTGAATAAAATATTTTATTTGTAGTGAGGTGTTTTATCTTTAGGAAGGTGTTATTGGTAAGACAATAATTCATTGTAAAAAATATTCTGCAGAAGTGTGTTTTCGGCATCAAAGTGATCAGCTCAGGTCATTTGGCAGGAAGTCTGTCCTGCATTCTTTTGTCCTTTCCGACATGAGACAATTTTCCCGAAATGAAAAATAGGAAGATAAGAAAAGATCTGGCAGAAGTTTGAGGTAATACGAATAGTAAATAATGCAAATTAGGAAGTAATGTGAATAGGAAGTAATGCGAATAGGAAGTAATGCAATAAAAAGTAATGCAATTTAAGAAGTATTATGAATAAGAAGTAATACAAATAGGAAGTAATACAAATAAGAATTAATATGGATAACAGGAAAGGAGAATATTTATGGGAGATATGAAAGCTAAATATGAAACGCTTGCACTGGCAGATCTGAAAGAGCTGGCAAAGCAGCGTGGAATAAGAGTGACAGGTTTAAAAAAAGCAGAATTGGTTAATGCAATGCTTGAAGCAGATAAAAAAGACGAGGAAAATGGCAGACCGGTAGAAGTAAAGCCGGTTTTAAATACGGCTGAAAATCGTGTTCAGGAGGAGGAAAAATTTCCAACGGAACTTGACAGCGGTGTCCATGCAAACGGAATTTTGGAAATTATGCCTGATGGATATGGATTTATCCGGTGTGAGAATTATCTTCCGGGTGAAAATGATGTCTATGTTGCGCCAAGCCAGATCAGACGTTTTAATATGAAAACAGGAGATATTATTGAAGGCAATACAAGGGTAAAGACCCAGAGTGAAAAATTCAGTGCCCTGCTCTTTGTCCGGAAAATAAACGGATTTCCTCCAGAAATTGCGATACGGAGAACCAATTTTGAAGATATGACGCCAATCTTTCCGAATGAGAAACTTCGCCTGGAAACACCGGATGCAACAATTGCAATGCGCATTATGGATCTGATGTGTCCTGTCGGAAAAGGACAAAGAGGAATGATTGTTTCGCCTCCAAAAGCAGGAAAAACAACACTTCTGAAAGAGGTCGCAAAATCAATGAAACAAAATGCCCCGGATGTTCATTTGATTATTCTTCTGATTGATGAAAGACCGGAAGAAGTGACTGATATTAAGGAAGCAATAGAGGGACCAAATGTAGAAGTCATTTATTCTACGTTTGATGAAATGCCGGAACATCATAAAAGAGTATCAGAAATGGTGATTGAACGTGCAAAGAGACTTGTGGAACATAAAAAAGATGTATGTATTCTTCTGGATTCTATTACCAGACTTACACGGGCCTATAATCTGACTGTTCCGCCATCTGGAAGAACTCTTTCCGGAGGTCTGGATCCGGCCGCACTTTATATGCCAAAGAGATTCTTTGGTGCTGCCAGAAACATGCGCGGCGGCGGAAGCCTGACAATACTTGCAACAGCGCTTGTGGATACTGGAAGCAAAATGGACGATGTAGTCTATGAGGAGTTTAAGGGAACCGGAAATATGGAAATGGTACTGGATCGGAAATTGTCTGAAAGAAGAGTATTTCCAGCAATTGATATTCCAAAATCAGGAACCCGCCGGGAAGATCTGCTGCTTACACAGGAAGAGCTGGAGGCAATTGGCAGTATACGAAAAGCTCTAAACGGACTGAAAGCTGAGGAAGCGGTTGACAGAGTGGTGGATCTTTTTGCCAAGACCCGGAATAATGTAGAATTTGTTGAGATGGTAAAGAAAATTAAATTTGTATAGTGGTAACAAGTTTCGAAACAACATTTCGAATGTTTTAGGATATTTTAGGGATATTTAGGACATTTTAGGGATATTCAGGACATTTAGGAATCTTGAAATAATGCTTGCAGCCGGATAAACCATGTGCTATACTAACTAAGCTGTCTGTTATTCAGGCAGAAGGGATGTTATAAACGGGTGTAAATTATAATCTTATGTCAGAGTATTCTGACGGATTAATGAAATGAAATCATATGGAAGAGGTGAAAGAAATGAAGGAAGGACTTCATCCAAAGTATTATCAGGCAACAGTAACCTGCAACTGCGGTAATACGTTCGTGACTGGCTCCACAAAGGCTGACATTCACGTTGAAATTTGTTCAAAATGTCATCCATTTTATACTGGACAGCAGAAGGCAACAAGAACTGCAGGACGTGTTGATAAATTCAACAAAAAGTACGGTATGGCTACAAAATAAGACATCGGCAGGGTTGAGGAGTGCAATGCTCCTCAACCTTTTTGTTTTAGGAGGATTTCAGAAAATGAGCAGAATTAGACAATGCTACTCAGGGATAGGCGGACAGGCTGTTCTGGAAGGCATCATGATGAAAAATAAAGATGAGTATTCGGTTGCAGTCAGAAAGCCAGATGGTCAGATTGTGGTAACCAGACAGAAATATGAAGGAATTCTGGGAAACAGCATCATTTTAAAGATTCCGTTTCTGCGAGGTTTTTTCATCTTTCTGGATTCCATGATACTCGGAACCAGGTCACTTAATTATTCGGCAGAATTTTTTGATGAAGAAACGGCGGAACCCAAGAATACGAAGCCTCAGAAGGCCGAACAAAAAAGCGCAAAGCAGAGTCTCTGGATTACCATGACAACAGTGATAGCGGTTCTGTTTGCGGTGGCAGTATTTGTAATTTTGCCTTATTACCTCGCTTCTTGGTGCTCTGTATGGATCAGAAGTAAATCGCTGCTGGCACTTTTGGAAGGTGTTCTCAGAGTAGCGATGTTTATCTTATATATTGGCGCAATTTCCATGATGAAAGATATACAGCGGGTATATATGTATCATGGAGCAGAGCATAAATGTATCAATTGTATTGAAAAAGGTTACCCACTGACTGTTAAAAACGTCATGAAGAGTTCCAGACAGCATAAACGCTGCGGAACGAGTTTTATGCTCTATGTTATGCTGATCAGTATTGTCATGTTCTTTTTTATCAGAGTTGATAACGTAGCGTTGAAAATTATTCTTCGAATTATCCTGATTCCAGTCATTGCGGGAATTTCCTATGAGCTCATCAGACTGGCGGGACGATATGACGGCTGGCTGGTGAGAGGTTTATCTGCAGCAGGTATGTGGCTGCAGGGGATGACTACGAGAGAACCTGATGAAAAGATAGTAGAAGTTGCAATTGCTGCAGTAGAAGAAATTTTTGACTGGCGGGCATATCAGGCAACTGCTTTTGGAAGTGATGTTTCTAAAGATTCAGAAAGTGAAGAAAATCAGGAAGAAGACGACGCAGAAGAACAGATTTATGATCACAATTCCGAAGAATCAGACGATGAAGAAGAGGAAGAAATGATATAGAAGGCGGATTCAAAAATGAATTATCAGGAAGCATATGAAGAGGGAATCAGAAGACTTATTCTGGCACAGATAGCCGACGCAGAGCTGGATGCCAGATATCTTCTGGAAGAAGTATGCCAAACAGACAGAACAGCGCTCTATGTGCATAAGGATAGAACGCTTTCTGAAAATGAGAAAGAAAAATATCTGGCAGGAATCGGAAGACGGGAACAGCATGAACCCCTGCAGCAAATTCTTGGGTTTACAGAATTTATGGGTCTGCGCTTTCTGGTTACAAATCAGGTTCTGTGCCCCAGACAGGATACCGAGATACTGGTGGAAGAAGTGATGAGATACCTGCAGGATGGCAGCAGGATACTGGATATGTGTACCGGGTCTGGCTGTATTTTACTCAGCCTTCTTCACTATTCAAATCAGTGCATAGGAACTGGAGCAGATATTTCTCCCGAGGCACTGAGCGTGGCACGGCAGAATGCGGATAATCTGGAACTGGAAGCTGCATGGATTCAAAGTGATCTGTTTGAGAAGATTTCCGGCGAATATGAATATATTGTTTCCAATCCTCCCTATATTCCTGAGGAGGAACTGAAAGGGCTTATGCCGGAAGTCAGAGATCATGAGCCACATATTGCACTGAGTGGGTTAGAAGATGGTTTGTTTTATTATCACAGTCTGATACCGGCTGCAAGAGAACATTTATGCGGCGGTGGAATGCTGTTTCTTGAAATTGGATACCAACAGGCAGAGGATGTAACCAGACTGATGCAGGAGAGCGGGTACCGGGAAATTACTGTAAAAAAAGATCTGGCCGGGCTGGACAGAGTTGTATATGGAATGAGGTAAAATATGTTTGACAGACTGGATGATCTGATCCATCGTTTCGAAGAGATCATGAGGGAACTTTCCACACCAGGTGTAACGGACAATCAGGCACGTTTCCGATCATTGATGAAGGAACAGAGTGATCTGACACCGCTTGTGGAAACGTACAAAGAGTATAAAAAATGCAAACAGGATATAGAAGATTTCCTACAGATGATTGAAGAGGAAACAGATAGCGGCATGAAGGAAATGCTCAGAGATGAGCTGTCATCCACGAAGAAAAAAGTGGAGGAGCTGGAACAGAAACTGACGGTACTTCTTTTGCCGAAAGACCCAAATGATGATAAAAATGTCGTTGTCGAAATCCGTGCAGGAGCAGGCGGTGATGAGGCAGCTTTGTTTGCAGCTGAAATTTATCGTATGTATGTACATTATATTGAGAGCAGAAGATGGCACATAGAGACGGTGGAAATGGAAGAAATCGGCATCGGTGGGATGAAAAGCGTAACCTTTATGGTAACCGGGCAGGGTGCTTATTCTGTGCTGAAATATGAAAGCGGAGTACACCGCGTGCAGCGTATTCCGGCAACAGAGTCCGGCGGACGTATTCATACCTCCACCATTACGGTGGCAGTGATGCCGGAAGCGGAAGAAGTGGATGTACAGATAGAGGAAAAAGATATCCGTATTGATGTCATGAGAGCATCAGGTAACGGTGGTCAGTGCGTCAATACAACAGATTCAGCGGTCAGGCTGACACATTACCCCACAGGTATTGTAATCTACAGTCAGACCGAAAAATCACAGCTTCAGAACAAAGAGAAAGCTTTTGCTCTTCTTCGTGCAAAACTGTATGATATCGAATGCCAGAAAGCGCATGATGCAGAAGCAGAAGCGCGGAAAAGCCAGGTTGGAACGGGAGATCGTTCTGAAAAAATAAGAACATACAATTTTCCACAGGGACGTGTGACGGATCACCGAATCAAACTGACACTCTATAAAATTGACGATGTCATGAATGGAGATCTTCAGGAACTGATTGATTCCCTGACAGCAGCCGACCAGGCAGCAAAGTTAATAAAGATGAACGAAAACTAGAATAGAGTGATGTGAGTTCATGTCCAATGAAAAGTTAAATTGTTAAGCAAAGAAGTACCTTACCATGATTTTATATAATTGAGGTAAGGTACTTCTTTATGCTTATAAAAAATTTGTTGAAATTGTAGTGAAATTAATTGAATAAGAATTTTACTAAGAATGGATTGCAAAAAAATGTGTAAATTCTTGGGATTATGATAACATGTAAAGTATAGATTTGTAAATTGTGGGATGAGGAAAAATTGAAATGGTTGATAATGCATTAGAAAAATAGCTAAATTAAATGTCATTAATAAAAATGTGCTAGAAAGAAAATGTACTACAGGATTCTTATATTACATATAAAGAAGAGATATGAGAATTTGGTATCTACTTTTCCAAGAGGACTATTTTTAGAAAATAGAAAAAGTTCTTTATAAATATAAATGAATTTTCGTGGCTGACTAGGAGAATAGAAGTGGGAATAGAAAAATACTTTGAAATAATAAATGCAATTTGGACGATTGTAGTTGCTGCTGTAGGTGCTTTCATATATAAATTTATTCCATATTTAAAAACAAAAATTTTTATTAAAGAATATTATAATAAAAAAATGTTTTTTATTTTATGTGAATATGAAATGATAGGTATGTTTGTGGGAAATGTTGGTGCAATGGTTTTTGCAGTTATATTTGGAAAATCGACATGGCAATCAATAATTTTTAAAGAACAAGAAATAGCATGGATCATATTTGCAGTAATATATTTAGTTGGGATAATATGGATTGTAAAACGTAAGACGGAAAAAGGAAAAGGAAAATATATAAGTAATATTTTTTTTGGTGCATTAAGCTATTTGGCTATATCGGTACAGTTTTTACTGATACAGAAAAATTCTTATAGTGAGCAGTATGATAATATTTTTTACATTATCATTCTTATGCTTATTTTTGTACAGGGGATCAATAATATTAAACCTGAAAAAATGAGATATATTATATATAAAGTTTTTACTGATAATGAAGAATATATAACTACGTTTGAACCTACAAAACGTGGAAAATTTTATTTTATTAGAATTATAGAAAAAAATAAAAAAGAAGTAAAAAGAATACAACTTAATGAGGACAGAATTCATAAGATTGAGTATTATATTTATGATTTAGAATAATTTTTGAGCATAATTCAAAACTTGGAAATAAGAAACTTAGGATCGTTTTTATTTCTGTAGCTCTAAATATATAGAGAAACACAAAAATAATCAGATATAGAGGTGACAATATATATTTATTATATGTGACTGAAGTTAATATGTTGAGGGCTGATGTAATTGAACTATCTTATATGTTCTAATTTGTAAATAAGAACAAGATATTTTGTTATGAATAAAGGCGTATGAATTTGAAAAAGATAAAAATCGGTGTAATTTCAGATGTGCATAGCAATTATTGTGCATTCAAGGCTGTGTATGAATACCTGAGATCGCAGGAAATAAAGGAATATCTGCTTCTTGGAGATTACGTATCAGATACCGCTGAGACAGAAAAGACAATGGAGCTTTTATATCAGATCATGGAAGAAAATCAGGTGCACATTCTTCGGGGAAACAGAGAAGAATATGTACTGGATCAGTGGAAGATACAAAAAGGAGAAAAAGACGGACCATTGTGGCTTGCCAATTCAGCAAGCGGAAATCTCCTGTATACATATGAAAGATTAAGCCAAAAGGATTTTGAATTTTTTGATAGTCTTCCCATTACTTTTCAATTGGAAAAAGAAGGATATCCGGATATTACATGCTGTCATGGATCGCCCATAAACACGAGAGAATTATTAGAGTTCTATACGGTCAATACAAAAGAGTGGCTTGAAAAAACAGATACAGACTATCTGCTTTGTGCTCATACACATTTTCCGGGAAAACTGGAGTATAAGGGAAAAACGTATATCAATAATGGTTGTGCCGGAATTGCCATTGACGATTATGGATTTGCACAATGCACCATACTGCATGGCGTGGAAAAAGAAGGAACGAAAAAGTGGGAACCGGAGTTTTTAAAGATTCCTTATGACACAGAAGAAGTCATACAGAGTATTTTTCATTCTGGCTTATATGATATGGCACACTGGTTTATGAACAGCAATATCCAGATTCTGAAAACAGGAATTGATAATAGTGCAAAGCTGGTTGCATTGGCAGGCAGACTGCAAGCTGATCAGACAGGAAAAGAAGCCGTCTGGCCATATATTGAAGAAAAATATTTTGAAGAGGCAGCCGGGCAGCTTGGCGTGCCAGATTATCAGAAGTGTGCTGTGAAATAGGAATAGCAGTTTTTCGAAAATCGAAAAAATAAAAAATGGAAAAATCATATTGACCTTCACGGAACGTCATAGATTATAGTGAAATCATCAGGAATAAGGAGACCAAATGGGATGATGACTGTAAAAGAAATAGCAAAACTAACAGGTATAAGCGCGCGAACGCTTCATTACTATGACGAAATCGGTTTGTTTACACCGACAGAAAAAAGTGAAGTGGGATACCGGCTTTATGACGATAAAGCATTGGAAATATTGCAGCAGATTTTATTTTTCCGGGAGTTTGATATTTCACTGAAAGAAATTAAATCCATTATGGAAAATCCTGATTTTAACAGAACGCAGATACTGCAGATGCAGAAGAAAATGCTAACAGCAAAAAAAGAGCGTCTGGAACGCCTCATTGTCAGTATTGATGAGATTGTGAAGGGAGATAATAAGATGGATTTTAAAATTTTCAACAAAAATGAAATGGAAGAGATGTATCAGGCGATGTCAGAGAATATGACAGAAGCACAGAAAAAGATTTTTATCAGACATTATGGCAGTATGGGGGAATGGAAGAAAAAATTTCTTGAAAAAGCATCTACAGAGGAGGTTCAAAAGAATTTTCAAAAAGTAGTGGAGTGGTATGGCGGTAAAGAGCAGGCTTTCAGTGCAGCAATGCATCCGGGCAATTCAGACATCCAGCATGCATACCAGAAACGCATGGATTCCATTATGCAGAAACTTGCTGACAATAAAGATAAGGATATTAATTCGTTTGAGATACGAAGCATGATAGGTGAATATGATTTTGTGACAAAGCAGATGTTTCAGATTCCTGATGCAACAGAAATGGTACTTGAAATAGCGAAGTCTTATCTGACAAATCAGGAAATACAAGCTGCGCAGGACGGTATTTACGGAGACGGTGCGACTGTGTATATCGGCAAGGCAATTGAAGCATTTTATAAAAGATAAGAAACAGGAATAAAGATAGCTTCTGCGAAGTCTGGACGGACTTCACAGGGGCTGTTTTCAACTGGACAAAAAGTCTCTGCGATTATAAGATAAAAGAGATAGTGTGAGCTGCAGCCAGCAGCTTCCTTTGAAATAAACGGAAATGGAGAATGAAAAATGAAATTCAGTGAAATGCCATATCAGAGAGTAGATTTTGAAGAACTGAAACGGAAATTTGCACTCCTGTCAGATGATTTTGATAAAGCAAAATCGGGAGAGGAGCAATTCACAGTTCATCAGAGATATTATAAAATTGTCAATCATGCAAGAACGCAGATGGTCATTGCAGAAATTCGGCACGATATGAATACGGAAGATTCGTTTTATAAAGCAGAGCAGGAGTTTTATGATGCAGAAGGTCCCGGTTTCCAAAATCTGGTAGTAGAATATCAGAAAAAACTCTATCAGTCAAAATTCAGGGATTTTCTGGAGGGTAAAATAGGCCCTGTTGCTTTTAAGAATATGGAAATAGCAGCAAAATCAGTAGACGAAAAAATACTTTCCCTGATGCAGGAAGAAAATGCACTGGTGACAAAATACAATAATCTTCTGGCATCTGCTAAAATTGACTGGCATGGGGAGACATTAAATTTGTCCCTGATGAATCCTTATCTGCATCATCAGGACAGAAGGATCAGGGCAGAAGCCTGGGAAAAATATGCCGCTTTCTTTGCGGGTCATGCAGAAGAAATGGATGAAATTTATGACAGACTGGTGCATAACCGTACGGAACAGGCTAAGAAAATGGGATATCAGGATTATCTGGATCTGGGTTATTACCGGATGAATCGGAACTGCTATGACCGGAACATGGTAGCGGAGTTCCGGAAACAGGTGAAACGCGACATCGTTCCGCTTGCAGAGAAAATCCATGAAAAAAGAATGCAGAGACTGGGATTGTCTTCACTTTCCTATATCGATGAGGGCGTTTTTTCGAGACAGGGCAATCCGGCACCGTTCGGAACCCCGGAACAGATTTTGGAAGCAGGCAGAGTGATGTACCATGAACTATCACCGGAAACAGGCAGGTTTATGGACTTCATGTGTGATAATGAATTGTTTGATGTGATCGGCAGGAAAAACAAACGAACAGGCGGATATATGACGTTTATGCCGGATTATCATGCTCCGTTCATCTTTGCCAACTTCAATGGAACAAGTTCTGATGCGGATGTGATCACACATGAATGCGGACATGCCTTTCAGGGATATCTTGCAGCAGAGGATCCGATCCTTGAACATGCGGACATTACAATGGAAACGGCAGAGACACATTCCATGTCCATGGAATTTTTCACAGAACCATGGATGAAGCTGTTTTTTGGAGATCAGGCAGGACAGTATACAGATATGCATTTTGAAGATTCCCTGATTTTTATTCCCTATGGAACCATGGTCGATGAATTTCAGCATATTGCATATGAGAACCCAAATCTGACACCGAAAGAGAGAAATACTGCGTGGCGCGAACTGGAGCGGGAATATAAACCACATTTAAAATATGATGGTTGTGAGCGTTTTGAGCAGGGAGCTTACTGGCAGCATCAGCATCATATCTATGCATTTCCGCTGTATTATATTGATTATTGTATTGCACAGACCAATGCACTGCAGTACAAAGTCTGGATGGATCAGGATTATCATGCTGCCTGGGAGAGTTATCTGAAGCTATGCAGACTTTCGGCTACGGATTTTTTCACAGGGTTGATCAGACAGGTTGGACTGAATAATCCATTTGAAGACGGAGCACTGGCAGATGTGTCAGCTAAACTGAAAAAGTACCTGAAACAGGCTTAAACAGGGATCAATGCGGAGCAGGAGTGAGCATGCTGAAAAATAATGACTGGATTATTTTAAATTCCATTACCTATAAAATACATAGTATTGCAGATCTGGATGAAATGCGGCTCTCGGTTATGAAACAGCTGGGCTACCTGATTGAATTTGACAGCTCTTCCTTTTACATCACTTCAGCCAGGGATGAGCAGCAGTTGGAGAGACCAGTGGGGATACAGTATTCTCTCGAAGATATGTATGCCTATGTGAATCATTTTAAGGATCTGGATTATTCGGAAGGTCTGATGTTTACCGGAAAAAATATTGCATATAGGGAAAGCGATCTGGTCCCCGAGGAAGTCAGGATAAATACGGAATATTATAAAGCGGTTTATGATGTGCAGGGCTGGCATTATTCCCTGCATCTGAACCTATGTTATCGCGAGGAATTTCTTGGAGTTATGTCGTTTTTCAGAAAAAAAGGAAAAGAGAATTTTACCTATGATGATATTTTTGTGCTGGATATGATCAAAGATCATCTGGCTCTTCGCCTCTTTCGGGAAAGAAAGTATGAGAAAAATCATAAGATGAATCCAGAGGAATGCAGTGAAAAATATGGGCTGAGCAGCAGAGAAACTGTAACACTGGAATATCTGCTGGGTGACCTGACAGCGGAAGAAATAGCACAGAAAATGGAGATTTCGGTCAGCACACTGCGGAAACACTGCAATCACATTTACCATAAACTGGATATCACACAGAGAATCCAGCTTTATGACAGGGTGGAAAAACAGTTGTGAGAAACCGCTATCGAAAAATAGATGAGAAAAAGCAATTATGACAAATTAAAAGAGAAAGTAAAGCAATAAACAGCATGAAATAAAAAGCATAAAATAAAAAGTATAAAACAAATAGACTATAAAATAGAATTACAATTCTATACATAAGACATTAATGAAACAAAAATGGTATGAAGATGCAATTGAAAGACTATTTCTAATTCGATATACTTGATTCATCAGAGAAATTTGAGGATCATAAAAAGTATAGAATAATGAAAACAGTTTGATTGCAATGAGGCAGTCGCCCAAGGAGGAGGGCTGCCTTTTTTGTCTGTTTTCAGGAGGTGGATATGAGGAAAGTCAAAGTGGCAGCAACACAGATGTCATGCAGCTGGGATCTTGAGGATAATCTGGAGAAAGCAGAGCAATTGGTGCGGGACGCGGCGGAAAAAGGTGCAAATATTATTCTTCTGCAGGAATTATTCGAAACACCGTATTTTTGTCAGCAGCAGAAGTTTGAATATTTTGATCTGGCAAAAAGGGTGGAAGACAATAAAGCTGTACAGCATTTCAGAAAGATTGCGAGAGAACTTGGCGTCGTACTGCCAATCAGTTTTTTTGAGAAGGCAGGTAATACGGCATTTAATACGATTGCAATCATTGACGCAGATGGAGAGGTGCTGGGGACATATCGGAAAACTCACATTCCTGATGGACTTCCTTATGCTGAGAAGTTTTATTTTACTCCGGGAGATACCGGTTTCCGTGTGTGGAATACAAAATTCGGCAAAATCGGAGTAGGAATCTGTTGGGATCAGTGGTTCCCGGAGGCAGCAAGAAGTATGGCGCTGCTTGGAGCAGAACTCTTGTTTTATCCGAC
>Ga0302210_10000505_pt1 | contig 17575 bp, 15 predicted proteins | sample II_Fen_E3_2_FD_198793 | JGI IMG/M metagenome (GOLD analysis project Ga0302210, IMG submission 198793) | Peat permafrost microbial communities from Stordalen Mire near Abisko, Sweden - II_Fen_E3_2 | ecosystem: Environmental > Terrestrial > Soil > Wetlands > Permafrost | place: Sweden: Abisko... | reverse complement strand
AAAAGAATATAAGGAAATTTTGCAAAAGGCCAAGGCTATGTTTCAAACCATTGAGGAGGTTGAGGACGATGATTTTATTGATTGACAATTATGATTCTTTTACGTATAACGTTTACCAGATGCTCGCCGAGCTCGGCGCGGATGTTGATGTTGTTCGAAATGACAAAATCAGTATCGCAGAAATCGAGTCAAAGAACTATGAAGCCATTGTTATTTCACCGGGACCGGGGACTCCCGATGAAGCGGGCATTAGTAAAGCGGCAATTCAGTATTTTGCTGGGAAAAAACCGATTTTTGGTATATGTTTGGGTCATCAAGCTATTGGTGAAGTATTTGGGGCTGCGGTTAAGCGGGCACCACAGCCAATTCATGGCAAGGTTTCAACTTTGATTCATAGCGGTTCTGACATATATAAAGATTTACCGAAAAATATGCAAATTGGTCGTTATCATTCGCTAATTGTTGAGCGGGATACGTTACCGGAATGTCTGGAAATTACGTCGGAACTTGCCGATGGGATGATTATGGGGATAAAACATAAAATGTATCCAATTGAAGGCGTGCAATTTCATCCGGAATCCATATTGACACCAGATGGCCGCCAGATACTGAAGAATTTTCTTCAATCGCTTTCATGAAAAAAATCAGGGATGCCGCATGGCTTTCCTGATTTTTTTATGTATTTTACTAAGATAATTTAGGCATTTTTGCAGTAAATATGATACAATAGAAAAAGTGCAGTTTTCTGCGAAATGTGTGACTAAGTAAGTTAAAGATAGAATCATGGCTGAGTTGATCAGCATGCGTACTTTTAGTTTGGAGGATGTAATGTCAGTAGAAGAATTCAACAATGAAATCCAAAAACGCCGCACGTTTGCGATTATTTCGCATCCAGATGCTGGTAAAACAACCTTAACAGAAAAACTCCTGTTATACGGGGGTGCAATCCATCTTGCCGGGTCCATAAAGTCTCGTAAGACGCAGCGTCATGCTGTATCGGATTGGATGGAAATTGAAAAACAGCGTGGTATCTCTGTTACATCGAGTGTATTGCAGTTTGATTATGATGGCTGTCGTATTAATATTTTGGATACACCGGGGCATCAAGACTTTAGTGAAGATACGTATCGGACTTTGATGGCAGTCGACAGCGCGGTCATGATTATTGACGTAGCCAAAGGGGTCGAAGCCCAGACGAAAAAACTTTTTAAAGTTTGTAAACAACGTAATATTCCTATTTTTACATTTGTTAATAAATTGGATCGTTATGGCAAGGATCCGCTTGAATTGATGGAAGAAATTGAATCGGTACTAGGGATTCGTTCTTATCCGATGAACTGGCCGATTGGGATTGATGGCAAATATAAAGGTGTATACGATCGGCAGAAAAAGCAAATAGAACTTTTTGATGAAGATGCAACGCATGGACAAAAAGAGCGTACTTCTGTTACGGGTGATATTACCGATCCGCAAATAGCAGAACTCTTAGGTGTAAATGCGCAGCAAGCTTTGGCTGAAGATATTGAACTTTTAGATACAGCTGGTGAAGCGTTTGATCTTGATAAAATTGCGCACGGTGAGCTTACACCGATGTTTTTTGGTAGTGCTATGACGAATTTTGGGGTACAAAACTTTCTGGAAGAATATTTAAAATTGGCACCACCACCAGCACCAAGAAATTCATCGGCTGGTCTGATTTTACCGGATAATGAAAATTTTTCGGCATTTGTTTTTAAGATTCAAGCAAATATGAATCCGGCTCATCGGGATCGTTTGGCTTTTATTCGTATTTGTTCCGGTAAATTTGAGCGTGGTATGTCAGTTTATCATCATAAAACGAATAAGATGATAAAACTTTCTCAGCCGCAGCAGTTTTTAGCGCAGGAACGTCAGATTATTGATGTGGCCTATCCAGGTGATATTGTAGGACTTTTTGATCCAGGTGTATTTGGTATCGGTGATACCTTATGTGATGCTGGACATAAATTTGATTTTGCTGATTTCCCGGTTTTTCCGCCGGAAAAATTTGCGCGTGTGCAAGCGAAAGATACAATGAAACGCAAACAGTTTGTCAAAGGAATTACGCAGCTTACGCAAGAAGGCGCCGTGCAGCTCTTTCAACAAGCTGGTGCCGGGATGGAATCGTATATTGTTGGGACGGTCGGTAATTTGCAGTTTGAAGTTTTAGAATATCGTTTGAAAAATGAATATGGCGTGGATATTCTCATGCAGATGCAGCATTATGAAGTCGCACGCTGGCTCGTAAACAAAGATGGCAGTGAAGTTACACCGGAATCTTTGCGTGGTACAGATCGAGGCATGTTTGTTTATGATATGAAGCAGCGTCCAGTATTATTGGTCAATAATGAATGGGCTTTAGGGTGGATTGTTGATAACAATCCAGATGTAGACCTGTTCCATGTACCGCCTGATAAAAAAGAAGCATAAATAAAAAAACAGAGGGTTTAAAAACCCTCTGCTATTTTTTAAAGTAAATAGTTTGCAGTTCGTTGACAATTAGCTCTAAATTATTCGGACGAAGATGAATGTTATAGCCGATAAAAAGCGGCGATGTAGCAAAACGCGGCATGATTTTAACCCGAATAAGTCCATCAACAAGATAAAAGAATAAATTATAGCTTTTACAGCGTTTTGTGAAATGGTTCATGAGGTAATCTACGGCAATCTGTATGTAATCAGCAAGTTGATCCAATTTGTCATTGGTATCTAGCACGACATTAAATTCGGAAAAACCAATGCGCGGATAGGTTGAAATATTAAATTCAACACCAGCGTGTTTATCAATGGTAATACCAGAGAACTCACGTGGATCAAACATCAGCTGATCGTCCATCGATTTTAGTCCCACAATCTGCATATGGGGATGGCGGATTGTGCCGCCCGATAGGGGACCGTGGTTTTTGAAAAATAATACAGACTTGTATTTATGCGAATCAATCATTTTAAACCAATGTTTTACGCCAAAGTGAATTAGATCGTGCATATGTTCTTTTGTATACGCGGGAATATCGGTTTCGCAGGTTGTACTTTCAATCAATACAGTTTGCTCGGAGTCTTGTAAGACTTTGTATTTATTTTGGATGAGCAGCATTTCACCAGAACAATCAATGACATCGGTGAGGCTTTCACGATCACAAAACGGGCAGTCTGCATCGCGGTTGATGATGTTTTCTGGTTTCGTTAAACCAATGTTGACGTTGAATCCTAAAAGATTGTTTTTCATGGAGGTCACCTTCTTGATAAATTAGTACTGGAATACTTGTCAGAGAAATGATATAATTTTTTAGTTGTCAAAGCAATAGAATGATCATGCATTTAATTTATTTCTATAGTTACATTATATATACTTTAGGGGTAAAAAGGAAAGTGAAAGTTTTCTTTAAGGTAGGTGTTATACAATTATTAGTCAGAACGTGATAAAAGAGAAAAAAGAAAATAAAGGGGAGTCTTTCCTTAAAGGAACTTTTATTCTCACGATAGCCGGGATTGTTGTAAAAGTTATTGGGTCTTTAAACTGGATTTTTGTGTCCCGTGTACTTGGCGGCGAAGGTATTGGTTTATATCAGATGGCTTTCCCAATTTATTTATTAGCCCTTAGCGTCTCGACCGCTGGTGTGCCAGTAGCAATTTCGATTATAACAGCGGAGCGAGTAGCGCTCAAAGATATATTAGGAGCTCGACGAATTTTTCGTGTATCGATGGGGCTCATGTTTTTTACCGGTTTATTTTTTAGTATTCTTACTTATTTCGGCGCGCAGTGGCTTATCGATTGGCAGTTTATTCGTGATTCTCGGGCGTATTATTCGGTAGTAGCGCTAGCTCCGGCGATTTTTTTTGTTACGCTTTTAGCAAGTTCACGGGGTTATCTGCAAGGCTGGCAGCGCATGACACCAACCGCAGTATCGCAGATTGTTGAACAAATTTTTCGCGTTATCACTATGATTTTATTTGCCAATTTATTTTTGCCTTGGGGGCTTGAATATGCTGCAGCTGGTGCGAGTTTAGGTGCTTGTGCTGGTGCAATAACAGGAGTTATTGTTTTGGTATATTATCACTGGAAACTGGAACGTGATATTATTCGTGATTATGGGCAGCATTTAGAACCTGTAAATGTAGATGTTAAAAGAATATCTAGTTTTACAATTATAAAAAGAATTTTTGCATTGGCTCTGCCAGTTTCGGCGGCCAGTGTTATGCTGCCAATTGTATCAAATCTTGATTTGTTGATTGTTCCGGCAAGACTCGAAGCTGCGGGATACAATGTAAATGAAGCTACCGAACTTTTTGGCTATTTAACCGGGATGGCAGTACCGCTAGTAAACCTGGCGACAATACTTACGGCATCTTTGGCGGTCAGTATTGTTCCGGCCATTGCGGAAGCAAAAGCTTTGAAGGATACTGTGCGGTCGTTTAATCAAACCGCTGCAGCGTTACGTATATCTAATTTTATCTGTTTTCCCGCCTTTGTTATTGTCCTTATGCTCGATGTGCCGATTTCTTCAATTATTTATAATGCACCGGGAGCGGGACCAGCTGTTTGGGTATCTTCGTTTAGTATTGTCCTGTTAGGGATACACCAAGTTACGACCGGTGTTTTGCAGGGCTTGGGGCATACTTCAATTCCGATGATTAATATGGTTTTAGCGGCAGTTGTAAAAGTAATCTTAAATTGGGTGCTTACGGCGCAGCCATCACTTGGTATTATGGGGGCTGCCTGGGCAACGGTTGCCGATATTGGTCTGGCGGCATTTCTTAATTTATATTTTCTGTATAAGTACATTGGTTATAAAATGGAACTTGGACAAGTGCTGAAAACTATTGTTTCGGCTGCTATTATGGCCGGAGCGGTTTATTTTTCGTATTATTATATTTTGATGTATACAGCAGCAAATGCACTGGCAACGTTTAGTGCAGTTTTTATTGGCTGTATTGTATATTTAGTCGTTTTGTTTTTGATGGGTGGTATTAATGAGACGGATATGGAGCGAATACCAGTCGTTGGAAATTGTGGTATTAGACTCTTGCGCCGTATTGGTGTTTTTAAAGCATAGTTGTAAAGGTAGGTAGCGAGATGAAAAAACTAATTTTAGTTTATAATCCAATTTCCGGTGATGCAACATTTAAGTATAAATTAGATGATATAATTGCCAAATTCTTGCAGCGTGATTGTATCGTAATTCCGTATCGAACCCAGCGAGAAAATTTGCAGCCGTTCCGTCAGTTTATTCGCAACATTGAAGTTGATGGTGTGATTATTGCTGGTGGTGATGGAACTTTGCATGAAATTGTCAATATTATGATTCATGAAGGAATTGATTTGCCAATTGGCATCATTGCCAGTGGCACATCAAATGACTTTGCTTCTTTTTTGGGAATTGATGTTGATTTAGATGCATATATTGATACCATTGCCAGTGGGAAAACGATTCCGATTGATATTGGGAAAATAGGCGCTGGTTATTTCATTAATGTAGCGAGTGCCGGAATGTTGACTTGTGTTGCACATGAAGTAGATCGTCGCCTTAAAAATGCCTTGGGAAAAATGGCATATTATTTGCGTGGTTTGGGCGAACTTCCTCACTTTAGAGCTTTTCCCATGACAATTCATGCGGATGAGCATATTTTTTCTGAAAAAGTATTTTTATTTCTCATTTTGAATAGTGGCACAGTTGGTAGTTTGAAAAATGTTGCGGTGGATGCACAAGTCAATGATGGGCTGCTCGATCTGCTGCTTGTGAAAAAATGTAAAATTCAAGATCTTATGTCATTAACAGCAGAACTGATGGCAGGGAAAAACATAACAACTCGCAAGAATGTAATCTATCTGCAAGCAAAAAATATCACCATTGAGTGTGCGGTACCATTGGATAGTGATTTAGATGGTGAGCTTGGACCTAGATTGCCGCTAACAATTGCTACGCTGCCGGGCAAAATGAAATTATTTTATACAAAACAATAAAAAAGAATCAGAAGAGCATTTTACTGCTTTCTGATTCTTTTTTTTACTTCATCGGAAAGAGACTAAAGGTTTCCTAAATAACTCGTTACAAATTGCTGGGCAACTCGGCCGCTGCGGCCAGAATGTGTCATCTCCCAGCGTAAGGCTTGAATTCTCAAATCTTCTTTATCTAAAACTATTTTTTCTTTTTGCAGAAGATGATCAATAATTGCCAGATATTCATCTTGATTTGGTGAAAGAAAATGGATCGTAAGTCCAAAACGATCGGAAAGTGAAATTGTTTCATTAACGCTGTCAGCTCGATACAATTCATCTTGGGTATCATCACGGTCCTGCCAGTTTTCTTTAATGATATGGCGACGATTGGAAGTAGCATAAATGAGAACATTATCAGGTCTGGATTCAACCCCACCTTCAATAGCCGATTTTAGATATTTATATTCGATTTCAAATGGTTCAAAAGATAAATCATCTAAAAAAAGAATGAATTTTTTGCTGGCGAGTTGACGAAGGGTTTCCATGATCTTGGGTAGTTCGATTAGTTGGCTTTTGCTGATTTGAATAAGGCGGAGACCTTTTTCATAATATGTATTGGCTAAGGCTTTTACAGACGAGGATTTTCCCGTGCCGCGGGCGCCGACGAGTAATACATTATTAGCTGGTTTGCCTGTAGCAAAGGCTTCTGTATTTTGAATCAACAAATCTTTTTGGTGTTGATACCCAACGAGATCGGTTAATTTTATCGCTTCAAAATGTCGGATGCCAATAAGTTTTTTTTCTTTATCCCAATGAAAAGCACGATAGTTTGCAATATCGCCATAACCATAGGTTTGATAGTAATTCAAAAATGTATTTGTTAGTGCTGTCGGATTGTCCGTTTGGTTAATTTCTTCATTTAAGATGTTGAAAGCAGGTAACTTCGTTTTTTGTGTTGGCGTATAATCATCAAGCATGTTTGTATGAAATAAAGTGCTTGGCAAAATATGAAATATTTCATAAAAAAGTTCCATGTCATGAAAAAATGCTTGGTGCAGGCTCTCGCCAATTTTACCATTCGATTTTTCTGTCATCTGAGCTGCTGTGTTTTGGCCTTGAGCGAGTAAGTAAATGAAATAAGAACGCAGTAAGTTGCCTGATAAACCAAGATCTTCAGCTTGTTCAATCAGAGTAGCAGCAAGCTTATGCTGCCCGGCTGTTTGTTGTGGATTTGCAATTGCTTCGAGAAAAATTTTTATTGTTTTGTCGTCTAATATATCACGACAAATTAGTAATTCTTGTAAATTTGGTGTATGCATAAGAAATAAATGTCCTCCTGAAAAATATTCTATCTTTAATATAGCTGAATCAACACAGAAAGTAAATACAAAATTTGTAATACGGATCTTTAGCCTGTGAACAAAACCAAGTGATTTTATTTGGGGTATAAAAAATGCCGGACTCTGTTGAGCCGGCATTTTAGGAAAGAACTTAGAATTTCAATTTTGTTTTGATACGTTCGATGGCGCGTTTCGTATTTTCTGTATTGCCAAAGGATGTGAGACGGAAATATCCTTCGCCAGATGGACCAAAACCTGCACCTGGGGTACCAACTATATTGACTTCATGCAGAAGTTTATCGAAGAAATCCCATGAAGGCATATTATTTGGAGTTTTGAGCCAGATGTAAGGGGCATTCACACCACCAAAAGCTTGGATACCGGCTGCTTGCAGACCCTCACGGATGATTTTAGCATTTTCCATATAATAATTGATGGTCTCTTTGATTTGGGCTTGTCCTTCTGTTGAATAAACAGCTTCGGCGCCACGCTGAATGATATAGGCTGTACCATTAAACTTTGTTGTATGGCGACGGTTCCATAATTTATTAAAATCATGTTTGCTGCCATCTTGAGCACGACCTGTTACTGTTTTTGGAATGACCGTGTAGCCGCAACGTGTTCCTGTGAAACCAGCTGTTTTGGAGAAAGAACGAAATTCAATCGCAACTTCTTTGGAGCCTTCAATTTCATAAATAGAACGAGGTACATCTTCTTCCGTAATATAAGCTGCATACGCTGCATCAAATAATATAATGGATTCGTTTTCACGAGCGTAATTGACCCACTCCGTTAATGCTTCACGGGAAAGGGTTGTGCCGGTTGGATTATTTGGGCAACATAAATAAATCATATCTACTCTGCTTTTTGGTAGCTCTGGAGTAAAGTTGTTTTCAGCCGTACATGGCATATACGTTACGTTTTCAAAGGTGCCATTTTCGGTTAAAATTCCGGTGCGACCAGCCATGATATTGGTATCGAGGTAAACCGGATATACAGGATCTGTAATGGCAACAATGTTATTTGTGCCAAAAATTTCTTGAATATTGCCGCAATCACTTTTGGAACCATCGCTGACGAAAATTTCATCTTTGCCAATCGTGATACCACGTTTTGTATAATTTGTTTCAATGATTTTTTCAATTAAAAAATCATACCCTTGCTCTGGGCCATAGCCGCGAAATGTCTCTTGCCTTGCTAATTCATCAACGGCAGTATGCATTGCTTGAATGCAGGCAGCTGGAAGCGGTTGTGTAACATCACCAATGCCAAGACGGATAATGTCTGCGTTTGGATTTTCGTTTTTAAAGCTTGTTACACGGCGAGCAATTTCTGCAAATAGATAACTGCCGGGCAGTTTTAAATAGTTTTCATTAATAAAAGCCATATAGTGTGGTCCTCCTGTTTGATCAATAAAAATTTATATTTTGTTAAATTTTAAACTAGTATAATTATACAATAAATTTTTAACAACGGATATAGGTGGTTTTAATTTTGTTGCCTAAGATTATTTTTAATGGTAAATTTTAAAAAATATATAAATAACTAATTAATATAAAGATCGACAATAACTATAAATAAAAATTATTATTATTTTTAATATTAATATGCAGTTTTTGATTTTTTTTAGAACAAATTCCCTAATTTAGGGAATTTATCGCGATTATATACAAAAATGATAAATTTAACTTTCAATAATAAAATTTTATAATAACTATTGATTATACTTCACAAGTATACTATAATAAACATTGAAGAATTGATTGTACATAATATTTATATTGTTCAGACAATTTAAACCTATCGGTAATTGTATTGAAATATAAATAAAAGGCATTATGTATAGTTTTTCACAAGTACTTATTATTGTACAAAATTTGAAAGGGTGTAGTCTTAATGGAACTTATTTTAGGATTTTTAGTTCTACTTTCGTGTTTGATTATTGGAGTTAGACACGGCGGGATCGGTCTTGCTGCAATCAGCGGCGTTGGTCTTCTTATTTTTACCTTTGTTTTTGGATACAAACCAGGAAATCCGCCAATCGATGTTATGCTGACAATTATGGCAGTTGTAACATGTGCGGGGTTTTTACAAACATCCGGCGGTTTAACAGTTATGTTAAAGTATGCCGAAAAATTATTGCGTAGTAATCCAAAGTACGTTACAATTTTAGCACCAATTACTACGTGGTTTTTAACTGTTCTTTGTGGTACAGGGCATGTTGTTTATACGATGTTTCCGATTATCTATGATATAGCAATTAAACAAAATATTCGTCCAGAACGTCCAATGGCAGTAGCATCAATTGCTTCACAGATGGGGATTTGCGCATCACCAGCATCGGTGGCAATTGTTTCGATTGTTGCTTTTATGGCTATGCATGGCTATAATTATAGTATTGTTCAGATTCTTTCAATTGCAATTCCAGCAACTTTCTCTGGGGTAGTTTTTGCTGCACTTTGGAGTCTGCGTCGTGGTAAAGATCTTGATAAGGATGAAGAGTTTCAAAAACTTATTTCTGATCCGAAACAAAAAGAATATGTTTATGGTGATACAGAAAGCTTAATTGATAAAGAATTACCAACGACCTACTATCGGGCGATGTTCATTTTTCTCGCTGGTATCGTAGTTATTGCTATTTTTGGTAGTTTCCCAGATCTTGTACCGCATTTTTCAGCTGCGGCAGGAAAACCACCTAAAGCTTTATCGATGACGGTTATGATTCAGATGTTGATGCTTACTGTGGCAGCACTGATTCTTTTAACTTGTGATGTAAAAGCAAAAGATGTTGGGAATGGCTCGGTATTTCGTGCTGGTATGGTTGCACTTATTTCTGTTTATGGTGTTGCCTGGATGGCAGATACGTTCTTTGACAATCATATCGCATTGTTAAAAGAATTTTTAGGTCAAACGGTAACAGCATATCCATGGGCTTATGCGCTAGTCGCATTTTTCACGTCAAAATTGGTTAATTCGCAGGCTGCGGCTATCGCGATTGTTGTTCCAATGGCTCTAAATGTTGGGGTTGATCCAGTGATTATCCTTTCATTTATTTCAGCTTGTTATGGGTATTTCTTCTTACCGACTTATCCATCGGATTTGGCTTGTATTGGTTTTGACCGTTCAGGTACAACTAAAATTGGTAAATATGTTATCAATCACAGCTTTATTATTCCTGGTTTCATTGGGGTTATTTCAGGATGTTGCGTAGGCTATGTGCTTGCTCATACCATTCTCTAATTCAACTATTTTAACGTAAGGATTTTTGAGCGTTTTTCACAAAGAGTCTGTTACTACAAGTGTTTTTCTTGCGGTGACAGGCTCTTTTTACGTTTTGAGTTCTTTATCAAGGTAGAGCAGGCATGGTATAATAAAAAATATGTAAAAAGCAAAGAGATGTGTAGGGGGATTTTGTAGTGCAAAAATATATAAAATGGAGGATGATGGCTTTAGTCTTAATCATGGTTTTGTTGCCAGAAATTATTTTAGCTAAATCGGAAGCTAAAACAATATCATTGGATGCTACTCATTCTAAAAAGGTAGTGTTACAGCAGGAAAAGATAATAGAAGATAATGCCAATATAGCTATTAGTAATGCTAAAATTAATCTTGTTTGGCAGCCTACGTTTGAAGCAGCCAACAATTTGGCCATCATTGATAAAGTACCAGGCATGAATGTTGTAGCACCATCGTGGTTTTCCATTGTTAGCACAAATGGATTTATTAAAGATTGTGCAGATGCAAATTATGTTGTTAATGCGCATACAAAGGGGTATAAAGTTTGGGCGTTGATTACGAATAGTTTTGATCCAGATTTAACGAGTACTGTTTTACATGATCCAAAAGCTCGTTCCTATGTAGTAAACCAGTTATTGTTTTTTATTGAAAAATATAACTTAGATGGTATCAATCTTGACTTTGAAAATATTTATGACGAGGATAAAGATGCATTGACAGTTTTTGTTCGGGAAATCAAAACGGCACTAAAGCCAACTGGTACGATTGTGTCAATGGATATTACAGTGCCATCGGAAACCTCACGGTGGTCAACTTGCTATAACCGACAGGCATTAGGTGGGGTGGTTGATTATATGATGCTTATGGCATATGATGAACATTGGCGAACCTCTCCAGTTAGTGGTTCAGTGGCTTCGATTGGCTGGGTTGAAACTGGTATTATAAATACATTAAAAAGTGTTCCGGCGAATAAACTGATTTTAGGGATACCTTTTTATATGCGTAAATGGGAAGAGAACGATGGTAAAGTTACGGCAAAAACTCTTACAATGGATGCAGCGGAAAAGTTGATTCGTGAGAAACAACTCCAGCCGCAATGGATGGCTGATCAAGGGCAATATTATTTTGAATATGAAGAAGATGGCAAATTATATCGTATTTGGCAGGAAGATGCTCGCTCGATTGCACTCAAAGTAGGGCTTGCTGATAAATATCAACTGCCGGGTGTGGCAGCGTGGCGAAAAGGGTTTGAAAAGCCTGAAATTTGGGATGTTATTGATAAGTCATTGAATGTGAAATCAGCCTTAAAGGAAAAAAACGTCTTAACAGAGACTAAAGCTGAAGCCTTGCAACTTAATCAGAATGACAGTAAACGGTCGAATGAGCAGATCGTTCAATTGGCAAAGAAAAAAATACATACACAATAAAAAATGACAGCTATCAAATATATTTTATATTTGATAGCTGTCATTTTTATTTTATTTTTGAATATTTCCTTTTTGCAGACTCAAAGTTCCTTTACAAAAATCAATAAAGGATTGAGCAGCTTTCGAAATATAACGATCTTTTTTCCAAGCAAGACCAACATCAACAAAAATTGGTTCGTCTAGTGGAAGAGCCTTAATGCCAGGTGTATCTTCAGCAATGAAATCCAATAGATAAGCAAGTCCGACATCGCTGGCAACAAGACCTTTAATTGTTTCAATTTGGTTTGATTCTAAAACGATATTTGGCGTGATATTAGCACTTTTTAGTTTTTGTAAAACCAAGTGACGTAAATAAGATCCTTCTTTTAGCATGATGAGATCAATATCATTCATATCAGCAATATTGATGGATTCTTTGCTGGCAAGTTCATGATGTTCCGGTACACAGGCCAAAATTTGATTGGTAGACATTGGAAGAAGCTGCAAGTTTTGGGATGCACCACTAATGATAACAATTCCAAAATCAAGTTCATCGCGTTCTAATTGTTCGCGAATTGCCATGGAGCCTTCTTCATATAAATAAATGTCAAGATGTGAATAGCGGCGCTGGAAGCTGGAAAATATTTTAGGGAAAAGATAAGAGCCAATCATTGATGGGATACCAATTTTAATAGTACCTTTCTGTAATTGCTTATAATCGTTGACTTCAAGAACAGCATCTTGAATATTGCGTAAAGCAAGTTCAATGCGATTTAAAAATACAGCACCCTCAGGTGTTAGTGACAATTGCTTTTGGCTGCGATCGAAAAGTTGAATACCCAATTCAGCTTCAAGTTTTTTTATTGCTACGGTGATATTTGGTTGTGAAACACGAAGTCTTTCGGCCGCACGGGTAATGTTTTTTAAGCGGCTGGCCATTTGAAAATATTCTAATTGTCGTAATTCCATTTTTTCTCTCCATATTCATAGAATTTAGATGGTTTAAAATTTTAATGATAAATTGAAGTTATCCAAATATTATTATATCATATTTGGGAAGAATAATATGATATTATATCTAAAATTTATTATTTTATAAATCATATCACGTTGAAAACCACAAATTTTTTTCCCCGTCAAGTCAATTTTGAAAAAAATATTATATCCATAAATAATATTAATATAGTATCATATTCTTGATAAGAAATAAATATTATTTAATTTTAAAATAAATTTAACTTTTTAGTAAATATTCCGATATAAATAACAGGGAGATATTAACAGCTTGTTAAAAAAAATAAACGAAGATAATAATCACAATGTTAGATAGGATTTTTCTGTTTTCTTGTGGAATATTATGTATTAGTTTAGATAACATGTATGAGTATTCAATGATGAAATTTAGTGGTACGTGAAAAAGGAGGACTTTCTTTTGGAAAAGTCAACATTATTTGGTCTATTATTAGGGTTTATTTCAGTTTTTGTAGGAATGGTTCTGAAAGGTGCTCCGATTTCTTCACTTAATAATCCGGCAGCGTTTTTGATTATTATCGGAGGAACATTTTCTTGCCTTTTGACGGGTTTTACTTCAGATCAAATGCGTACATTTCCCAAGCTGATTAAGAAAACATTTCAGCCGCCATCGACTCGTCCAAAGGCAGAGTTGTTGAGGCTTTTTGTTGAGTTATCACAGATTGCACGTCGTGAAGGAATTTTGGCTTTAGAAAGCAGAGTGTCTGATATTGAGGATCAGTTTTTTAAATCTGGCTTAAATATGGTCATTGATGGTATGGATCCGGAATTTGTCGGTGACGTTCTTGATGCAGAACTTGAAGTTATGGAACAGCGCCATAATGATGGCATGGCAATTTTTACACAAGCAGGTACATATGCACCAACACTAGGAGTTTTGGGGGCCGTGGTAGGTCTGATAGCGGCATTAGGGAGTTTGAATGATATTGATAAACTCGGGCATTCCATTGCAGCGGCGTTTATCGCAACATTGCTGGGGATTTTTACGGGATATGTACTTTGGCTGCCAATTGCCAATAAGCTGAAGATGCTATCCAAAATTGAAATAGCTGAAAAACGTATGATTATTGAAGGTGTTTTGTCTTTGCAAGCTGGGGATTCACCGACTGCAATTGAAGCAAAGCTAATGGTATTTATTCCCCAGTCAGAACGTGACCAAATTAAGGACAGTAAGGCGGGGGAATAAAATATGGCTAGAAAAAAGAAGCATAAGGCACATGAAGAGCATCCCAGTGAAGCATGGCTGTTGCCTTATTCGGATCTTTTAACTTTATTACTGGCGCTGTTTATTGTGCTATTTGCAGTATCACAGACGGATCAGAAAAAAGTAACGGAGATGGCGCAGGCATTTAGTTCAGCGTTTAATACGGGTGGACCTTCGGTATTTGACATGGCAGGACCGAACATGTCGCAAAATACAGCAACACCAGATGATAAAGAAATCAATAAGGCCTATATGGAAGAAAATCAACAACTTACAGCTCTGAAAGAGGCTCTTGATAAATATATCAAGGACAATGGTCTGGATGCAGAATTAAATACAGTGCTCACGGAAGATGGACTTATGATTAGTATTAAAGAACGAGCTTTGTTCCCATCGGGAAGTGCTGAGCTTGTTGCTGATTCACAGAAAATTGGTCCGGTCATTGCTGGATTGTTAGGGTCAATCAAGCAGAATGTTATTATTTCTGGGCATACCGATAATATTCCCATTTCGAATGCGCAATTTCCATCAAATTGGGATTTAAGTTCACAAAGAGCTAGCAATTTTACGAAATTTATTTTAGAGCAAGGTGATAATTTAAATCCTGCTCGGTTTAGTGCTGTGGGATATAGTGAATATCGACCGGCTGCTAGCAATGATACAGAAGAAGGTCGTGCTAAAAATCGGCGCGTAGAAGTTCTGATATCACGTTCTGTTCAAAGTAGCAAAATGCAGACAATGCAGTAAATTTTATAAATTGACACAAAAAGCAGCTAACTTTTTAATTTTTGGTTAAGGAGTTGGCTTTTTTTGTGGTTAGGAGAAAAAATATGATTTTAGGTACAGGAATTGACATAATCGAGATCGAAAGAATAAAAAAAGCAATTAAAAATAAACGTTTTATTGAGAGAGTTTTTAGTATAGCTGAAATTAAGTACTGCCAAAGCAGGGGGGCACAGTCAGCTGCATCCTATGCTGCTCGCTTTGCTGGGAAAGAGGCTGTTCTAAAAGCTTTTGGCACGGGACTTGTAAAAGGGACTTTATTGGATATAGAAATATTACCCGACGAAAAAGGCTGTCCGCATGTCTTCTTAAAAGGATTTTTTTGCGAGGAAGCGAAACGATTAGCGGTACAGGAAATCTTTATATCACTAAGCCATGCCCATGCATATGCAACGGCACAGGTAATTTTTTGGGGGGATTCAGTATGAAAGTTGTAACGGCAGCAAAAATGAGGGAAATCGACCATGCAGCAATGGAACAATATGGGATACCAGACGTAGCGTTAATGGAAAATGCTGGAGCTGAGACAGCAAAATCGGTTAAAAAGCTGATAGGGGATTTAAAAAATAAAAAAGTTTGTATTTTTTCAGGCTCAGGTAATAACGGTGGCGATGGTTTTGTGGCGGCTAGGCACCTTAGTAATCGTGGGGCTCGGGTAAAAGTCTTTTTATTAGGGAATATGGATCATATGACCGATGCAGCGAAAAGCAATTTAGAAATTGTTGAAAATATGAATATTGATATTTTAGAGCTCGTAACTGAACGGGACTGGGATAAAGTCCAAGTTGCCTTGGCTTTTTCAGATTGTTTGGTCGATGCGCTAGTGGGTACTGGTTTTAAAGGAACATTGACTGAGCCAATGGAAAAAATAATTCAAATGATCAATAACTCCGGAAAAAAAGTGTTATCAATTGATCTGCCAAGTGGTGTTGCAGTTGATACGGGTAATGTTGTATCGGTTGCTGTTAAAGCGAATATGACGTTATCACTTGGTCTTGCGAAGGTAGGTTTGCTTTTTTATCCAGGGGCACAAATGACAGGAGAACTTTTCGTTGATGACATTGGCATCCCCTCGGTATTGCTCGAGGATTCTAAAATTAATCAAACCTTAATTGATTTAAAAATGATCCGGCGGCTTCTTGTAAAAAGATCGCCTGATGTACATAAGGGGACTTGTGGTAGAGTTTTAGTCATAGCCGGGTCACCAGGCCTTACGGGAGCTGCCACTTTGGTGGCGAAAGCCGCTCTTAGAAGTGGTGCTGGTATTGTTACTTTGGCCGTGGCGAAAAGCCTGCATGATATTTTTGAAGTAAAATTGACAGAAGTTATGACTGTTTCACTGCCTGAAATGGATACAGGAATACTAGGGTTATCCGCTTTGCCAAAATTGTTGGAATTAGCACAAAAGTATGACGTTGTCGAAATCGGTTCGGGACTGGGGCGAAATCCTACCACGGTTCAATTGATTCAAGAGTTTATTCGCCAAACTGATCGTCAGTTGATTATCGATGCCGATGCAATTAATGCATATCATGGCCAGCCGTTGGCACTGAAAGAAGCCCAGCTTATGCCGATCTTAACACCACATTTAGGTGAATTAGCTACTTTGTTGAGTTTGCCGGTCAAAGAAATAAAAGAGGATCTATTAGAAATTTCGCGTCGGGCTGCTGCTGAATATAATGCAATCTTTGTGGTGAAAAGTGCTAAGACAATTGTTGCCTATCCAGATGGTAATGTTTATATTACGACGACAGGTAATGCTGGTATGGCGACAGCGGGGAGTGGAGATGTTTTAGCCGGAATTATTAGCTCTTTGTCCGCACAGGGGCTTTTGAGTTATACGGCCGCTATTGCTGGTGTATACCTGCATGGATTTGCGGGTGATTTAGTAGCTCGCTCTGGAATGTCTGGCATTATTGCTAGTGACATTGTGACAGCACTTCCGGCGGCTCGTTTTGGAATTGAAACAGAGTAAAATAGCTAAGAAAAAATTGACATTTGAGTATAAAAAATTTATACTAATAATAGATTTTAATGCTATAACTGCGGGGGTGGAAAGATGGCAGAATTAAGGCGCATTATGATCAGTATTCCCGATAATATGCTTGAGCAAATCGATACGATTGCATCAATCGAAAAGCTGAGCCGCAGCCAGTTTGTTCGCGATGCAATGGGCATTTATATCGAAGATCGCAGGCATAGGGCTTTTGTCGAAAGCATGAAAAAAGGTTATCAAGAAATGGCATCAATTAATTTAACGTTGGCGGAAGAGGGTTTATATGCCGATTTGGCAGGACAGGAGTAGCCATGATTGTAAAACGAGGGGAGATTTATTACGCTAATTTAAGTCCTGTAATAGGTTCAGAACAGGGTGGACTAAGACCTGTTTTAATTGTACAGAATGATGTTGGTAATAAATACAGCCCTACAGTCATTGTGGCGGCGATTACCGCGCAGATTAGCAAAGGCAAGCTGCCGACGCATGTTGAATTGAATGCCAAGGAGTGTAATCTTGAACGAGATTCCGTGGTTCTTTTAGAACAGCTGCGAACTGTAGATAAAAAGCGGTTAAAAGAGAAAATCACGATACTACAAGATAAATTCATGGTCAGAGTGG
>Ga0302210_10000501_pt1 | contig 17703 bp, 14 predicted proteins | sample II_Fen_E3_2_FD_198793 | JGI IMG/M metagenome (GOLD analysis project Ga0302210, IMG submission 198793) | Peat permafrost microbial communities from Stordalen Mire near Abisko, Sweden - II_Fen_E3_2 | ecosystem: Environmental > Terrestrial > Soil > Wetlands > Permafrost | place: Sweden: Abisko... | reverse complement strand
ATACGTGCCAAAACTGCTAACAGTTCGGGACTTATTAAAGGTGAAATTCCTTTTAACATGATATTAAAGTTTTAAGGCACACGTGTGCGTTAATTGATATATTATTAATTTAATCTCCTAATCTAACTAAAAGACTGAAAGATAAAATGTTTATTATGTTTCCCTATAAACAATTTCTGCATTCACTACCCTTTCAAAGGTTTCATCTGCAGATAATTCATGGTTTATCATTTTTTCAAGCAATTCGAATGAAATATTAGCTATTTCCTTTTCAGATTGATCAATATAAGTAATCTGTGGCTGAATAATTTCAGATGAAAGCAAAGTTCCAAAAGTAATTAACCCCAATTGCGTTGGAATATCTATACCGTAAGCTCTTGCTTGCAATAAAATTCCCATTGTCAAATGTACAGATGATGATATGATTGCATCAGGTCGTTCAGGCGAATTCCAAAGCTTTGAAAAAATATTTTTGCCTATTTCTATACTAAAATCATCCTCAAGTACTATTGGTTGAATATATTCGAGATTGTATTTTTGTAAAGCATCGCTATAACCTCTCTGACGGTCGCGAAACACATTAATCCCATTTGTCCCGGTTAAATGAACAATCCTTCTATATCCTTTTCTAACAAGATTTTCTGTTGCTGAAAATGTTATTTCGTAGTTATTTACCAATACTTTTGGAGTTTGAATATCTTCACAAACACGGTCGAAAAAAACCAACGGAATGCCAAATTTCTTGAGCATTGCAAAGTGCTCGCTGTTAGTTGTATCTTTGGCAATGGAAACAATCAGTCCTGCAAAATTATGTTTGATAATTGTGTTTACAATTTCCTTTTCCTGTAGACCTTTTTCATTAGATTGAAAAACCGAAATCACATAGCCTTTTTGAAAAGCCAAATCTGTGAGATTACTAATAATATCCGAAAAAAAATTGTGATTGATGTTAGGTACAACTAATGCTATAGCATTGTTTCGGGTACCACGCAATTGGACAGCGTTCATATTTGCCTGATAGTCATGCTCACGAGCATAAGCCAATACCATATTGCGCGTTTTCCCATTCACACGCGAGTCGTTACGTAAAGCACGCGACACGGTTGAATGATGCACATTCAGTTCTTTGGCTATGTCTTTTATTGTGATTCTCTTATTCATTATATTAGGGAAAAATACAAACGTGTGCAAAGGTATATTTTTTCCCCAATTGACTCACAAATAAGATTCGTTTTTTCAATTAAATCAGTCTAAATTTTAATTAATTAACTAATTTATAGTACTCCCCAAAATTTAGGCAGCGTTTTTCGTGCCCTTTTCTTATATTTCGGTCTTCTTTATTATAAGATAAGTAAGCACCCAAATGCCTTATTACGGTATTCGGTGGAACGGCTTTGAACAACATTTTCATAGAAATATTTTGGAGATGTGTGAAATAAAAAGACCTGCAAAACTGTCTAACAAGTTGGGAGTACTATACAGAGGTCAGTGACAAACAATAAATAAATCCCGTAAAATTAAGATTTTACGGGATTTATTTAACCTTTTTTACCATTTATCTTTGGTAATCAGCGGAGAGACAGGGATTCGAACCCCGGGTACCTTGCAGTACAACGGTTTTCAAGACCGTCGCAATCGACCACTCTGCCACCTCTCCAAGGGTTGTGGTTTCTTATTTCGGCTGCAAAGATAAGGGCTTTATTTGAATCTTGCAAGCTTTTACTTACTTTTTTTTGAAAGTTCAGCTATTTTTCTGCTTTTACATCACAAATCTGAATCTTTTATCAGATTCTAGCGACGTTGCTGAAAAAACAGCTGCATCAGTTGAATGGATTCATCAGCCAATATACCTTGCGCTACTTGCGTTTTAGGATGAAGGGCATTGGGGGCAAGACGTTGATAGCCTCGTTTTTCATCGGGAGCGCCAAAAACTAATCGGCCGAGCTGCGACCATCCAATGGCACCGGCACACATGGTGCAAGGTTCTACGGTGACGTAAAGGGTGCAGTCTTGAAGATATTTTCCCCCTAGATAATTGGCTGCGGAAGTTAGTGCTTGCATTTCGGCATGGGCGGTTACATCGATAAGTGCTTCGGTCATGTTATGGGCACGGGCAATGATGCGATCTTTGCAAACGATAATGGCGCCAATAGGGATTTCTCCTTTTTGATAAGCGATACGTGCTTCTTCAAGGGCATGCTCCATATAATCGGCATCAGTAGGGGGCTGTAAGTTCATGAGTTCTTTTTTTTGCAAAATTAATAATTTATTTATTGCAAAAACCGGTTCGTTCTATTAATTTTGCAAAAAACTTGAAAGATGGCTATACATAACGACTTAGGTCGACGTGGCGAAGATGCTGCGGTGGAATATCTTCGAGAAAGGGGATACTCCATCTTAGCGCGTAATTGGCGAAATGTACACAAAGAGCTCGATATCGTAGCGCAAGAAGGAAATGAATTGGTTATTATAGAGGTTAAAACACGAAGTTCCATTGATTTCGGTCGACCGGAAGAAGCGGTAGATACTAAAAAGATTCGCCGCCTAGTGAAGGCGGCGAATGCATACATCCAGCAATACAAAGTTGATCACTCGGTGCGATTTGATATTCTCAGTCTAGTTGTAGAAGGAGATGGATTTACCATTACGCATTTTCCAAACGCCTTCTACCCTCCTCTGATGTAAAGGGATTTTCTTATTACAATTTTATTTGAATTCCGGCACGGAACATGAATCCGGGTTGCGGAATATTGCCTAGGTCGTAATAGGTTTTATCCAACAGATTGGTTCCCTCTGCATACAACGTATAGTGCGGCTCTGTCCAAGTCAATTTGGTATCGAGCAAATTGACGGTGGAATATTTGCAAAGTTTATCGGTGATATCGGAATAAGTACCACGCCGTTCTTGCAAACGATAAGACCATTCGGCGTCTAACTTTCGAGTGATTTTATGCGAGAGACGCGCCACGAATTTATGACGTAGATAATCGAGTGCATACTGCGAAATATAGCCACTACCGGCATCGGTTGTTTGAGTGATATAACCGTAGTTAAGAGAAAGACTTTTCAGGAATTTCTGCTGAGGCCATATTGCTTCGAGAGGAAAAATTAGAGCTCCTTCTAATCCATAGTTATCGAGACTTGTATAATTAACAGACTGCCAACGGGTTTCGGTGCTACCGATTTCTTTTACCCAGTCGATCATATTCTTCCCACGATGATAATAACCTCGGGCTGTGGCTTGACAAAAGGAGGAAGTATATTTCCACCCTAACTCAAAACTCTGCGTTTCTTCCGGTTTGAGGTTTGGATTACCAATATGAGTGGAATTAGTAGTATACCACAATTCGGTAAAGGTAGGAACTCGGAGGGCTTTATTCCACGAAGCATAAAATTTCTGATGAGGAGTTAATGCATAAGAGAGGTCGACTCCCGGATACCAACGAAAACGCGTGTCAATACCAGTATTCCTTGTAGCAAGGGCACCGACTGAAAGTGAAAAATCTCCGATATGGAAATTATGTTCAGCATAATAATTAAGTATCATGCGATTGGCTTCGTGGTCGTAGACAAGATTGGTGCCGGGAATAGGAACTGTTTTATCGGTAACCTCGCCGAGCTTCGTACTAAGAATACCTTCATAACGCATTTCTGCACCAAAAGAGGTTTTACCGAGTACATTGGTAAAGTAACTATTTAAATTAAGACCATAGACATCAGTACGGTGGTAATTGTAAGGAGAGAGCTCCGAATGCCCACGTATGAGTTCGAAACGATCTTCTGCCCGATTCCAATAAACGATTGGAGTAAAGTGAATGAGGCCCTTGGCTTCTCCCTGAACAGAAGCAAAATAGTTCCGAGTGTGTTCGAATTGATTGGGGTACTTCGCCGAATAGAAGGTGTTCGCTCCATAGTTTTTATTTATAATTCCGGCTTGCCAATGTACACTACCTTGTTCTTTCTGATAACTTCCTTGATAGAAGGCTCTACCAATCTCATAGTCGGAGGCGGCAGTATATCCATCACTACGCGAATAACCTGCGGATAGTTGATTACGGAAAGATTCTGTGGAGAAGGTACCACGACCGGAAGCTTCAAGAAGGCCATATGAACCTGAGGATAGTTGTGCGGATGCACCACTTTTTGCTTCGGCTTTTGTTACGATGTTGATTGCGCCTGAAAAGGCTGAGGTTCCATAGATGCGGGCGGCAGGTCCTTCAAGAATTTCGATACGTTCGATGTCGTTTAGATCGACAGGGAAGGCTGCTACGTTATGCCCGGTTTGAGGATTGGAAATGTTTGCTCCGTTGAGCAGAATGGTGAGTTGGTCGGCTGTACCGCCACGAATAGAGAGATCGGCTTGAACACCTCCTGGACCACGTTGTCGAATGTCAATACTAGCTACGTACTTTAGGAGATCGGTAATGGTTTGCGCAGGCGCCGCTTGAATCTCTTGACGAGTAATTACAGTTACGATGCGAGAAGCTTCACTAAGTGCTAACGGAATACGGCTCGCGGTGACTTCTAATTCATCGAGTTCTTGCACTTCTGAAGGAGTAAATCGCTGAGGCGAATCTTGAGCAGCTGCTTCACCTTGGTTTACAAAGGTTAGCATACCTACAGCAAGTACACCAATGCTCACTTCGCGATGCAAACTGTAGAAGACTGCCCACGAACGATGACTGAACTGCCTCCAACGAGAGGCATGTTGCACATTGTTTGATTTTTCGTTCATTTTTAATAATTTAATTGAATTTTGTGTTTAAAAAACGGGGCAAAGATAAGCCTTTTCTGAGAATATAGCTGTATCTTTGCACCCAAAATAGAATAAAATGCTGAAATTCTTAAAAAACTGGACATTGCCGATTGCCATGACGGTCGGAGCAATAGGATATCCATTCTTTATTAAATTGCAATTTCTAACTCCCTATCTAATTTTTACGATGCTCTTGCTAACTTTCTGCAAAGTAGCTCCACGCGACTTAAAATTAGATAAACTTCATTTTTGGCTATTACTGATTCAATTGCTCGGAGCTATCGGCATATATTTACTTATTGCTCCCTTTAATAGAGTGGTTGCGCAAGGTGCAATGGTGTGTATCATTTGCCCCACAGCTACTGCTGCAGCAGTGATTACTCAAAAGTTGGGAGGTTCTGCAGCACATCTTACTTCATACACTTTATTGGGTAATTTGGGTACGGCAATAGTAGTACCTATTCTATTCCCACTGATTGAGCCGCATATGGGACTGACTTTCTGGCAAGCTTTTGTCACCATTCTTAGTAAAGTATTCCCTTTACTAATTTGTCCTTTCTTATTAGCATGGGCACTAAAAGAATGGGTTCCAAAAGTGCATAATAGATTACTGCGCTTGAATGGAGCAGCTTTCTATATTTGGTCGGTAGCATTAGCTATCGTTACCGGTATCACACTTAACTCATTAATACATGATACAAATAATGGATTGACGCAAGCTTTATTGGCAGTGGCTGCATTAGTAAGTTGCGTTTTACAATTTGCTCTTGGGAAAACGATTGGTACGGTATATGATAACCGCATCAGCGGAGGTCAGGCACTTGGACAAAAAAATACGCTCCTTGCCATCTGGATGGCACAGACTTACTTGATTCCGGTTACGTCGTTAGCTCCAGGCACTTATGTGATTTGGCAAAATGTAATCAATTCTTTTCAACTTTGGAAAAAGCGGAAAAAAGATTATTCGGCGTTACAAGAAAATATGAATCACTAATTTTTAATAATGTATATATTACTATTTCGAACAAAGACTTGGTACTTTCAGAAAAATCATATACCTTTGTTCCTCCTATAATGAACTATAATAATGGAAAAGCAAAAAACTGAGATAAAATTTAAATTAAACGGCAAAACATATAAGCTCCCTACTTGGTGCGCTAAACTGCTATACCCGATATTCGCTTTGGCCAAAAAGTGGATTATTAAATACAAAACGGCTTACCGTAATGGAAGATGGTATAAAAAGTTAGCCATTATTATTGCTACCATTTTCGCCAGTTTCTTTATATATCTTGGCGCAGTGGACATGAATTTCCTCTGGCTTTTTGGCAAATCGCCTACATTGGAAGCAATTGCGAATCCAGAGCAAGCGGAGGCTTCTACGGTATATAGTGCCGATGGGAAAGTGCTGGGGCACTTCTTCCGCGAAAACCGTATGCCAGTGAAATTCGAAGAGATTCCTCCTATTTTAATTAAGACTTTGATCTGCACAGAGGATGAACGTTTTTATAGCCACTTCGGAGTAGATGTACAAGGATTATTCTCTGCCGCAAAAGATATGGCAGGAGGTAATGCACGTGGTGCTAGTACCATTACGCAACAACTTGTGAAAAACATGTTCAACATGCGAAGTCAGTACTCCAGAGGCGTGATGGGATATATCCCCGGATTGCGTATGCTGATTACAAAAACGAAAGAATGGATTACAGCAATTAAGTTGGAAATCTTCTATAAGAAGAATGAAATCTTAACAATGTATCTAAACACGGTCGACTTCGGTAGCTCGTCGTTTGGCATTAAGAGTGCAGCTAAAACATACTATATGGCTGCACCAAAAGACTTGACAATTGATCAATGTGCTGTATTGGTAGGTTTGCTAAAAGCAACTACTTATTACAATCCGCGCAGCCATCCTGAAAACGCATTGCAACGACGTAACGTAGTGCTTAAAAACTTACTTGATCATAAAGGCATTTCACTAGCTCAATATAACGAACTGAAAGAACGCCCAATTAAATTAAAGTACAACATAACGCATAACTACGATGGCACTGCACAGTATTTCCGTGAGGCATTAGCTGAAGAACTATCCGGTTGGTGCAAAGAAAATCAAGTGGATATTTATAGTGATGGATTAAAAATATATACCACGCTCGACACACGTATGCAAGAATATGCGGAAGCTGCTGTAAAGAAACAGATGCGTATTGTACAACGTGGATTTAACCAACAATGGGGCAATCAAGATCCTTGGGAAGGAGATTCTACATTCATTGAACGTACCATACAACAAACGGAGTATTACAAAGCATTAACCGATCGCTTTGGAGCTGGAAATGATTCTATTGATTATTTCTTAAATCTCCCCCACCCGATGAAGATATATGACCCCGACAGAGGTGAAAAAGAAGTAACAATGAGTAGCATCGACTCCTTGCGCTACATGCAGCATATTCTACACACAGGATTTGTAGCAATGGAGCCACAAACCGGATATATCAAGGCTTGGGTAGGCGATATAGACTTCGAACATTGGAAATACGACAAAGTACGTTCACGCAGACAGCCAGGTTCTACTTTTAAATTGTTTGTGTATACTACCGCAATGAATCAAGGGATGTCTCCTTGCGATACATGGCAGGATAAGGATATATCGTGGCCACTAAACGATGGCACTTTCTGGGCTCCACATAATGCCTCAGGGGGAAGTACAGGAGCTACCATGTCGCTCAAAGCAGCAATGGCGCGATCAGTGAATACTATTGCAGCTGCGGTGGGACAAGAAGTGGGAATCAATAATATTATCCAGACTGCACATGCCATGGGCATAAAATCACGACTAGCTCGACAACCGTCAATCTGCTTAGGTTCTTCTGATGTATCACCTTTGGAGTTGATCAATTCTTATTGTACAGCGGTAGACGACGGTGTGGCTAACGAACCAGTCTTCATTCTGAAAATAGAAGATAAAGATGGTAATGTAATTTATGAACACAAACCCACACCAAGACAAGCTATTCCATATGAATCAGCTTTCTTGATGCAGCAGATGCTACAAGCAGGTATGACTGAACCGGGTGGTACCTCACAATCTCTTTGGAGCTACAATTTACGGAACTTCGACACGAATTTCGGCGGCAAAACAGGTACAACTTCTGGACATAGTGACTGCTGGTTTGTGGGAGTCACTCCCAAGTTAGTAGCTGGCGCGTGGGTAGGCGGTGAATATCGTAGTGTGCACTTCCGCAACGGTTCACTAGGTCAAGGATCGCATACAGCGTTGCCTATTTTCGCCTACTTTATGGAAAAAGTGCTTGCAGACAAACATCTTACACGCTACAGAGGCAAGTTCGCAACAGAGCCAAAGCATCCAATCAGCCGCGAATGGAAATGCCAAAGTGCTTACGAGCCTGCTAAAAATGACACGTTAGATAATGATTCTATTCTTTTCCACCTTGATAACGTAAAGGCAGATGAAGAGGATATTAAAGACGTGGAACCTGCTGCAGACGAGGGAGCTACTACCGAATAAACTGAACTCGAATGTAATTCTATCTTTAGGATTACATTCGCTCCAATAAAGAAGAAGTGGCAAAGCTATACGATTGAATCGTTGCTTTGCCACTTCTTCTTTATGTTATCAGATAATTCTAATACACGAAGATCGTTACTTTTTTAATCAGTTATTGTTTCTCCCTATACTTACCTTCATCTTTATCTTCAAGAATAGAAAGATAAGAAGCATAACGCGATTCGGAAATTTGATGTTCTTCTACCGCTTTACAAACCGCACAACCTGGTTCATGACGATGGCTGCAATCAGAAAAGCGACATTGATGAGAGGTCTCGAAAATTTCTCGGAAGTAATGTCCAACTTCCTCTTTTTTGAAGTCGAAAGTACCAAAGCCACGAACTCCCGGAGTATCAATAAGATAACCACCCTGAGTATCAATTGGGAACATCTCACTAAAAGTGGTGGTATGCGTGCCTTGTAAATGTGACTCTGAAATGGCCGATGTCTTTTGACGCGCATTAGGAAGAAGTGTGTTTATTAAAGTGGACTTGCCTACCCCACTATGCCCAGCAAGAAGAATGGTCTGTCCGGTTAATAACTCTCGAAGAGCTTCTAATCCATCGCCTCGAAGCGCACTTACTGCATAAGAAGGATAACCTATATGAGAATAAAGATGCATCACTGCTTCCTGATAATGTAACTCATCCGAAGATAGCTCGTCTACTTTATTAAACAGAAGAGTAACCGGAACATTATAAGCTTCAGCAGAAGCTAGAAAACGGTCGATAAAAGTAGTTGAGGTAGCAGGGCGCGCCACAGTGACAATTAGCAAACAAAAATCTACATTCGCAGCAAGAATATGCGACTGCTTAGAGAGATTTGTAGAACGTCGGACAATATAATTTTTACGTTCCTCGATTTCAGTAATAAAGGCAGTACCTTCGGATGTAGGCAATAATTCAACCCGATCGCCTACCGCAATCGGGTTTGTACTACGGATACCTCTTAAACGAAAATTGCCTTTTATTTTGCAGTCAATCAACGGTCCTCCCTCATCGGGAAGAACTTGATACCAGCTGCCAGTATTACGAATTACCAGACCACGCATTAAACGGTCATGATTTCTTTTTCCTTCTCAACAAGCATCTCTTCTACACGTTTGATATACTTATCGTGTACTTTTTGAAGTTTGGCTTCTGCATCCTTCTCACTATCTTCGGGAAGCCCATCTTTCTGTGCTTTCTTCAACTTCTCGTTGCCTTCACGACGAGCATTACGTACACTGATTTTGGCTGTCTCACCATCATGATTAGCTTGTTTAGCTAGTTGACGTCGACGATCCTCATTGAGTGGCGGAATTCCTAAACGAATAACCTCTCCATTATTTTCAGGCGTAATACCTACCTCGGAATTAATAATCGCTTTTTCAATAATCGGGAACATTGATTTCTCCCAAGGCTTAATGGCGATTGTGCGAGCATCTGGAGTAGAAATAGCTGCTACATTACTCAAAGGCACCATGGATCCATAGCTGTCTACACGAATACCATCAAGGATTCGTGTATTTGCTTTACCCGCACGAATGTGGGCTAAAGATTCATCGAGGTACATAAGAGCCATTTCCATCTTGTCCTTCGCTTCTTCAATTAACACGTTTACGTCGATCATTTTTTTAGTGGTTTTATTGATTTATGACTACAAAAGTAGAGATTTCTTTTGATATTTGCAAGTTTTTTTGTAGTTTTGCAGCAAAGTAAGCAAAAAAAAGGACAGAAAAAAGAGGTTTTAGAAAAATGCATGACATGCTACAGTGATCTAAAAGAATATGAAGCCGATAGCTAGGATAAATAGAGCTCTCTAATGGGCTAAAAAGCAGAGTGGTTCTTTCGCTAAACAATACAATCAAAAAAGGGAACAAATTCGTGGAATTATTACAATATACTTTTTTTCAAAACGCCTTGTTAGGTAGTTTACTAGCAAGCATTGCTTGTGGAATTATGGGTACTTATATCGTAACTCGCCGACTGGTATTTATCAGTGGCGGAATTACGCATGCTTCATTAGGTGGTGTAGGAATCGGCTTACTTACAGGCATATCACCTCTGCTAACTACCCTCCTATTTTCTCTAGCCTCTGCTTTAGGCATCCAGTGGCTCAGTGAGCGTAACGATATGCGAGAGGATTCTGCTATCGCTGTTTTTTGGACTTTTGGTATGGCACTTGGTATTCTTTGTGCATTCTTAGCCCCGGGGTTTTCACCGGATCTGTCGACTTATCTTTTTGGGAATATCCTTACAATTGTACACGAAGATCTTGCTTTACTAGCCGGACTTACTATTGCTTTAGTGGCTTTCTTTGTTTTTTATTATGAGGTAATACTGAGCATTGCTTTCGACGCTGAGTTTGCACGCTCGCAAGGCCTGCCTGTACGCCTATTCGAATATCTTTTAATGGCTTTCATTGCACTTACTATCGTGGCTACATTACGACTCGTTGGCATTGTTTTGGCAATTTCAATGCTTACCCTTCCACAAATGACTGCGCTACTATTTACTTCTAACTTCCGGCATACTATTTTTCTAAGCATTGCCATAGGAGCCTTAGGCTGTTTTGGCGGATTAATAGCCTCATTTTATTTGAATGTTCCTTCCGGCGCTACCATTATCTTTTTTTCAATTATTATTTATGCCGTATGCAAGGTTTTGCAGAATTTTACGTTAACAAAGTAGTTTATAAAAAGGAGAATGAAGAAAAAAAGTTTGTTTTATGTCACCCTTTGGATGATGACTGTGTGGCTTTTGCAAGGCTGCGCAATGAAAAAGAACACCGCTTTTAATCGTTTCTATCATTCGTTTACTACTCGTTTTAATGTGTTTTATAATGGTTCGGTTGCCTATAAAGGGGGACTTGAAGCCATTGACAAAAACAATAAAGATTATTATGCAGAGCCAGTGCCTTTAGAGGCTATCAGCAACAAAAAGACAGTCGGACAAGGAAGTAGCAATTTCGATCGATCAATTGAAAAAAGTGAGAAATCTATCAAACAACACTCTATTCGAAAAAAGCCACTTAGAAAAGGAGACAAAAAGCTATCAGATAAAAAGAAAAACTGGTACAAACAAAAGGAATTCAACCCATTTCTCTATCATCCATGGATGCAACTTGGACAGTCGCAATACTATAAGGGAGAATACCTTGAAGCAGCTGCAACGTTTTCATACATCACTCGTTTGTACGATCTTACTCCTCCTGTGCAACAATTGGCACGTATGTGGATGGCACGTTGCTATGCGCAGCTCGATTGGTTTTATGATGCCGAAAATTTGCTTACCTTAGTTCAAACAGAAGGTATACCTAAAAAATATAAGCCACAATACGACTATTCTTTCTGTAACTACCTGCTACGCCAAGGACGATATGAAGAAGCTATTCCCTTTTTACAAAGAGTTGCACAAAAAGAAAAGCGAAAAAAGCAACGCGATCGTGAGCTGTTTCTTTTGGCACAAATTTACCAGCAGCTAGGACGTAACGAAGAAGCTTATAAAGCATTTGGAAAGGTTATTAGTAAAAGTCCTACCTATGAGATCGAACTAAACGCACGTATTCGTCAAACAGAAGTATTATCTGCCTCACAAGCATCGAAGGTAGTACGCAAGTTAAAACGAATGAGCCACAACCTAAAAAATAAGGATTATCTCGATCAAATATATTATGCCATTGGGAATGTCTATCTAAGCAAAAAAGATACGATTAAAGGAATGGAGCAATATCGGCTAGCTTCTCAAAAAAGCACTCGAAATGGAAAAGAGAAAGCCTTAGCCCTACTGAGCCTTGGAAGCCTCTGTTGGGAAAGGATGGAACATGCCGAAGCTCAAAAATGCTATAAAGAGGCCATGGGACTTATTGATAAGGAATATCCGAATTACGAAGCGTTAGCAAAACGTTCTGAGGTTCTAGATGAACTTGTAATACATTCAAACAATGTGCAATTACAAGATAGTCTACAGCATTTAGCCACTCTCCCCGAAACGGAGCAACGTAAAGTTGCTGCTCAAATTATTAAGAAACTAAAGCAAAAAGAAGAAGAGGATCTTAAGAAGCAAAAAGAAGCCGACTTACTTGCTGCTCATGCAGCCGATCAAGCAGCACATGGTCCTGTTATTAAAAAAACGGTGGCTCCAACCATACAAACGAGCGACCGTTCTTGGTACTTTTACAACACACAATTACTAAGTCAGGGCAAAACTACTTTTGAGAATACATGGGGCAACCGTAAATTAGAGGATAACTGGCGGCGTCGAAATAAGACCTCATTGCAAAGCGAGGACAATAAGGAGGTTGATTCTAGTAAAGGAGATTCAATTAAAGCAAAATCGGGCATAAAGTCCGATTCAACAGCTATTGATTCTATTAAAACTACCCATAAACCGGACTCATTAGCTAACGACCCGCATCAACCGGAGTATTACTTAAAAAACATTCCGACCACAAAAGAAATGCTTGCATCGTCTAATAAAATTCTTAGTGATGCACTCTTCAACATGGGCCTTATTTATAAAGATAAACTGGAAGATGCCGGATTGACTCAAAAGGTTTGGGCACGACTTATTCAACAGTTTCCTAACTTCGAACGTCTAGACGAGGTGTATTATAATCTTTATTTAATGTATCTTCGTTATCAGAAACAGGAACTTGCAGACAAAGCGAAGTCGAATCTTTTAGCCGGATATCCTAATAGTAAATATGCCTTGACAATCGGCGATCCTGATTATCTAACAAATGCTTTCCATGGAAAGGCTATAGAAGATTCACTATATGCTACAACTTATGAGGCTTACAAAAATGGTGACTTTACGAAAGTAACGACAAACGATAAGTATGCTGCTGAAAAATATGCAATGGGGCAACATCGTGCTAAGTTCCTCTTTTTACATGCAATGTCATCACTACAAAAGGGAGATCGGTCTACCTTTATGGAAAAATTAAAAGAAGTAGTACAAAAGTATCCACAAAATGAAATTACTCCGCTGGCCACAGAAATAATGAAGGGTTTACAAAATGGACGTTTACTTGCAGGGGGTAGTAATTTTGGCTCTATTTGGAGTTTACGTTCGGGCGATTTGGCAAATGATACCCTTGCTCGCGATAGTACAAAAGCATTTATTGCTACGCATGATACACCCTACATCTTCTTACTAGCCTACCCTACAGGTAAACTTGATGAAAATTTGCTACTTTACGAGATGGCACGCTTCAACTTTGCAACGTTCATTGTGAAGGACTTTAACCTTTCGTTTCAGCACAATTTAGGAATTAGCATGCTCTTGGTTAAACCATTCAGCAGCTATGAGGAAGCTCGGTATTATATGCGTTTAATCTACAAAGACGCTACTTTAGCGACCCGTTTGAGCGGACTTCGTCCGGTGTTGATTTCGGAACACAACTATGAACTTCTCACAAAGATGTATAGTTTCGAAGATTATGAAAAATTCTACCTCGCACACTTTGCTAAGTTGCCTGCCGTACATGATGCAGGAATTGACGTCGACCAAAAGGATGAGTTTATTAATGAAGACGATCCCGGAAATACATTGAACGATCCACTACAGAACTTACCCAAAGAGGAGCTAAATAAAGATGGAGATTATGACCCTCAAAATATTCCGGTAAAGAAGAATGTTCGGCAAGATGAATTTATCGATGAAAACAAATCTTCTGATAGCAAAACATCTGTAAAAGGAAAAGATGATGGATTTATCGATGAGAAGCAAGAAGCTGTTCAAAAGGGAACTACAACCAAACAGAAAGATGAATTCATTGACGAGAGTAAACAAATTATAAAAAAGTCGACTACTACGAAGCAACAGGACGAAATCATTGATGAAAACAAACAGCTGCCGGTAAAAAAGCCTGCTACAACAAAAGAAAAAGATGAATTTATAGATGAAAGCAAACAAGCTCCCACAAAGTCGGTAACGACAAAGGAGAAAAATGAATTCATCGACTAAACCTATAAAAAAATCAAGTATGAAAAAAGAACACCTGCTTTGGGCTGATGATGAGATTGACATTCTCAGACCTCATGTGCTATACCTCGAAAGTAAAGGATACGAGGTTACTACCGTTACAAACGGAATTGATGCGGTGGATCTCTGCCAAGAAGAGGATTTTGATTTAATCTTCTTAGATGAAAACATGCCTGGTTTAAGTGGTTTAGAAACACTACAACGCATAAAAGAGATTCGTCCGACTGTTCCCATTGTGATGATTACAAAAAGCGAAGAAGAAAATATCATGGATATGGCAATCGGAAAAAAAATTGCCGATTACCTCATTAAACCGGTAAATCCAAGTCAAATACTTCTTACGATTAAGAAGAATTTGCATCGAAAAGAAATTGTAACCGAAGTTACCAATAGCGGATATCAACAAAACTTCGGACAAATAGGTATGCAAATTAACGACTCGCTCACAGCAGACGACTGGATGGAGGTTTACAAGCGCCTTGTATATTGGGAACTGGAGTTAGATGCTACAGAAGGCAATATGAGTGAGCTATTAGCTATGCAAAAGACAGAAGCAAATTCGGCCTTTGTGAAATTTATAAAGCACAATTATATCGACTGGATTAAACACCCTGAAAGCCGACCTGTGATGAGTCCGGATATCTTTAAAAAGAAGATATTCCCAATGTTAGATGAAGGCGAGAAAGTCTTCTTAGTGGTGATGGATAATTTCCGGTTCGACCAATGGCGCGTACTTAGTAATGAGCTGGTAGATGATTTTACCTTTGAAGAAGAACTTTACTACAGCATCCTTCCAACCGCAACTCAATATGCACGAAATGCAATCTTCTCTGGACTGATGCCAAATAAAATCGCAGAAATGTTTCCGGATTTATGGGTGGACGAAGACAGTGAAGAAGGAAAGAATTTGAACGAAGAACCTCTTATTCGCACACATCTAGAAAGATATCGACGAAAAAACACCTTTTCGTATCATAAGATAAACGAAGGATCGTTCGGCGAACGGGTACTTGGTAACTTCAATCAAATGTTGCGCAACGATTTAAATGTTATTGTGGTTAACTTTATCGATATGCTATCACACGCACGTACCGACTCTAAAATGGTACGCGAATTAGCATCCACAGAAGCTGCTTATCGTTCAATTACTCTTTCGTGGTTTCGACATTCTTTTCTTAAAGATCTTTTTAAAGCGATGGCTCTCAGTGGCTACAAAGTAGTGATCACTACAGACCATGGGGCTATCTGTGTAAACAATGCCATAAAAGTAGTTGGCGATCGAAATACCAATACCAACTTGCGATATAAATTAGGAAAGAGCCTTACCTACAATCCAAAACAAGTTTTTGAAATCACCAAACCCGAAGATGCACAACTACCTCGCCTAAATATGAGTACCTCATATATCTTTGCAGGAGGACGTGACTTCTTTGCCTACCCCAACAATTTCAATTATTACGTACAATATTATAGTAATACGCTACAACACGGTGGAATATCAATGGAGGAAATGATTATTCCTCTCATTACATTGACCCCTAAAAAACGATTTTAAAATAAAAAGAAATGACTACGTTGAAAATTAATTCTTTAGAAGAGTTACCTGCCGTTGCAAAACAATTTATTCAGGCAATGGGCGAACATTCTGTATTCGCTTTCTACGCCCCTATGGGAACAGGGAAAACCACTTTCATCAAAGTACTTTGCGAAGAGCTCGGCGTTACTGATGTCGTTGCATCGCCTACCTTTGCATTGATCAATGAATATCGCTCTGAAACTACTGGTGAGCTAATTTATCACTTCGACTTTTATCGCATTAATAAAGTAGAAGAGGCTTTCGATTTTGGCTACGAAGACTATTTTTATAGCGGGGCACTTTGTTTCATTGAATGGCCGGAACTTATTGAAGAACTTTTGCCTGAAGATGCAGTAAAAGTCATTTTAAAAGAGGAAGAAGACGGAAGTCGAACTATCTCTTTCTAAAATACTTCTTTTAAGAAAGCCCGCAATGAACATTGAAGAGTTAAGAGCTTATTGTTTGACAAAGCCTCTAGCTACAGAGGATTTTCCATTCGACGAAACAACCCTTGTAGTGCGTGTAATGGGAAAGATATTTGCCTTACTTGATTTGGAAGAGAACCGATGGATCTGCTTAAAATGTGATCCCGAAAAGGCACTCGATTTGCGCGATCAATATTCGGATTCCATTCAAGAGGCCTTTCATCTGAACAAAAAACATTGGAATCAAGTTCGATATGAAAGCACCCTCAGCAACGACTTTCTTTGCTCCTTAATTGATCATTCATACGAGTTGGTAATAGGGAAATTTACCCGCAAAATAAAAGATGAATATAATAGCCTAAAAAAGCTATCTTAAAACGAAAGAATCACATGTCTTGCCCAATAGAACCAACTGACTTCATACGGATCCAATTACGGGAAACCGACTCTACAATCAATGCTTTAAGCGAATTATTGAAAGAGTCGAATCAATTTATGCCTGCCAGTAAAGAGGGGCTTTCTACAAACATTCCTGAATTTTTCACACTCACTGCTCAGTATCAACTCAGTGGACGTGGTCAACGAGGAAATACTTGGGAAAGCGAAGCTGGAAAGAATCTTCTTTTCAGCACATTAGTATATCCCACCTTTCTGAAAGTAGAGGAACAATTTTTATTGTCCGAAATCATATCACTTGCCATCAAAGATACGCTAGATAAAATTGCTCCTCAAGAAGAATTCTCCATAAAATGGCCAAACGACATTTATTGGAAAGAAAAGAAAATAGCAGGCATACTCATTGAAAATGATTTAGAATCTTACGAAGAACCGGAAACTCATCAACGTATCTCACGGATTTCGAACAGCATATTTGGAGTCGGATTGAATGTAAATCAATCCGACTTCAGAAGCAATGCACCGAACCCTTATTCGCTTCTCCAAATTACAGGTAAAGAATTTAACACCGATCAAATTCTAAGTAAAATAATAACCCGACTTCGTTATTATTACAAGGAACTTCAGAAAGAGGAAAAAGCAATTTCAGAAATTCGCAAAGCCTATCACCAGGCTCTTTTCCGACACAATGGATTACATCTTTATAAAGAAGCCGATTCATTAGAAGAATTCTTGGCTGAAATTGTAAGAGTAGAGCCCTCAGGTCGACTTATTTTACGTCGCAAAGATGGCATAGAAGCAGGCTATTTCTTCAAAGAGGTACAACATCTTTTGTGATAATAAAGAATAAATTGTATCTTTGCAAACTAGATAATAAACCCTTTAAATAAGAAAAATGGTAAAATACAAAAGAATCTTACTAAAATTAAGCGGCGAAAGCTTAATGGGCGAGAAACAGTATGGAATCGATGAGAAGCGTTTAGGCGAATACGCCCAACAGATAAAAGAAA
>Ga0302210_10000496_pt1 | contig 17813 bp, 13 predicted proteins | sample II_Fen_E3_2_FD_198793 | JGI IMG/M metagenome (GOLD analysis project Ga0302210, IMG submission 198793) | Peat permafrost microbial communities from Stordalen Mire near Abisko, Sweden - II_Fen_E3_2 | ecosystem: Environmental > Terrestrial > Soil > Wetlands > Permafrost | place: Sweden: Abisko... | reverse complement strand
AAAAGTTGAATTAAACGGCCAGCCATATACTAAGAGTTATATCCTGTATAAAGACATTATGGCCGGTGGAAGTATTAAGTTCTATATGGGATCAAAACCCAATTATACCTTTGGAAGCAACCCGCAAGACAGACCAGTGTCGGAAATGAAGTAAATCGGAGAAAATGGAAAGTAAATGGGTAAAAGTCCTTTGTAAAATGAACAGCTTATTTTTAAATTAGCAGTTATAGTACTTTAAAAAATTCAATAATATCAACATATTCTCTCAACAAAACACCCTGCATTGTATAAATGCAGGGTGTTTTGTTTAATACAGATAATCGATAAAATATATTTCCATTTCAACCGGTTAATGACAGGATTTCATTCCTACGATTGCAATTAGAGATTTACAGGTTAATTTTACAACTGCATTTCGGATGGATTGTCATTAAGATAAATTATAAAATAAATGATATTAAATGTTATGCTTAGCTCATGAAAAGCTCCTGTTTAGCTCCGGTAATTGGTCTAGGTTCAGAGGGGGTTCAGAGGGGGTTCAGAGGGGGTTAGGAGGGGGTTAGGAGGGGGGCAGCTCTCTGAACTCCCTCTGAACCCCTATTATATCCCCATTATACCCTCTTTATTAATAGAATACAATGCGGAGAATAGCCGACAGTAAAGTAAATTTAAAAAAAAGAGAGATGGATTTCAACCCGTTTATTTTTTTGAATAATTCAATTCCAGGTTGAAGTTCAAGCATTAAACTAACTTTTGTAACATATTAAATACCTGATTATATGTACTATATGAAACTTAGATAAAAAAATAAATGTACAAAAATAAAAAGGATACCCGGTTTGATGCTTCAATGGAATACCGTATTTTTAAAATGAATAAAAATAGTTGAAAATATTTTCATAAAACTCATTATAATTAGAATAAAAGATTATATATTTGCAATAATTATATAAAAATAATCTTTCAGAGTGATTTAAATTCGATTTTATTAATTTAAAAACTTAATCATTATGAGCATTGCTGAAAACCCACTTGTGGGACGTATGAGAAAATCTATGGCAAATTTCACGACCTATACGTTGAACGGTAAGAACATCATTCGTTCGAAACCATTCCGGGTCAGGGATGCCAGAACTGTATCGCAACTCGTCATTCGGGAACGCATGACCTTGTTGAATGAAATGTATTCGAATTTTGAAAGCATCATCCGATTGGGATTTCCTGAAAGGCCCATTGGATTAACCCCTCAAAACATGTTTATTTCTATCAATTTTTCAACATCTTACGAAATAATTGATGAAATACAAATGATCAGTTATCCCTTGTTGCGGCTCTCCGAGGGTTCATTGCCCGAAGTGAAGGAGATAGATGCCATACCAGGGATTGAGGGCATTACTGTACACTATAATGCGATGTCAATGAAACCGGAAGTAACAGCCAACGATGAGATTGTAGCCTGTGCCAGGTTGATTACCGGCGAACTTCTTATTGCCCGGCAATTTATTGGGTATGATGACATTGGAACGATCCTCCTGAAACACCCGACCCTGCAACACGAAGATGTCCTGGGTTGTTATGCATTTGTACGGAGCGGTGATGGTAAGAAATCATCCAATTCGGTGTATGTGAAACTGTAGGGACGACCCTTGTGGTCGTCCCAATTCCCCCATTCATTCGTGGTGCCCCAATATATTCGTGGTGCCCCAATATATCCGTTGTGCCCCATTCATTCGTTATCACCCCGACAAGTCAGATTATGAAATTTAAAAGTACAACATTGAAACAGATATAAAAAACATTCAAATACCAATCATAAAAAATATGGAATCCACCGGTTCATCTTTTAATCCAAAAATCCATCACCGAAGATCTATTCGATTGAAAGGATATGATTATTCGAAAGCAGGAATGTATTTTATTACCATCTGTTGTCAAAACAGAATTTGCAGGTTTGGTAAAATAGTGATAGCCTGTTCGGAGAATAAATCAACGGACGAAGAAAAAGGGCGTCCACAGGTTATAGGGCGACCAAAAGGGTACGCCCCAACGGAAATTCAAATCATGAAATTAAATGAAGCGGGTAAAATGGTGGATGAACAATGGTTGGCGATGGTAAATAGATTTCCGAATATCGAATTACACGAATATTGTATTATGCCCAATCATTTTCATTGTATATTGGAAATTGTAGGGGCACCCCTTGTGGGTGACCAATTCAATAAAACCGAAATAGTAAAAGGGCGACCACAAGGGTACGCCCCAACGAACGCCCCAACGGATACGTCAACGACGAACGCCCCGACGAATATCCCAACGACGGATTCGCAAAATGAAATTAGCAAACCAAGAAACAAAACCATTGGGGATATGATGGATGCATTTAAATCGATCATTACCGTTGAATATATTCGTGGCGTGAAAAATAAGGGCTGGAACCGATTCGATGGAAAATTATTGCAACGTGATTATTATGAACACATCATCCGTAACGAACAAGAATATCAACGGATTTCGGAATATATTATTAATAATCCATCAAAATGGAACGGAGATAAATTTTATTCGGAATGATAAGATACACCGTCGGGGCGACCCTTGTGGTCGCCCCATATTTTTCTTGTGGTCGCCCCATATTTTCTTGTGGTCGCCCCATATTTTTCTTGTGGTCGTCACATATTTTTCTCGTGGTCGCCCCATATTTTTCTCGTGGTCGTTCCAATTTCTTATTATCGTCCCGATTTCTTATTATCTCCCCATTAAATTATATCTCGCCCCATTAGATAATCCTCGTCCCAATACCCTTTGTTATTACCCATTCTGATAAAAACAAGTGCGTTAAAATATAAAACATCCTTTCAATAAGCGTCCTAACATCGACGATAGTCTCCAAATCTTATCATTCATTAATCTATCCTGAGTTTCAGCAAATGAAAATTGAATCATAAATGCGTAAAAAATAAAAAACATTATTTCGTTCAGAATGAATATGTACTGATAGTAAATTTGTAAATTTGCAGAATAAAAGTCGATATTCAAAATGAACTATTATGAATGATTTCCCGGAAAACTTTGACCTGGACAATACTGAATTTCAGACAGCCGAGCAACTGATTCTGTATTCCAACCGGTCTATTTATCTTACCGGCAAGGCAGGTACGGGGAAATCTACATTCCTGAGGTATATAGCCCAGAATACAGCAAAAAACCATATCATAGTGGCTCCAACCGGCATTGCTGCTATCAATGCAGGTGGAATGACCATCAATTCGTTCTTTCAGATTCCTTTTACACCTTTTGTCTGGGAATTGTTTAATGACACCCAGAAACAAAATTTTTACAACTTCAGCAAGGAAAAGCGTGAGATCATTGAAAAAGCCGACCTGATCATTATTGATGAGATATCCATGGTACGAGCCGACACGATTGATGCTATTGACTACCGACTACGAAATTTCGGAGGGAAGAAGCACCTGCCTTTTGGAGGAAAACAGATATTATTCGTCGGGGATACTTTTCAGCTGGAGCCAATTGCCAAATCGGATGAATGGCAAATATTGCGCACCTATTACGATTCACCTTACTTTTTTAGTGCACGGACCTTCAGGGAAATGAATTTCATGAACATTGAACTTAAAAAAGTGTACCGTCAAAGTGATGAAAAGTTTATCTCCCTGCTAAATAGAGTGAGGGTAAACCAGGCAAAGACAGAGGATTTAAATGAGCTGAATAAAAACTATATTCCCAACTTTACTCCCAATGATACCGACGGCTATATTACATTGGCTACAAAGCGGGACAATGTTGATGCTACCAATCTACGAAAACTGAATCAACTCGAAGGAACCGTTTATAAATTTGAAGGAGTGATTGAAGGGAAATTCGGAAAGGAAAATTCGATCAATGATGATTTGCTGCCGACCAATAAAATACTGGATCTAAAAAAAGGAGCTCAGGTGATGTTTGTGAAAAATGACAGGGGCGGCAGATGGGTGAACGGCACCATTGGAGTCATCGAGGAATTGACCGAAAAAAGCATTTCGGTAACGATCCTTAAAAAAGAAAAGAAGTTGACCTATACACTTGAAAAAGTGTCCTGGGAAAATCTGAAATACGAAATTGACAAAAAGACAGGTAAAATAGTAGAGACAGTCATCGGCACCTTTACCCAATATCCGATAAAATTAGCATGGGCAATAACGATCCATAAAAGCCAGGGGTTGACCTTTGATAAACTGGTGATCGATATGGGCGATGGCGCTTTTTCTGCAGGACATACCTATGTAGCTTTAAGTAGATGCACCAGTCTGGAAGGAATCAAGCTAAGAACACCTATTAAACCAAGCGATATTATAGTCCGGGAAGAAGTAATACGACTTGCTGAAACTTCCAATAATGAAAAAGCCATCCATCAGGAATTGTCGGATAGCCGGGCAAATCACTATTACAAAGAATGTGTTAAAGCTTTTGATGCGAACAATTTTGAAGCATCATATGACAATTTAGTCAGAGCAATGGAATTCAGGGATGATACGTTGAAGCCCATTTTCAAAAGGTTCTTAACTATCAAACTGAATCAATTGAAATCAAAGAATGCAAAAAATAAAGTTGTTGAGAAATCCAATTCAAAGCTTGTAGCTACTATCGAACAGCTGAATGACAAATTACTTGGCAAACAACTCAACATAAAAGAACTATCCAACCAGCTCTCTGAAAACCAAAAGGAAATGGAAAACCTCTACGGGTTGGTTGATAGAAAGGAACGGGAAGAAAGAACTGCTGTAGCCAGGTTACAACAAAAAGAACGTGAATTGACAGCCCAAAAAGAGGCAATAAATTTAGTTACCCGTGAAAATAATGAGAATTTGATTCGTTTGGAAAATAATGTTGAAACCATTAAAACGTTAAAAGGACAGGCTACTCAACTGAAATCGGAACTGTCGGACTGGAAGAAATATACAGGATATGCAGCCATTGTTTTGTTAGGAATCATTATCAGTTTGCTGATAAAAATGTTGGTTTAATTTTATATTTCATATGACTTTAAGTCTGAATAACTATTTTAGGAATTAAAGTGATGATTTTAGCAAAATTATTGCTCTAATCATCTTTTGACTGATCACTATACTATCCCCATTAAAAAAACGAAGCTGACTTTTATGACAGCTACATTCTGATTATTTAATTAAAGAAGTTATCTTTTTAATTCCTACTTTAAAAGATTCGGATGCTGACGAAAATGCATTCTTTACTTCTTCCCATTTCTCTTCGGAAGAGTATTCAAGCTTGTCGTATTTAGCCTGAACTTCTTTCTTAAGAGCCCTTAGCTCAAGAAGATTCTTTTCGAAATTGTCTTTGGCTTCTCCTTCGACTTTATTTGCCTTTTCCTGAATCCTTTCAATTGCATCATAGATTTCATCTATGGTGTTTTTAGCATTTTGTTTAAAAGTTTCTTTATCCATTTTTGTAGAGTTAATATTAGTTTGTATTCTATCAGAAAATAAATAATAATTATTGTAACACTGATTGTAAATAAAAGGTTTTAATAAATATTACTTTGCAAGATATTAATATTCATGATGCCAAAAAGTTAAGTGCATATTTAAGCCATTCTAAAAGACAATTACATTTTAACAGGTCTTTTCAAGAAATATGAAAGCGATTTACTCTTTTTACCCGGGAAAAACATAAAGATGATTTAAAACATCAGATTGAAACCTGAAAAAAAGTAATAGAATGCTGAAGTATTAAACTCCCGCCGGATAATATTTGCAAATCAGGCCTTAAAAACGAGGGAATATACTAAGAAATAGAATTCTCAGAACGAACCGTAAACCCATGATTAGAAATCCTGAAGAAGATTATTTTATAATTTTTTGTGGTAAATTGGGATAGATGTTTTATCTTTGTGTTATTAACATTAGTTAGAGTGAATATATCGATTATTTTAAACTAGTTTTCTATAAAAAAAACAAAATTCTTTCATAGAATCTACCCTTTTCATGGAACCCAACTTAAGTTCGTCATCCCTGTCTATTCGTAAAAAAACTGAGAATTTATTGAAATCCAGTTCCACATCATCAGGTTCTAATTCCATGAATATTGAAACAAGATTACTGATAGAGGAATTACTTGCTTACCAAACTACTCTCGAAAATCAAAATACTGATCTTAAAAGGGTTGAATCTGAATTTGAAAAAGAACGTCAGTACTATAATGACATTTTTAGTAATCAACCGGCCGGATTATATCGCATTCAGGTGTCTTCATTGAATAAAAGCAAAAATAAAAGTTGGGCAAGTACAGAAAATCCTCCTTATAGTATGGAATTTGCCAGCGATCGGTTTTGTGAGATCCTGGGTCTGGCACGTAAAGATTTTGATAACAATCCTTATATAATCTTCGATCTGGTTCATGCGGATGATAAAGAATCATTTGTAACAAAAAATGAACAAGCGAATAAAAGATTTATTCCTTTTCAATGGGAAGGACGCCTTGTTGTAAAAAATAAAATTATATGGATTCGTCTTGAATCGCTGCCCAGAATGCTTGAAAATGGTGATATTCTATGGACAGGAATTTTGTATGATTTAACGGAAGAGAAATTGACAAAAGTTCAATTAAATGAAACCCGTTTAAAATTGGAAGATGTACTCGAAGGAGCTAATATAGGCACATTAGAATGGAATGTGCAAACAGGCAAAATAAAATTTAATGATATCTGGGCTAAAAATCTTGGATATACGAGTTTTGAAATAAAAATAGGACTGGTTATATTCGGTAAAAAAGGTTGGAAAGCAATCACTCACCCCGATGATATCCCTTATGCCGAAGAGATGTTGCAAAGACACTTTTCGGGTGAATTGCCATATCATACGGTAGAAGTGAGAATGCGTCATAGAAAAGGGCATTGGGTATGGGTCCGACAGGAAGGCAAAGTTAAAACATGGACGCATGATGGGAAACCATTACTAATGTATGGAACTCATATTGATATTTCAAAACGTAAAGAAATGGAAATTGAGTTGCGGGATAATGAGGAAAAATATCGTATTCTTTTTTCGAATAATCCACAGCCCATGTTGATTTTCGACCTGCATACACTAAGAATTCTGGAAGTAAATGATGCCTTTATAAGTCACTACGGATATAATAGAGAAGAGATTCTTAATATGTTTATCACAGAAATAAGACCCCGTGAAGACATCCCTGAAATGAGAGAGGCTATCTCAGAAATAAAAGCGGGTGCAAAAAGTATCAGTCTTAAAAGGCATATTAAGAAGAATGGTGAAATTATATATGTAGAATTAAAAACACATGCCATAAAGTTTAAGGATGTTTCCGCCATTCATGTATTAATTAATGATATCACTGAACAGAAACGAATAGAACAAGCTTTGTTTGAATTAAATAATCAATTAGAAGAACGCATTTTAGAACGCACATTCGAATTGACAGAACTTAATGCTTCATTACTCGAAACGGAAGTTAAGTTTAAGACTGTGAGTAACTTTACGTTCGACTGGGAATACTGGAAAAGCCCCGATAATAAGATCTTGTTTATGTCACCTTCTGTTGAACGGATAACCGGTTATTCCGTTAAAGAATTTGAAGAAAATCCACTTTTAATTGATTCTATTGTGTATCAGAACGATCTGGATAGTTGGGAAAAGCATAAAAATGATCGACATGTTTTAGACCCGGATGAAAATAAACTGGAGTCTGTATTTCGTATTGTTACTAAAAGTGGTGATATTCGCTGGTTAGGTCATGTTTGCCGTAGTATTAATGTTGATGGGAAATACCTTGGAGTAAGGGTCTCTAATCGGGATATTACCGAAAAAGTGAATACCGAAAACGAACTCTTAAACATAACGGTAAATGTGGAAGAACGCGAACGTAATCGGTTCTCGAGTGAACTGCATGACGGAATGGGACCGCTATTGTCGACCATTAAACTCTATTTCCAGTGGCTGGCTGACACAACGAATGAAGAAAAACGAAAGCTTATAACCGAAAAAGGAAATTTCAGTATCGAAATGGCTATTCAAACAGCACGTGAACTGGCGCGTGGATTAAATTCCCGATTTGTTTCAGAAGCAGGTTATGTGGATGCAATTAATGACTTTGCACAACGCATAAATGATACCAGTAAAATCACAATCAATTTCGAAACAAATACCAATGACCGGTTTAGCGGATTCTTTGAATTAATGTTGTACCGGATTACAACTGAATTGATTAAAAATACGTTGACTTATGCCAATGCAACAACTATTGAAATAAGTTATAGCTATGAACGATCAAAAAAAACTGTTTCTTTTTCATATAAGGACAATGGATCTGGTTTCGATTGGGAAAGAATAAAAAAAGAACGGAAAGGGCTGGGATTGATGAATATTCAGCAAAGGGTTCAGATTTTGAAAGGAAATATCGAAATTAAATCAAAACAGGGAGAAGGATTCTCAGCGGTTCTTGTAATTCCGGTAGAAGAAAATTAAAATAACAAAAGATAATTTAAAGGTATGAATAAAATTATTATTGTTGATGACCATTCTTTATTTCGCGAAGGAATAAAGCTATTGATTGAAAATGAAGGATTGGGAGAAGTTATTGCAGAAGCTGAAAATGGTGCATTATTTCTTGATATTCTGGAGACAGTTGTTCCCGATCTGGTCATTATGGATATTGAAATGCCTGTGATGGATGGACTTGAAGCCACAAAAAAAGCATTGAAAATTTACCCTGATTTAAAAATACTGGTACTTACCATGTTGAATCAGAAAGCGAATTATTTCGATATGGTAAATGCCGGTGCGCTGGGCTTTGTGTTGAAAACTTCAGGTAAGCAGGAATTTGAAAAAGCTATTAACGCTATTATGCATGGGGAGAGTTATTTCTCAAACGAATTATTACGACAAATTATTATCAATACAAATAATGATAATTTCCCTGCAACAGTAAATAATGATTATAACCCTGACAATCTGACGCCAAGAGAAAAAGAGGTATTGCACTGTTTTTGCAAAGGGTATACTGCTACCGAAATGGCCGTTAAGCTATTCATTAGCCCCAAAACTGTAGAAACTCACCGCTCTGCTTTGTTGAAAAAAACAAATTCAAAAAATACGATTAACCTGGTGTTATTTGCCATTAAGCATAAATTGGTGGAAATATAAAATCCATTTCATCCCATCTCAAAAATCCTGAAATACAGCCTACAGATTCATTATGCTTCTGTAGGTTTTATTTTTATAAGGGTTTGCACCCATTCAAAATCGGGGTTTACACCCATATGAAATCAGGATTTATACTCATCAAACGTCTTTAAATTCAGACTATCTTTGAGTACGATAAATAGTAGCCGAATTTCGCTTCATATTTATCGTTGAAATGAATTTTTTTTGTGTGAATAATTCCTTAAAATAACCTGACTATTTATATATTTCTTTGATTTCGTTTGCGTTGTAATCCTGCATAAGCTCTAATCGCTTTTGCAGGATTTACTTAAAAAATCCGACTATGAATAAAATAATAATTGTTGAAGACCATTTTTACTTTCGGGAGGGAATAAAGTTGTTGATCGAAAATGAAAACCTGGGAGACGTAATTGGCGAAGCTGAAAATGGATTCTCTTTTCTCAATTTGCTGAAAACACAAATCCCGGATCTGGTTATTTTGGATGTTGAAATACCGGTAATGGGCGGTTTGGAAACAATCAGAAAGTGTTTGAAAATAAGGCATAATCTGAAAATACTGGCTTTGACCAGGCAAAGTGGGAAATCTAATTATTTAGAATTGATTCGTGCCGGTGTCATGGGAATAATATTAAAAACATCAGGCAAAAATGAGTTTGAAAAAGCCATAAAAGCAATTGCAAATGATGATAATTATTTCTCTCAAGAGATTATACCACTTCTTGTTGCCAACACAAAAGTTCATTCTTTTTAACTCTAGCTATTAGTTTTTATCCAAACCCAACAACTGTATTTTATTTTGTATTAAAGGTTTGAATGACACTTCTTTGTTAAGGATTAGTGAAAGTAATAGCTTTCCCTGCTAAAGACATAAAATAATGCCCACCTAAATATCCCTGTAAACAGATTAAAAAAGGAGTGTATATTGCCAACATCATACACCATCCGAAACATCAGAACGGAAACCTTTTATAAGCCGTAAAAGGCTAAAAAACAATTAACGGAGTATAACGGAACATGATCAAAAAATAAAAACGCTAATAATCTAAATAAAGATTATTAGCGTTTTATTGCGTGGTACCACCAGGAATCGAACCGGGGACACAAGGATTTTCAGTCCTTTGCTCTACCAACTGAGCTATGGTACCATTTGCGCTTAGCGGGTGCAAATATACGGCTTTTTTTCATTCTACAAAACACTCCGCTGAAAAAACATGAAAAAAAACGGGATATATCTTAACAATCTATTAAACCTCCACATTAACTTGGTGTGTTTGTTTGAAATAGCTATTTTTGTAAAAATAAAAAAAAATTACAAGTTACTTAATATTGATCTTTTATAATGAATTTATCCATCGAACTATTTCTGCTTATAGCTTCCATCCTGTTATTCTTTAGTCTTGTGATTGGCAAAACCGGCTCAAGGTTTGGGGTGCCTACGTTATTGCTTTTCCTGTTGATTGGAATTGTTGCAGGCAGTGATGGGTTAGGGTTGCAGTTTAGTTCGCCTCATATTACCCAGTATATTGGTGTAATGGCATTGAACATTATTCTGTTTTCGGGAGGAATGGATACGCAATTTTCCGATATAAAACCAATTGTAGTAAAAGGAATCGTGTTGGCAACTTTAGGAGTATTGTTAACGGCACTACTGACAGCAATGTTTATTTACTGGATTACTAATAATGTTATACAAACCGTTACATTTACGTTTCTTCAATCCCTCCTGTTAGGGAGTATATTGTCATCAACCGATTCGGCTTCCGTATTTTCTATCCTGCGTTCCCGTGGATTGACATTAAAGGAAAATCTTCGCCCCTTACTTGAACTTGAAAGTGGGAGTAATGATCCAATGGCATTTATGTTAACCATCATTATGATTCAGCTTTTGAAAACTCCCGATATCAGTGGTTGGGCAGTTGTTTTCGAGTTCTTGAAACAACTTGTTTTAGGATCTTTGTCAGGATTGTTGTTGGGAAAATATTTTGTACGTTTTATCAACAGAATAAATCTTGATAATGATGCCTTGTATTCGGTTATGCTGCTTGCCGTTATGTTTTTCTTGTTTGGTTTTACAAGTTTTATTGGTGGTAACGGTTATCTGGCTGTATATGCCGGTGGTTTGTTGATGGGAAACCAACGATTTGTTCACAAACGAAGTTCAAAGAAATTTTTTAACGGTTTGTCCTGGCTTTTCCAGATCATTATGTTTTTGACCTTAGGGTTGCTGGTTAATCCAAAGGAGCTATTACCCATTGCCGGAGTAGGTATCCTGGTCGGCGTATTTATGATTTTAGTATCGCGCCCCCTTGCAGTATTGTTGTCATTGTCTCCCTTTAGAAAAATGACATTTAAAGCTAAATTTTTTACATCATGGGTTGGATTACGTGGTGCTGTTCCTATCATTTTTGCAACATATCCCTGGATTAGTCAGGTACCACATGCAAAAACAATGTTTAATATCGTATTTTTCATTACTATTTTATCACTTATGATACAGGGGACCACTGTTTCGGCGATGGCACACTGGTTAAAATTAGCTTTACCTAGTGTGAAATCGAATAAGTTAAAGGAATTTGATGTTGAATTTTCGGATGAAATAAAATCGGCAATGAGTGAGATTACCGTAAAGCCGGAAATGCTGAGTAGCGGGAAACGGGTGATGGATATTTCATTACCTGACCGGACACTGGTAGTTATGGTGAAACGGGATCAGCGTTATTTTATCCCACGGGGTAATACCCAACTTGAAGTGGGCGATTCAGTGCTGGTGATTACTGATGATGAAGAAGCACTGAAAGAAACCTACAGGCAGTTGGGAATATGAAAAACCTCCGACCCCTAAAGGGGAGGAAGAGAAGAACCCCTAACCCATGAAGGGGGACTAAATTAGCATTGGGGTATTATTTCCTCTATCAAGTTCTATTGGTTAAAATAGGAATCTTGATTTTCTTTGGGTTTCTTTTCTTATCCCCCTTTAGGGGTTAGGGGTAGTCTTAATCACTACCGAATTTGGATTGAGTCCTATGCTTTGGATTTTATATACTAATTTTCCTTTTCGGTTAAAACAAAGCAAATCACCTTTGACAGTATAGTTTCGTGCATCGGTAAGGTATATATTCCCATTTGTTGGGTGCACGGAAATGCTAAAAGGACGTTCAAGGATGGTGGAATCGGTAATGAAATTATCAGAAATGATTTGTTCGGTGTTGCAGTTGAATGTCTTTACCCAGTAAGTACTGTTTATAAAATCATAATTATACAGATAAGCTGTATCGTTATGAATGGTGAAATTGACAACAGGTAAATTGTCGAAAGTCTGAACCACTTCATCTGTTTGACTGTTAATACGGCTCCAGGAACTCTTGATCGTTGAATTGTTTCCCCGTGAAACCACATAGACATCGCCGTGAGTATCTGCTTCGAGTTTAAAAGGATTTATGCCCACTGTAATTTTTTTGATCTCTTTAAAAGTATTCAAATCGACAACTGAAACCGTATTGTCGTAGTTGGGAAGATCCAGGCCTCCTGAATTGGAAACATAGAGTTTCCCGTTTACAGCAGTTATACCATCCGGATTACGCCCTACGGTTGTTATTGCTTCAATGTTCATTGAGGCAGTATCTATCCTGGCAACTGTACCATCGAATGAACAGACATAGGCTTTACAGGCATAAAAAGTAATGAAACGCGGTTGACGGGCAACACCTGCAGAATTGAAAAAAGGAATTCGTTTAAGGGAAATTCCGGATTTAACATCCATTACTTCCACTTGCGAAGATATATTGACCACTATCCACAATTTAGCGCCATAAAGTTTCATATCATTGGCAGTATCCCCTAATCCCCTGTTGTTTTGAAGTGAAAAGAAATCGGTTTTAAGGGTTCTGTCTTCAAAATTAATAAGACTCAACGTACTGTTGTTCATATTGAAAAGCCCTTCTGACAGCACGTATAGTAGACCTGTTTCACCTGGTGTTGCCGGTAATTTAACGAGAGCTGGCATGTCTTTCATATCATCACAGGCCGCCATCAAGATGATGACTATAAAAAAAAGTATATTCTTATGAAGTATATTCATTTTAAATTAAAAAAAAGTAGTTGTCAATAACGTACTGCAAAAGTACATCTTCTGATTCGATATTTTCAGTGTGCAGTCCAAAAAACACAAAGCATTGAAAAACAATAAATAAAATATAATTCATACTTCAAAGCATACAACCGACAATTCATTATTCATGATTTTTTTGTATTTTTGCAAAACAACATAAAACTGAAGAAAATTACGAATGAATAAAATCCGCAATTTCTGTATTATAGCACACATCGATCACGGAAAAAGTACCTTGGCCGACAGGTTATTGGAATTTACAAATACCGTATCCGGAAAAGACTTACAGGCACAGGTACTTGACAATATGGACCTGGAGCGTGAACGAGGTATCACCATAAAGAGTCATGCTATCCAAATGAATTTTCAGTTTGGAGGTGAACAATACATTTTAAATTTAATAGATACTCCGGGTCATGTTGACTTTTCGTATGAAGTGTCACGATCCATTGCTGCCTGTGAAGGAGCTTTATTGATTGTAGATGCCACCCAGGGTATCCAGGCTCAAACCATATCCAATTTATACATGGCCATTGAACATGATCTGGAAATCATTCCCATCATGAATAAGATGGACATGGACAATGCTATGCCTGAAGAAGTGGAAGATCAGATCGTTGAGTTGATCGGATGTAAACGGGAGGAGATCATTCGTGCCAGTGGTAAAACAGGGATGGGCGTGGAAGAAATTTTACAGGCTGTCATTGAAAGGATTCCCGCTCCAAAAGGTGATCCGGAAGCACCGTTACAATGCCTGATCTTTGATTCGGTATTCAATTCCTTCAGAGGGATTATTGCCTATTTTAAAATAGTAAATGGTACCATCAACAAAGGTGACTTAGTAAAATTTGTAAGTACCGAAAAAGAATATACTGCTGATGAAGTAGGGGTATTAAAACTTGAAATGTCACCTCGTCAGACACTCAGTGCCGGTAATGTAGGTTATATCATTTCAGGAGTGAAAACATCGAAAGAAGTAAAAGTAGGGGATACCATTACTCATGTAAAACGACCCTGTGCTAAACGTATCGAAGGTTTTCAGGAAGTAAAACCCATGGTATTTGCAGGACTTTATCCAATAGAAACAGAAGATTTTGAAGATTTACGATCTTCAATTGAAAAGTTGCAACTAAATGATGCTTCCCTTACTTTCGAAGCAGAATCCTCTGTAGCATTAGGTTTTGGGTTTAGGTGCGGTTTCCTTGGGATGTTGCACATGGAAATTATTCAGGAACGCCTTGAACGGGAATTTGACATGAATGTCATTACGACTGTTCCCAATGTATCCTATAAAGTGTACACCAATAAAGGTGAATTAATTGAAGTTCATAATCCTTCCGGACTGCCCGACATCATGTCGATTGACAGGATTGAAGAGCCATTTATACGTGCCTCCATCATTACACGTACTGACTATATCGGTCAGATCATGAATTTATGCCTTGGTAAAAGGGGTGAATTAGTGAAACAAAATTATATTTCAGGAAACCGGATGGAGTTGATTTATGACTTGCCACTCGGTGAGATAGTATTCGATTTCTATGATAGACTGAAAAGCATATCGAAGGGGTATGCATCCTTTGATTATCATTTGAATGGATTCCGGCCTTCCAAATTAATCCGTCTGGATATCCTTCTAAACAGTGAACCGGTGGATGCACTTTCGTGTCTTATTCACGTTGACAATGCTGTACCATTGGGAAAACGAATGTGCGAAAAACTAAAGGAACTCATTCCCCGCCAACAGTTCGATATTGCTGTTCAGGCAGCAGTAGGTGCAAAAATCATAGCACGTGAAACCATTAAAGCTGTACGTAAAGATGTAACTGCTAAATGTTATGGTGGTGATATAAGCCGGAAACGGAAATTATTGGAAAAACAAAAGAAAGGAAAAAAACGGATGAAACAAATCGGGAATGTTGAAGTGCCTCAGAAAGCATTTTTAGAAGTGCTGAAGTTGGATTAATAAAAAATTGTTTTATCCTTCATTATTCACTTTACAAATACCAATATTCGCATTTAATTCGATTAATTTTTTGCAAAATGCAAATTTATTGTGTATTTTTGCGACTTATTTTTAAAAAACAGGAGTATAATCTATTTCAAAATAATATAAATTTATGTCAGAATTATTTGGACATATTTCACAAATTATTGGACCGGTGGTCGATGTTTTCTTTGATTTAAAAGGAAAAGAAGAAGTGAAATTACCTGCCATTTACGATGCGTTGAGTATCGACCGTGGAAATGGGAAAGAATTGATTGTTGAGATTCAACAACACATTGGTGAAAATACAGTACGTACTGTGGCTATGGACTCAACCGACGGGCTACGTCGTGGATTGAAAGCTGTTGCTTTGGGAAGATCTATATCTATGCCGGTAGGTGATCAGGTGAAGGGTCGATTGATGAATGTAATCGGTGATTCGATCGATGGCATGAAACCACTTGATAAAAAAGGGGCGTACCCGATTCATCGTGAACCACCCAAATTCGAAGATTTGACAACCAGCAAGGAAATTCTGACGACAGGGATCAAGGTGATTGATTTGCTTGAGCCGTATGTAAAAGGTGGTAAAATTGGTCTGTTTGGAGGTGCCGGTGTCGGTAAAACTGTATTGATTCAGGAACTTATCAATAATATTGCCAAAGGTCACAATGGTTTTTCAGTGTTTGCCGGAGTAGGTGAACGTACCCGTGAAGGGAATGACTTGCTACGTGAAATGATTGAATCAAATGTCATTCATTATGGTGATGAGTTTAAAAAGAGTATGGATGAAGGCAATTGGGATTTATCCAAGATTGATTATAATGAAGTAGAAAAATCACAGGTTACCCTGGTGTTCGGTCAAATGAACGAACCACCCGGAGCTCGTTCTTCAGTAGCCCTATCCGGATTGACAGTTGCGGAATCATTTCGTGATGGTGATGGAGCCGGAACAGGACGTGATATTTTGTTTTTTATTGATAATATCTTTCGTTTCACCCAGGCAGGTTCTGAAGTATCAGCATTGCTTGGACGTATGCCTTCGGCTGTTGGTTATCAACCTACTTTAGCTACCGAAATGGGCAGGATGCAGGAACGAATTTCGTCTACAAAAAACGGATCCATTACATCAGTACAGGCTGTCTATGTCCCTGCTGATGATTTAACAGACCCGGCACCGGCAACGACATTCTCCCATTTGGATGCAACGACTGTATTAAGCCGGAAAATTTCGGAATTAGGTATTTTCCCTGCTGTTGATCCACTGGAATCAACATCACGTATCCTTGATCCACTGATTGTTGGTGAAGATCATTACAATACGGCTCAACGGGTGAAAGAAATTCTGCAACGTAACAAAGAATTACAGGATATTATTTCCATTCTTGGAATGGAAGAATTGTCGGAAGAAGACCGTTTGACAGTAAATCGTGCCCGTAAAGTGCAACGTTTCTTGTCGCAACCCTTTTATATGGCTGCTCAGTTTACAGGTCAACCGGGAGTCATGGTATCCATCGAAGAAACAATTCGGGGTTTTAAAATGATTTTGGATGGCGAATTAGATTATTTACCTGAAATGTCTTTTATTAGTGTTGGAACTATTGATGACGCCATTGCTAAAGGACAGAAATTGATTGAACAATCGAAAAAGTAAATTAGTTATTTGTTAAATAGTTGATTGGTTGCTTAGTTAATTTATTACTAATCCCATCATCACCTAATTAACCAATCAACCAATTAACCAATTAACTGATATGAAGTTAGAAATTATAACTCCCGAACAAATTTATTTTACAGGTGAGGTTACTTCGGTTACTTTACCGGGAACAAGCGGACTGTTTACAGTATGGGAAAATCATGCTCCGCTTATTTCGTCATTAAAAGAAGGTAAAATAAGCTATTTGGCTGATAATAAAGAAACAGAGTTGAATATCGAAAGCGGATTTGCAGAAGTAAGCAAAAATGTTGTGACAGTTTGTCTCGAATTAGTCAAATCGTGAAATGATGGAACAGCTTAAAAGACGACTTAATATTATTCTTACCATTGTCATGTTTATCAGTGGCTGCGGAATCTGGTGGTTGTTGAAAAATGTATTGCCAACATCCTATTTCAACTGGTATCCGGTAATTCCTGGTTTCTTTTATATCATGGGACTTGTTTTTGTAACCATTATAACCCGTGATTATAAAGAAAATCAACGGAAACTGGTTAATCTGTATATGATCATCAAGCTGTGTAAAGTGGCGGCTTCCCTGGCTTTAGGAAGCATTTATCTGATTTTTGTAAAAGTACAATTACGCGATTTCAGTATAGTCTTTATTGGATTTTATTTATTGTACTTAGGTATTGAAACATATTTTTTCTATTTAGTAGAAGAGAAAATCAAAAAGAAAAAAGTAAATGAATAGTTTACGTAAGATATTAAGCTTAATAGCCATATTTGTTTTTTTGTCAGGATCATTTGTTCTTGCCAATGAACCCGTACCGGTAGTAAAGCCGGAAGGGAAATTGAATGTGAAA